>TARA_B100001057_G_scaffold265923_1_pt1 | contig 22041 bp, 22 predicted proteins | sample TARA_B100001057 | Tara Oceans TARA_B100001057 (sample SAMEA2621839) | marine metagenome | biome: marine biome (ENVO:00000447); feature: surface water layer (ENVO:00002042); material: "saline water (ENVO:00002010), including plankton (ENVO:xxxxxxxx)" | depth 5 m
TCAGTCAAAGTCATAAAATTATAGAATAATTGTGTGCTCCGTTCCTTGGCCGGAGGCAAAACAAGCTTGATGGTGAGGATCGATCTCTGGGCGTGTCGCTTCTGGGAACGCCTGACATAGCCGAGTTTTTTGGCGATGGACTCAACATGTAATCGAACGTCCTCCCCAATTAGCATCGATCCCCCAATGGCGCGGGAAACTGTCGCTTTTGAAACGCCTGCCTTCTCGGCCACTTTGGCCATCGTCACTTTTTCAACCGCTCCACTCATTTTAAAAGTAGCCTAATCGCTTGGCGCAATCTTTCATAATGTCGACCTCCCAATCCGGGCGGCGTGGACAGAGTTTATGAGGTTCGCTCGTTGGGATACGCCCGAGAAGATGTTGGAAAACGGCGCAGCTGTGTTTGTAAGCTGGAACGGAGTCCCGGAATCCAACGTTTCCGAGATATTGAAGGGCGTCATTTAATTTAAAATAGCCCGCATCGTTGTTGGCCCACAACCTGTCCCGCTCAGCAAATTTTTCTGGGCAAAACGCAGCAAGGCCGAGGAGATAATCAGAACCATATTCGATCATATCAATCCCAAGATCGTTGCCTGTGTATATTCTGAAATCGGGCCTTACTTCATCTCGTAAAACAAGGCGCTTCAGCTCCTCATCACGGCTAAGCGAAGAATGCTTAATTCCCTTAAGGGAGGGGATACTCATCAATCCGCGAATCACTTCCTCACTGTAAATCATTCCGTTAGGCGCAAACATCCGGCCTAGCTCAAAACCAAGCACCGACTCATAAGGTTCGCAAACCTTGGCATAAAGCTCGACAATTTCCTCATTCATCCACTCGTGGAAACGTGTCGTCTGAAAAAGAATAGGTGTCCCGCCACGCTCCGCGATCGCATCAGCTCCCCTGCGATAAAGATCGACCAAGTCGCCCTCCAGGCCTTCTACGAATACCCCAGCTACAAAAGGCCGATCGGCACCGAGCGCCTCACGTGTCCAATCCAAAACCTTTACACGTTCATCATCCGAAAGGTAATTCGCATAACCAGTATCCATATTCACAGCACATTTTAATCCCGCCTCCTCCGTCCGCTGTATCGCTTTCTGAAACGCGTCCCATGCTATTGAACCGTCTTCCTCAAAAGGAAGAAGACATGCAGCCATCCCTACGGGCTTTCGCCCCAATGTCCGTTTCAGCAACCGATTCTCTAGATTCATACAGGGGGAATCTAGTTGCACGCAACAACTCTGCAAGATTTAATCCGACGAACTCGCTTCAACCCTAAGCCTCGTAAACTACCCCATCGGATATCGGATATCATTGGACACAACATCAATGGCGTTAAGCGTTTTTTCGTCTAATTGCAAACCCGCCGCTTTGAGAATGGGCTCCATCTGAGAAGCTGCGCTCACACCCACGATCGTCGCAGCCACAAAGTCATGCTGTTTACTCCAAGCTGTCGCAAGCGTCGCAACATCAAGATCAAGCTCCTTTGCAATTTCGCAAAAACGCTTCGTCGAGGCAATTGTTTGATCGTTCACAAAACGCGTTGCCATCGCTCTTTGACGCGCTCCCCCGGTTGTTAAGTATTCCGAAAAGCGAGCTCCAGCGGGAACTCCATCGTTATACTTCCCCGTCAAAACTCCACCAGCTAGTGGGCTGTATGGCAAAAGACTTACATTTTCTCGCCGCAAACATTCGGCCAACTCATACTCGTCCCGACGGTTGTTCAGTGAAAAATTATTCTGTATTGTATCGATACGAGTCATTCCCCCTAGATCACTTGTCCACAAGCTCTTCATAACTCCATAAGAATCGTCGTTACTCAGACCAATCGCACGCACCTTTCCCTCTTTTACGAATTCATCAAGGACCTCTAGAGTATCCTCTGCCCTCATCCCGTGATCTGGCCAGTGAATCTGATATAAATCAACGTATTCCGTCCTCAGACGACTCAAACTTCCCTCCAAAGCTTTTCGCAAATGAATTCGATCCAGGGCCGCTTTCCCATGTCGAACTGGCGGACAAAACCAGCCATGAGCCGCTCCCGCCACTTTTGTAGCCAAAATTACCGACTCACGGGGCCTCGACTTCAACCATTCCCCCACCCATTCTTCCGTTAAACCGGCCAATTCTGATGTCGGGGGCACAGGATAGACTTCTGCGGTATCAAAAAAGTCGATCCCGGACTCAATAGATTCATCCATAATCCGAAAACTCTCTCTTTTGTCCGCCTGCGTTCCGAAGGTCATGGTCCCCATACAAATCTCACTGACTACAATTCCGCTCGTTCCTAGTCGTCTTTTTTCCATACCTCAAATTCTCCTCAAGCCCCCTAACAGGCAAGCGACTTCGCTTTTAATCTTCAATTTCTACCCGTATTCTCAAGATCAACATCTTACGCATCTCCTTTAAGGATCTCGCTGACACACCATACCCCTTTGAGCCGATGAACCTCTTGCCACAAAGAGTTTGGGCAGATTATGAGCCAAATCAAAAATCTTTGACTGAAAAATTTAAGTGTATCGCGGCAAATGCATTTTTATGTCAATCTGCCAACGATATGATAACCGCTACCACTGAAAATCTTCCTGGCTACTTAATCACATCTCATCTCGGCATCGTCTGCGGTAACACCGTTCGCGCTAAACATGTCGGACGCGACCTCATGGCCGGCCTCAAAACAATCGTGGGAGGAGAAATCTCCGGCTATACCGAAATGCTTCAAGAGTCCCGCAACCAAGCCATAGACCGTATGATTGCCCAAGCGAAAGCAATGGGCGCAGATGCTGTGGTAAATGTTCGTTTCACAACCTCGCAAGTTGCCCAAGGGATGTCCGAGATGCTCGCTTACGGGAACGCCGTTAAGCTTGGACAAAGTGGCACAACTTCTCCGCCACCAATTTCTTAAACTACTCCTTCGGCTTTCTCAGACGAGCATGACGTCTATGCTCACCCTATTTAGATTTACGCCACCTTGCTGAAATCAAAGCAATTTCACCAACAATCTTAGCTTCTTATTTAAAAACCTTCATTCCAACAGCATCATCTGCCTGTCTATTTTTCAGGAACCTCGTTCACGGTATAATAAGCATGGCGGTGAAGTAATTTACCCCCGTCCCATGAACGCAAGGCTGCAAGATCGAATTCGTGCACGTGCCCCTTTTTTAGGGCCTCTAATTCAATAACTACAGACATCCCATCATTTGCCAATTTCACTGATTTCACCGCTGGCTCGGTCTGATTAATTTCCGGCCCACCATAGCCCTGATGGTATTTATGAGTAAAGGTCTTCACCACAAAAGTTGTGGGTTCGCTTGCTGACTTTGCTTCAACCTGCTTGGTGAAATCCAATTTGAAACCTTTCGGAGTGATTGTCACTTCTTTGATCTCAAAAGGCATCTTGCCGGACCACTCAAGGCGCTCTAAAGCGAAAGGCTTCAATCCCCGCACAGGCCATCCACGATTTGTTCCGCCAGCCAAAAGCCTTCCCTCTGGCGTAAACTGAATATTTAAAATCCCAGTTGAGAGCTCTTCACGAAACGGATAACACGCACCCTGCCAAACTCCATTAACTTGCTCAGTGGTAGCCCGCATAATCAGAGATTGAGTGTAGTCTCCAAGAAAGATTTGATCTTCGAATGGCCCGAACTTCCCCTTCGTCTTATCCAGCACGAATCCGGTAATTGAACGTCCCATGCGAATATACGGAAAAATCACCGCGTAAGGAACCAGCTCGGGAACCTTTTCTTTCTCGACCAAAATACTTGAACCCGACTCCGGATTTACCGGCTCTTTCAAACCTGGTGCATATTGATACCAATTATAGCTTGCCGGGTGCCCCATAAAGCCGCCCTCCTTGACAAACTTCAAACTACAAGAGGAATTCCATGGCCCCTGACTCTCGATATAGAAGACCGCTCCCTCTTTATTAAAACCAATCCCGCCCGGGCTCCTCATCCCACTTGCGATAGGGATGCTTTTCCCTTCCGGGGTAATCTTAAACCCCCAACCACGGAAGAGCGCCTGGGAATGATAAGATGCCGATAAGCCCAATGCAACGTAGAGGTTACCCTCCTGATCAAATTTTGAACCGAAAGCATACTCGTGATAATTGGCATAACCCCACGCATCCGAAATTACCTCAAAAAGATCAGCTCTACCATCTCCGTCCGTATCCGAAACCTTAGTCAATTCTGCACTGTGAGTTACGTAAAGCGCATCATCTTTCGATGACAGGCCAAAAATCTCATCAAGCCCGGTTGCAAAAATTTCATACTTTGGCTCTGGCCGCTGGTCATCGATCCCCGAAACCAAAAAAATATCACCGCGGCGTGTTCCAATTGCGATTCGACCGTCCGGTAATTGCTCAAACGCACCCGCCTCAATCACGAGGTCCTTTGGAATCGGAACTTGTATCACCGGATAAAATTCACGTTCTCGATCCGCTGTGCCCCAGCGATCACCGACTTCTTCCGCTGTCATCGACGCCATCAGCAGCGCCACCATCATTGTCACTTTAGCGAAGAATTTCATAATCAATTGAATAAGTGTTTTTTTCAGGCCCGAGTGGAATTTTCATGAGCAACTCCTGCTCGCCATCGACACCAATAGATCGCAAAACCGTCTCCACTCCACTTCCAAGTATCAGTCTCAGATCAGCTGTCTTAAAAACTCCGCCAGATTCGCTTTCAATCTGACCAGTAAGTGCTCGGAAGTGAAGCACGCCTGGTTTTTTGGCATCAAAATCAAAACTCCTTTTAAGGATCTTCTCGCTCTTCACTTCAAAGCGATCTTCGATCGCGATCTCTCCACACAGATAACGAAGGGTCGGATTCCCATTTTTTCCCAGGGCATAACCCCGAAAAGCATATCCTAAATTTTTAGGATAAAGAGGGTCTGGATTTACCGGGTTCTCCTTCGTCATCACAGGCTTCAGAGGCCACTTTAAGCCGCTATCTTTCGGCCGCAAAAAAGCGACATCCTGCGCTAGCTGAATCGGTCGCTCCGAGGGATTAAAATCACCCGCTCCCTGCGACCGCCAATTAGCCGTGAGATACTCGCCCTTCCAAATTGCGGACAAGGCTCCGTTCTCCAAATTAAAGGCATAGTTCAAGCCGCCTGGGAAACCCACCGCAAGCCCGCGAAACCCTGCCACTCGACTCCGTCCGCGATAAACGCGCACCTTGTCGGCAACCTCCAGCTTATTCGGCTTTGATTGCAAACCTTTGGGATCACGAGCAGATCGTCCAAGCGAAAACTGATGCCAAAGCGACCTTAACTGCTCATGGGTATCACCTCCCATGATCTCAGTCTGCACTGCTTTTCCGTCCGGCCAGTAGTTTGGCATAATGATTCCAGGACGATGCTTCGCCGGATTTTTCATGAACTCGTAAAACCAACCCGGCTGCAAACGTTGGTAAGTCAGGATCAAATCGTAACCCTTCATCCCCGGTGATTCTTTCCCGTTGTAGTTATGGCAGGAAATACAATTCAGGCCATCCGTTCCAAGCAATAAATGCCCGCCATTCCTAACCATGGGTTGTTCTTGGCGATTTGGTGGAGGCAAGTCCACCTGTGGCAATTTATCTGTCTTCACCAAAACCTCCGGTAATCCTTCTAATGCCGTCCGACCAAACTGCGGCATCCGTGTCTTCATGTAAGGCCGCACCGAGAGACCATCATAAAGAACCTTGTTCAACCACTCCGGCTTCAATTTACCGCCGATCTTAGTCAGCGGCGGCGGGATCCGGGCCGTATCACCAAGGGCCTCTTCAGTAGTATGGAAAAACTCATCAATTTCTTCTGCTACTCCACCAAAGTCATCACGAGTATGGCATGCGATACAGTTCAGCTGAGTTAGCTTCATTTCGATCCGTGCTTCGTCCGAAAAAAACACCGGCTTCTCCAAGGCCAAAGCGATCGCCTTAGCCTGATCATCAGACAGCTGATAATTTGCACCTTTACTGGTAAAACATCCCTTCTTTAGATCGATGTTCTGCAACTTCGGCCCCTTGGTGGCCTCAGCATTCCCCATTGTGTGACAAGCCACACAATCATACTTTTCGAAATTTGCCTTACCCAGCGCAACCAACTTGGCATCCGGCTTCGCCGGCTTTCCGGCCTCCCCTCCCAAAAATGCCTCTAACGCGCTCGCTTCGGAGGAAGTAAGATTCATGTTTGGCATCCGACCTGAGGGCCGAACTTTAAGGGGGGCAAGCAGGAATCTAGCCAACGCTCCCTGCTGGTATTTTCCACCGATATGCCCCAACGATCTCCCCCTTTCAGAATTTTTGCTCTGGGGAGCATGGCAGGAAATGCACCCGACTTCGTGAAAAATCTCGTGCCCCAACTTGGCATCACCAGTCATCGCTTTGACCTGCACCTCCTCGGATGTCAATGACATCAAATAATGACTGATCGACTCACTCACCTTCGCCTTTTCAGCGTCTGGCAAACCACCCAAAACATCTGGCATTGTGGTGCCAGGATGAACCTCGTGAGGGTCCTTTAGATAGCGCTTTAAATAATCAAGATCCAATCGCGAACCCGCTTCACTCAAGTCAGGCGCCAATTTCATGGTGGTTGCGAACGGAACCTCATGACAGGTTGCACACCTTAATTCCTCAATCAGGAGATGCCCTGTCTTGGCCTCATCGAGCGGATGGTTTCCGTTAAGCCCCGGAATCACCGGTGACGCCAAAAGAATACCGCCGTGGATGAATGAGAGGAAAACAGCCTTGCTCAAAAATCGCATGCCTAAGCCTGCCACCCGCACTCTACTTGACAATCATCCATTTCATTGAAAATCTACTCGCGGAAGCACCTCATTTAGGGGTTGAAGGGAGCCTTTGGATCGCGGTTCATCGCCGGTTTCAGAAAAAGCTGTTCATTCTTACCTTCAACCAGAATTCCAGAAATCATCACAGAATCACCCACCTTAATCGCTTCTGCCATTGCTTTCATTTTACCAAAGTGACACTCGGTTCCATGAGAAAGGATGATCTTCGGATTTTTCTCTTTCGAAAAATCAGCCTGTTTCACCATTCCTCGAACCACGACCTTTTTACCGACGAACTCTTTTCCTCTTTCAGCCAAATCACTTTCCTCGATATGTGCCTTGGCGCTTCCATAATCCAACTTCCAGCGATTAATAAATCCACATCCAGATCCAATAAATATTACACCAAGAACGATTGCCAAGAGGTTCAACATTCTTCTCATTGGCTTGAGAATAACGTATTTCCAGACCATTCCCAATCGATAAAAACACTCGTAACATCACTTTGGATGATCCTCCCTCTTTCCCCTTGGAACTAGCACAAAGTCAATTTCCCAAGACCGCCTCGGTCATTCTTAAAACTTGCACCGCTTCCCTGACTTGATGAACCCGATGGATCATGGCTCCTCGCTGGCGGCTAAATGCAGTCAACGCTTGGGTCGAAAATTCCCGGCGTGACATTTCTGGATCACCAAGCAATTGCCCAATGAGGGATTTACGCGAGAGCCCCATGAGAATTGGGCGATCATGTACTCGATAGTCCTCCACCCGATTTAGTAATTCTAGATTGTGCGAAAGGGATTTTCCAAACCCAATGCCTGGGTCGAATACGATCCTCTCGGATCCAATTCCAGCAGACACCAAAGTCTCAAATCGCTCCTCAAAAAAGCTTCCTATTTCAGAAACCACATCTTCGTAAGTTGGCGACTTTTGCATCGTGCGAGGATTCCCCTGCATATGCATCACCACGATGCCACAATTTGACCCAGCACAAACGTCAATCATAGCGGGATCTTTCAGCCCCGTCACATCATTCACGATCGTCGCCCCAGCCGCCAAACCGGCCGCCGCAACCTCCGCCTTAGAAGTATCTATCGACACTGCTACTATTTCATTCGAAACCAATTTTTTGATCACTGGAATCACTCGCAAAATCTCATCTTCCGAACCCACTTCAGCCGCTCCCGGTCGGGTGGATTCACCACCTACATCCAAAATATTGGCGCCTTCCTCAATGAAACGGCGCGCCGCGGCTAAAGTATTAACCGGATCAAGGTGTAAACCTCCATCCGAAAAAGAATCAGGAGTTACATTGAGTATCGCCATGACCAGCGCCATGTCATCAAGATCCCAGCAGAATTTGCCAGCCTTCCAAATAATCCGGGGGCTTTTCGACTCATCTTCTGCAGGGTTGCACTCGGTCATAGGTTTCGGCATAATCTTGCCCACACCAGCATCATCTCAATGAAAAAAGCAACCTACTTCATCATAGCCTCCTTATTCGCAACCGGGGCGGGCTTTTCAGACGAAGATCTATGGGAATCCAAGGGGCCACACGTTCGCATCAAGAAGAACGATCAGGATGGATCATACGTTGTCTTCGAACGCTCACCTGACGACCGTCGACTTGTTAAGACAACCAAGAACGAAAATGGTGAAGTCAAAATGAAGGCCACCTACACCCGGGACAATAAGGGGTTTCTTAGGTATGGCCAGATTCATGATGGTCAAGGCGTCCTTATTTATCGCGTGCAATACGGTTACGACAACGAAAGTGGCCAACTCGTGGCCGAGCAAATGTTCGACGCTAGGGTAAAGCATTTCTTCCCTTCTCTCGATAAAAATGGCCAGCGCAAAGAAATGCCCATTCGCCGAGTCTACTATTTTTATGACTCTGAAGGAAATCAAAGCAAGGCTATCTCACTCGTCCCAAAGGCAGGGAAAACAGCCCGCGAAACCTTTAAGAAGACCAATAAGCCACTCGATCTTTACGGTGAGGAAGAGGGGTTTGACCCCAATAATTCCACTCGCCCCAATAGCCCCTTCGACGACGAAAACAAGAAAAAGGCTCAATGAGTCCCGAAAGAGTTTTTCAGGTCCTGACCGTCTTGGGATTGGCCGCAGGCGGCTGGCTCTACGGAGACTACTGGAAGAAGTCGAACCTACCCCCATTAGACAATGATAGCGCTGCAACCCTACGCGCTGAGAATTCTGAATTGGTTCAGCGTGTCGACACTCTTGAGGAAGAGCTCGCTCAGGTCCGCTCCATGCTATCTAAAGGCCCTTTTCCAGTCCCCGAAGATATCATCTCTTGGGTTGAGAAAGACTATGATATGGTCTTTCTTAAAAACCCCAATGTTCGCTTAGCTTCACCCACCAAAATCAGGGATGCCGCCCATGCAAACCTCCGCCTAATCTATGGCGAAGTTGACTTGGAAAATGAAGGACTGGCCTGGGAGCTCCTAGGGCTCCTTCCTCCGAACCAACGACTCTTCACCCAGCTCCTCTTTGTCAACAGCACCGGAGTCAAAGGGATCTGCGATCTCAGTGAACAACGAATTCTCCTGTCGGAAAACTTCGATGCCATGAGCGTGCCCGATCGTTCAGTTTTGGTTCGTCTTCTTGGTCAACTTCTAGCCTACCAAAACTACCCTAAAAAAGAATGGGGCTCGCGCGATGAATGGCAGGCATGGGAAGCTGTTCACACAGGTTCCGCCGCAGCCCAGCAATCAAGATTTCTTCGTCGAAACACCGACACAAATGAAGCTAGTTGGGATGACCCTGAACCAGCCCGGGAGCAACTCCTCAACGACCTTGAGCCTGCACTTCAAGGATTTTGTAACTTTCCGTTCATTGAAGGAGCCGATTTCTCTCGCTATTTCTTTATTGATTCCCGTGCAGCGTGGGCCGGTATGTTCCAAAATCCCCCGAGTACTACTGCTGCAGTTCTGCACCCGAATCAAAAAGAGCGTGAAGCGATTGATATCTCGTTCCCAAATACTGGTTCAGAGATCATACACGAAAACACAATCGGAGAACTAGGTCTCCGATTATGGCTCGAACCCTTTGCTGGAATGGACGAATCTGGATTGCTGGCAGAGCAGTGGCGTGGCGATCGGTATCAATTACGACGTCGTTCAGACAAGCAATTCACTCTCACTTGGAAGATTGCGTTGGTAGATGAAAAGTCAGCCAAAAGCCTCAAGGCAGAGGTAGAACGATCAATGATCCCGCACTTTCAGGAGTCGCAGGCATCTCGTAAGACCGCCGTGAATGTGTCAGGCACCGTCTTAACTTTTACCAACTCACCGAAGAAATGAACTCAACCAAACGAATCAATTTCAGCGGCCGAGTCCAGGGAGTCGGATTTCGTTACACTACCAAACAACTCGCTCTTGGATTCGATATCGTTGGTTCAGTTCGCAACCGGGAAGATGGAACGGTTGAACTGGACGTAATGGGAGACGAGGAAGAAGTAAGTGAATTCATTACCGAAATCGTAGAGGAATCCGAACTAGCCGCCCTGATCAAAGAACACCACATTTGGGACATTGATCAACTCACAGATTGCCGCGGCTTCACAATCGCGAATTAATTTTTAATTACACGGTAATATTTATGAGCCAAAGAAGAAGCCGGACCGAAGGGGTCGTAGGTTCCTTCTTGGCCATCCGACCAAGAAAGTGGTCCCCCATCTCCGACAAAAGATGGTATAACACTGACCCAACTACAACCATCCGGCGACGTCTGGACAGTATAAGTTGCACCTTCTTCGGACATAAGCCGAATTGAAAGCCCCCCGTTATTGCTAGCCCCAATTTCGAGATCAAAATCGGGACCCCGAGGAGGGTCTTCGGAGATCACACTCCAACCAATATCCTTGAGAGCAGCAGCATCTACATTTGTAATTTCAAACCGCGTGACATCGCCACCCACGTTAAAAACGGGCTCCATGAGAAGATCCTGCAAATTGCCCGTACCCACTGTTCCAAAATACAAGGGCATACCAAAAGGGAAGATCTTTGACTGATACTCACCATCCCTCCAATGATAGTCTTGTGACGACGATTTGACGATTTCGAGCCCAACTACCTCCTTGCCAGCATCAATCTCAAGAGCCTTCACCGCATTATCACCCACAAAACGATCCTCCTCGATCAAATCATGGAATTCTGCAACCGACCGGGCATTCAATCCCAAGCAGTGACCGATTTCATGCAACGCAATACTATAAAAATCCAAAGATATACCACCCTCTGGCTGTAAAAATTCAAAACTCCAATTCCGATCCAAATCAAATGAAACAGTTCCACCGATCACGGTAAGCGAGCTCACGCCAAGATTAAAACCGCGATTAAGAAAACTTTCCGGATCAGCGTAAACCGAAGCTAAATTTCTAGCCCCGCCAATCGGAGCTCCCCGGCCCGCGCCATCTAGATTTCGACCTCCCACATATAAAATCCAAACATCCTCATCTAGCGAAAACCCTCCAAGATATTCATCAGCAGCAGGTTGTCCCACCTTAAAGTAAAAATCGGTTGCTTTACTAGCCGCGGCACTCAACACATGATTCTTACCAGTCCCCGGATGAATAATCTCAAACCGTCCATCGACTAGGTCCTCATCCTTCATATTAACTGGAAGAAGAGTCTGATTGACGATCCGACTCCACCTGGCGGCGGCAGCCTCAATGACCATCTTCGCGGCAGGATTATCAAAAAAACCCTGGCTATCGTATCGGTAATCGACCTTGATCTCAATTCCTTTCAAGGGAATTACAGCAGCCAGAAAGACGACTACGGATTTCATCTCAATAATATACCCAAATCCAGTGACCTGACAACCAAGTTGTTAACTTTACTTAAATATTAAGGCTGACCATTGCTCTCCATGAAAGGTTTAAAAAACATCATTTTTTGAGCCTCAGCCTCAGCCTCATGCTCAATCATGGCTTCAGGAACCACTTCGGTGACGCAATTTAAGAAGCGCCCGCGAGAAAACCACTACCCCCCCCAAAAGAAAAAGGGCCGGGAACCATATCGAATATCCCGGGGCCTTCGTCTCGTGCTCAATAAGAACCTCGGTTGGATCATTAGGATTTACAAAAGCTAACACCCTACTTCCCACCGGAAACTTCTTAACGAAGGGCTCTATTTTATTTTTTTTCTTAAAATATGGGTTTTCCCGGCGTTTTAGCCTCTCTCCCCTGTAAAATTTGTCATCAACCCGGTATTCGTAAACCAAATTATGGCGATATTCCTTGGCCTTACCGATCTGGCGGTCCCCTACCTCAGAAACAACTACTACAGCGGAATAACTAGGCCATTCCTGCGTTTCTTTCGCCCGAATGTATCCACGACCCAGAACAAAAACAAAAAAGCCGCCCATCACAGCCAAAGCTAAGCCAATGCACGCCAGATAGAGATACCCCCCTATGCCCTCTTTCTTCACACGCCATCGGTATCATAATCCTCCACTCTCGCAAGACCCGTGCTTGCACCTAAGCAAAATTCCGGCCAGAACATGTCTATGAGCACTTTTGCAGAAAACGTGATGGACGACCTTAAGATCGCAATGAAAGCCAAAGACTCGGTGGCTCTCACCACTCTTCGTGCTCTCAAAACCGCTCTCACAAACGCCGCCATCGAATCCGGCAACAAAGATAACGTCATTGCCCAAGTCGATGCCCTTGCGATTGTCCGAAAACAAATCAAACAGCGTAACGATTCAATAGAGCAATTTGAAAATGCCGGGCGATCCGAACTCGCTGAAAAAGAAAAAGCTGAAATCGTAGTCCTCGAAAAATACCTTCCCGCCGCCATGAGCCCTGAGGAGGTCTCAGCAATTGTAGCCGCAGCCGTCTCAGAAACTGGAGCCAGTAGCCGTGCCGAAATGGGAAAGGTCATGGGTATTGTGCAAGGGAAGACCGCCGGACGCGTCGACGGTAAGACCCTGTCACAAGAAGTGATGAAGCACCTTTCCTGAAGGAGGATTCACCAAGTTCGGGAGATGGATCCATAGCACTGTTCTATCCGAGATAAAATCACCCCACAACCCAATGAGCTTCGCCGCTATAATCGTCGCTTCTGGATCCTCACAACGCATGGGTTTTGATAAGCTCGCTGCGCAGTGGAGGGGTAAGACAATTCTTTGGCATAGTGTTCATGCCTTTTCTTCCCTCGAGGAAATCTCTCAAGTGATTGTTGTTACTCCGCCCGATCGCTTTGCTTGGCTTGCCGACCTCGGCCCAAAACTCAACCAAGTCGATGGAGGTAGGGAACGGTCGGACTCGGTAGCCGCCGGCCTTACGGCATTAAGAGACGAAATTAGCCACGTCGCAATTCACGATGGTGCACGGCCACTCGTTTCACCCGAATCCATCCGTGCTACTTTCGCCGCTGCGGAAGCAAACAAGGCAGCCAGCCTCGCCCGCCGGGTTACCGAAACCTTAAAGCGAGCTACTCCGGAAGGCATCACCTCCAAATCAGTCTCTCGTGACAATCTTTGGGTCATGGAAACACCTCAGGTTTTTTCAAAAGGACTAATCGAAAAAGCTTACCAGAGCGTCACCTCCAGCGACTCTCAAATCACCGACGAGGTCTCAGCTCTTCAGCTCCTCAACCAAGGAACCACCCTAGTCGAAAACTTGACCCCAAATCCCAAAATCACGATTAAAGCAGATCTTGATGCCCTTCCATAAGATTTTACGTTCTGGAAACATCCCCACGATGATAAAATGTGCCAACCCATTCCGATGGTCCATCCCTACTGCTTGAAGCGAATAATCTCCGTGCCATAATCTTTGCATGAAAACTTCCGCCAAAGGACTTTTCTCACTCTTCAGCCTTCTGGTTCTGCAATCATGCTCCACCAGCAGCCTTCCTAAGCCATCCACAAAAAAAGCCATCCTTATAGAATGGTCTACCATCAAAACCACTATCTTGGCTCAAAGAAGAGCCGGTTATCCAAACTACGATCCAAAATGGATCTACGTGGTTGATCCAGCCGCCCAGCAGATGAATGTCGTCTCTCTAAAAACTGGAGAAATCTACGAAACACTTCGCTGCGGGACCGGTAAACGCGGCCTTGGTATTGCGCATGCTCAAACTCCCCCTGGTTTCTTCACTATGGGCGGCGTCCGCATTGCTAAAAATGCAAATTTTTCTATTCAAACCGGTGACTCGAAAAGGGGTGTGAGCGGGATCTATGCCGAGCTTCTCTATCCTCCGACTCACCCAGATCCAAAGCTGCGAGGCTACGTTCCAAACGGTGTCGTTATTCACTCTTATAACCCCAACGCCAGCGCAATGCTTTACCAACGCCGCGCCCAGCGAAAAATAGGCCGCATCCCCTGCACCACCGGTTGCCCAGTCCCCGAAATCGACGAGGCCCCGAAACTAGTCTCTTACCTTAAACAATCAGCCGGCAAGTTTGACCCTACCGCAAACCCCAACTCCCATCTCCAGGCCCTTATCAGTAGTGGGCAAGTTAGGGAATACCAGAGAAACCGCCTCGGCGATCCCATTTACATTCTCAATCGCCAGTAGACATTGGCGTGATCTGCTCAATCTTTTCTATGAATACCCTGAATTCTCAACACCCTCCTAGACTCTTCGTTAAACAGAATTTCATTAAATGCGAGGTCCTACTTTCTCCGTCGTTTCCGAAAAACTCTCTCTTGCTCCCTGCGGATCCATTTGGCTAATGGAATCAAGTCGCCGAGGTGAAACCTGCGAAAAGTGCATTTCTCACTCATTCTCATCATAAGACTATTCTGGACGTAATAATCGCGCCACCAAATTTGCCCTCCTCCAGCGATCACATTTATGCCAGTCCTCAGTGATCAACTTGAGGCATCGGTCACTTTTCTCGGGATGGAGATAACCCTCACGATGATTCCCATGGGCAGATGGACGCTGGTCACTCAATCTGATCATATTTTGAATATCGATAAACGCCTCGAAAGAGGCAAAATCAGCTCCATTGCAAATTTTCTCTTTTTTGTAACAGGACATTTGGCTTCCTGCTATACATACTAGAAAAGTTATGTCCTCAAAAACGAAACTCCTTTCTACCATAGCACTCCTCATTATCGCGCTGGCTGTTGCAATCTTCTTTATTTTTCGTGACGACAATAGCCAGAAAACCATCCTCACAGCAGAACAGCTCTCCCGCTTTGAGGAAGGAATGCTTTATCGAACAATAGTCACCTCAACAGTTCAGGGACAGGTCGCAGATAGGGACTGGGGTATCGAAAAGAAAATTACCCTCATTCACGAAGGCGAAACCGATTTCATTCGTAAAGTGAAATTCGTCGCCAAAGACAATACCGAAGTGGTTGTCGGCTTGGAAATTCTTAAAGCCCGTGACCTTGAAGTAAAACTAGCCCTTGATGACGTGAATCTGCATCTCCCACCAGCCGTTGGAGTTTTAGGTAGAGGAGCACGAAAAATCCTACTGCCTGGTCCAGAAGGCGTCGCGATTGATATCGCGACGGATCGTGCTGCTGAATGGCTGAGAAGCGACACCAATCGCCAAAAAGTTCTCTCGCGAATCAATTTTGCCGTTGAAAGCATGACCGGGCAGGGCCTCGAAGAACACCTTCTCGAGGCTAAGCTCCAACCCCTTGAGGCCTATGAAGGCCTCACAGCTGAATACACTTACGAAGCCGGTAAGGGCCTGGTTGATTTTCAGACCAAAGCCACCCTGTCAAAAGAGAGGGAAGATAGGATCAAAAACTTTTCAGTTTACAGCGAAGCTTACCTTCTTCCTGACACTGATCCCAATGGCCCGGATGAATGGGATGTTGATGTGAAAACCATTGTCCACCTACTGGCGCCCAGTGATGATCTTGATGTCAGCGGCACCTTAACCTTGAAGCGCGATTCGACCTACGGTGATGAAACACGTCTGAAAATCATGAGAGGTAAGGTCGTCTTTTCCGGCTCTACCGACAAAAACCAAGTCCTCGGAACTTGGGCCGCGCGCGGCTTCCTTTACTACAACTTGGAAACTCACAGTATTGTCGAAGGTAACCTGAACGGAGAAGTCTCGCTCGAACGAAAGAGCACTGACCATGTTCTCTTCGAGAAAAAATTTAAAACCAAGCCCAGCTACCGCGTTATCATAAAGGGGTTCGCTACCAAAGACCCTAAGGAAGCCCGGAAAGAAATTACTGGCGAAAAGACAGAGCGATGAACAATAGCGCAATTGGTTTGCAAGTCGAGGGACTCACGATTCGCAAAAAGGACCTCACCATTCTTGATCGCCTCTCACTCCATCTCGAGGCTGGTTCATTCACTGGGATCATCGGACCAAGCGGAGCAGGAAAAACGACCCTGCTTCGAACCCTCGGACTGCGCCCCCCCAGCAAAAAGAATAAGGATCTCGGAATCGTCTCCATTGTTTCAGGAACCGAGGCCACCCGAATCTCTGGGGCCAATCACCAATCGCTACTTGAAATTCTATCCTATGTTCCTCAGCAAGATCTTTTCCCGGAATACGCCAAAGTCGGCGAGATCCTTGAAGAAGCGCTGATATTTTCCGGTTACGATACTAATCCTATTTCAGTTTTAGAGTCTGTTAACCTTTCGAAGGATTTCCTTGAAATGGCTGTCTCACAAATTTCCGGCGGTGAGAGACGCCGTCTCTCTCTAGCACGGGCTCTTTGCTCTGGTCCTCGCATTCTCCTTCTCGATGAGCCCACAAGTGGCCTCGACCTGCCAGTAGCTCACGAAGTGATGCAGCTTCTAAGGGCGCTCTGTGATCGGCACAAGCTAACCATCGTGGTCACCAGCCACTTACCCGGGACACTCGCAGTTTGTGATCGTGTCCTCGTAATGGCGAAAGGGGGGAAGCTGAGAGCGGATTACCAAGATGTTCCAACGTTGCTTACCACCACTGCTGAAGCAGATCTATTTGAAAAAAGCACCTCAATTACACCGATTAAGTCTTTTGACTATACCGACTCTAATCACGCCAGTCGTGATCGGTGGAACCTCCATCACTTCGGAGCGATATTCCGACGCTCCGCCCGACAATCTTTTCGTGATTACGGAGCCGCGCTTGTCACTATCGCCCTACCCATTCTTCTGGCCGGACTCATCGTATTCGCTCAGTCGCTTCATGGAAGCAACAGCCCACGCTTCATCAACTTCTTCCTCTCGATCGCAGCCCTATGGATTGGAATGTCGCTAACGATCCGAGAGATAATTTCAACCCGTGTGCTTTACGCGATTGATGAACTCAGCGGGCTTGGGAAATTTTCCTTTTTTTATGCTAAATCCGCTTTTGCTGCCTTAATGGTAGTCCTCAGCACCCTTCTTCTTTGTGTCTCAACTTGGTTCTTTGTGTCGCTTTTTAACATCGACCCAAACGCAGTGGAAGCCTCGGACTGGTTCGACGCTCGTGACTTCATTTCGCACTTTTTCGTGCTGGGTATCGTCTGCTTCTCGGGAACCATGATCGGTCTTTTGCTATCAACTCTAGCACGCTCCGAGCGGGGCGCCGTTTCCATGATGCCCATTGTTCTGCTTCCCCATGTTCTTCTCAGTAAATACGCCACCGGCTTTGCTGGAGAAGCGAACGACGCACGCCTTACCCATCCGTTCCACAGTCTTGATTTAAAAGCAATCGACTATTCCGGCTTCACATTAATCGAACAAGGAAACTTTTGGAGCAGTCTCTTCGCATCAACTCGACACGCCACCTCAGTTTTTGATCAACTAGGCTCCGCTCGGTTTTCCTTTAGTCAGATCTTTGGACTAGATTTTTGGGCTTTGGTCATTCTTGTCACCAGTCAGGCCCTTCTGACTCTCATCATCTTCTGCTACTCCGCAAACTCTGCCATCCGACGAATCAAATGAGTAAACTCGACCCCATCGATAACGGAGTCCGGCGCTTCCGACCGGGGTTAATGATGGCGCTTTGCGTCTGCGTCTTAATTGGTAGTGCTGCCCTAGTGTTCCAGAAGGTTCAAAACAAGCAAAGTGTTTCCAATTCACCTCTCCCAACTACCAAAATCAGCGAAGAGATTGAGAGAGCCCGGGACGACATGGATTCACCACCTATCCCGCCGTCCATCCATCCTCTCGAGGGAAACCGCCGGCTCTTTCTCGCTGATGGCTGTCTCTACCGTTATCAGGAATTAAGTTTCACCCGCAACTTCAGTAATCAACACGGACACCCCGGTGCAGTCATCCGCGAAGGTGATCCTTGCCTCTGGAACTTCGAAGGAATCTCCGGAAAAGAAGATGTTTACCGAATTTTTTGCGCTGACCCTAATTTCCCTGAGCTTCACCAACATAACCTCACTTACACTCGTTTCCAGGAAGACGGTGTTCCACAGGATGACCATACCCCCTTTATCACTCTTCGTGACCGCGACTACTGCGAATGGAAGATCCGGAAAGCGGGTCCCAAAGACCAATACGAAATATACTGCCTAAGCGGAAACGGTCCGTTCAAGGACGCCAGTCTCGCATGGACCGACGACCAGGAGGACCTTTCCTCAAATATACTCACTGCCACCCTCGGGAAAAACGGTACTCCTTCTTGGTGGATCCTCCCGGAAGGAACAAGTCCAAAAACCCCGCGCCGAGCCTCTCACATGATTGTCATGAATCGAGGTCGGATTAAGCATCAAGACGATTCATTGGAAGACTTTGAAGAACACGGTCCCGAAATCTTCCGTGTTCAACTCAAAACAGCCGACGATAAATTTGTGAGATCGGCAGAAGCGCTTGATTATGTCGAGCTTGTAAAGGCGATTCGTGATTCTGACCCTGTGGTCGGCCACCCTGATTTCCCGGCATTTATTGGAATGAGCCCTTTAACTCTTCTCGATGGAGAGCTTTCACTGAAACGTAAAGATGCGATGTTTCCCTTAATCATTCCGCTCAAAGTGGCGCTCTATCCAAATCTCATCCAAGAAATTAAGATGGAGAATACGAAATTTTGGAAAAACGAGTGGGAGGCGCTTAAGAACTTCCAAAGCCACCTTGACGAATCTGATGTTGCCGACGGTCGGGTCTATCAAGGCACTAGGTTCACTTACATCTTTATTTCGTGGGACCCATGAAGCCGCTTGCGGAAAAAGTGCGACGAATAAACAAATACCCAGGTATAGGGAGATTAATGAGATGGAACCTAAATTAACCAAATATTGGTTCGTAATCTACGTCCTGGCCGCCCTATTGATACTTGGGGGCCTTTTGAATCTTGGCGTCCATCTTGGACCAAAGTTGGAACTATGGCTATTGGTAAAGCTTGTTCCAGAAGTTTGGCACCCCGCAGTCAATGACCTCATTCACAGGCTTTTCTTTGAAGAATTGCGGGCATTCCTTGTCACCACCGGCTTTGGGCTAGGAATCATCACTGTTGGAATGGTTCTCTTTCCTCTAAAAGAAAAACTCTCGACGACTTATGAAAGAGAACGATTTCCTGAACTCGGCAAACAACTCCAACCGCCCCTATGGCGTCAGGGCTTAGAGGAGGTCAAGCTGGCCTTCCTCTATCTTCTACTGCAAGGGATGAGCCTCTTCCTGGCCGTCCAAGATTATACTTTTTTAGCGTCTCTTGGAGCTGCTCTCTCTATCGCCTACCTTGTTAGCGCGATGACCTTGGACCACTGTTCACCATTCTTTCAACGGCGTAATTGCAAGATCCATGGCATTATTTGGATTCTTCTGCGGCACGCGCCCTTACATGCTACATTGATTGGTCTTATCTGCATCGGTCCCGTTATCATTCTCGAGCGCCATCTGCCAACTTCACTTGAACCAACAGTAGCAATCGCCATTCTTGTCTTAGCCGAAATTCTTGGGATGGCCTGTGCAACTCTTCTAGGTTGTCACCTCGGTTCTGCTCTCGTGAAAAAAGAAACCAACCTTGCCAACCAGCATCCCCCCAAATTATGGACATTTTCCTACCGGACTATGGTTTTTATTCTCACCATCTGGCTCGGAGTATTTTTTAGCTGGTGGGGAAACGGGATTCACACCCATTACCAAATCATGAAGTGCCAATACCAGCCTCTCTGGAAAGGGACCGAATTCAAAATCAGAGAAACCAAAGCTCTGATCAGCCTCCCGTTACAAATAACAAATAAATCGTCCAAACCACTTGATGTTAACAGACTCCAAATCGAGGTGAAAGGAGATGGCATCCTCGACGGTGAAGTCATCCTGACCGGATCAGCGATCCAGACCGGTGAGACCTCTACTATCTGGTTGAATTTTGAAGCTCACCTCACTGAGGAGGCACTTTCGGACCTTCCCCGCTTTCTCGAAGCGAAATATTCCGCATTTTTAAAATTTGAGCCCCCTCTCTCCGCACCAATTGCTCTGGAACTTTTTCCTCAGAACGAACCAGTTTATTCAAAGTAAATTCAGTCTTTAAAGGAGTTGGTTGTGAATCTAATGAAGAATTTCCGCAGTCATTAGTACCTTTCCAAGGAACTGGTCATATAGACTGAGGATAGTGTCTCATTAAGACAACGAACCAAATTCAAACTGGCTGAATCATCGAAATTGACGGTCTAACAAGACCAATCATTTAAACAGATTTGACCATTCTTAAAAAATTTTCTTTTTCCACGAGAAATCCGATTTTAGCGTTTCAGCATGTCCAGCGGAATTAGCATCGTTTGCGAGCCCGAAATCGAAGACCTTGAAGGCTATTTTGAGGAATTGGCAGCAGTTTATGAAGAACTAGCTGGCCTTCTGAAAGAGGAGGGAGTCGACATTCTCCCCTACCTTTTTTGTCCAGATAGCGATCTGTCCGAGGAAGAAGCTGACGCTGAAGGGTATACCAAGGAGGACAAAGCTGTAATGAAAGTCATTGTAACAGAAGATTTTCATGACGCCGACGAAGTTTACGATGACATTAATACCGCCGCAGATCTAATCCGTGCGATGGAAGATGAGATTTTCGAAAATGGTAAGGAGGCACTCATCCAGGATCTCGAAAGCCTTGCCGAAGCGCTCGAGGTTCCGGTCGAAGAGAAAGTCACCGTGCAACTCCTCCGGGCGTAAGTCGGCCAAACAAAAAGATTCAAAAATTAAAAGCCGGACAGTTTTAAAACTGTCCGGCTATCTTTTAAGAAAGAAGTTGATCACCTAAAAACGGAAACCTATCGAAAGATCATACGCGGTAGTATCTTCCACCAAAAACTGGTCAACCAGGAGCGAAAAGTCTTCTCTCCAAAGATGCCTAATTCCAACTTGCGCAAAGAAACTCTTGCCAAGCTTGGCTCGAAATCCGGCAAACGCCTGCCCTACGAAATTCCTATCGGAATCAACCAAAGAATCAAATGCATCATCTAAGCTGACACGCTCAATACCGCCTCCTGCTCCAGCATAAAAAGAAATTGTACTGCTCAATTTAGCTTCTAATTCATAGTTCAGCGTAAAGTTAGTGAAATTGATCTCTCCATTCTCAAAGTAAGGGACCCCCGCTAGATCTAAAAATTCAAGCTCGGCATCATCTGAATGGCCTAAAATTTCGACAAACAGGGTATGGGAAACGGCATCATCCTCGTAAAAAGATCCCCTTAATTGCAGGAATCCATAACCTTTATCGGGGTCCTCCATAAATCCCCCACCAAGCATGATCCCACCATTTATTCCGGCGAACTGAGCTTCAGAAACGGCAGTAAGCCCAACGATTCCCGCGATTATCATCAATGTTTTTTTCATAATTTATTAAGAGTTTTTAGTTTTTCTTCTCATAGGAAGATGTCCTAACTGAAGTTGGTCGCGACGCTCTATCATCACGGCCCCGATCGTTCCGATCATTATCCCAAAAATCTTGATCAACTCCCACACCAAATCCAATCACTGGAGCGACAACCATCGAACTGGAATTTAAAGCACCGACATTAGCTGGAACCAACTCTTTATAACGGTCACGATAAGACTTTGAAGCATCTTTCACGGTATAAATAGTAAATCCGGTTTGGCTCTCAATGTTTGGAATTAAGGCACCTTTTTCGGCATAGATTTTTGTCTGCTCGACTCCTCTCTTAAAACCAACAAGCGCTCCTCCAGCCTCGACAAAATAGCGATTCCTCGAGCTATAAAAAACCTCTAGCGTGCTCCCCTTGGCAATCAGGACATCGCTTCCCAGCACGGTCTTACGAACCGTCTGCCCTGAAGGAACCTCCAAATCAGCACTAATAGTCCGAGAGCCCGAACAACTCGCGAAAAACAAAGCCGAGGCAGCAAAGAGGACACTCTGCGAAACGCACATACTCATTATAACG
>TARA_B100001057_G_scaffold330542_1_pt1 | contig 21972 bp, 22 predicted proteins | sample TARA_B100001057 | Tara Oceans TARA_B100001057 (sample SAMEA2621839) | marine metagenome | biome: marine biome (ENVO:00000447); feature: surface water layer (ENVO:00002042); material: "saline water (ENVO:00002010), including plankton (ENVO:xxxxxxxx)" | depth 5 m
TGTTCCAGGTTTTACAATTGTTAAAGGTTTGTTTTTATTATATTGATATTCAAAAATTCCAACAACTGTTGCCATATCACCTACTTTAATTTGGCCTGGTCCATAAACATTATAAAAGTAAATAACTTCAAATTTGAAATCAAACCATCTTCTTAAGTTTTCTAATAATTCTAAATTTTTAGATTTTGTAAAAGCATACGGAGATAAATTTTTATCATAACCCTTATTTCCCAAAGAAGCAGAAGTTGCGGAATAAATAAGTTTAATATTATTGTCTAAACAAAATTTAAACACAGCACTTGAGCCTATAGAATTTGACTTAAAACATTCATCAAATTTATTAAAACTTTGATAAATTCTTGCAAATTCTCCAAAATGAAAAATTGAGTGGATTTGTTTTTTTTTATTTTTAAGATGCTTTGAAATATTATCTGTACTTGCTTTTAAATATTGGACTCTCATATCATTTAAATGATTTTTTTTATTACCTGAAGAATAGTTATCTAAACTAATAATATTTTTTTTTGTTTTTTTTAGAAGTGATTTAATTAAATTGGATCCAATAAACCCAGCACCACCAGTTACTATTATGAGATTTTTCATCTTAGATATGCCTGGCAATGTCCTACTCTTCCGTGTCTTAAGACAAAGTACCATTGGCGCTGAAAGGCTTGACTTCCGAGTTCGAGATGGGATCGGGTATTACACTTTCGCAATAATTACCAGGCAAAATTTTTATAAAGGATAATGATATTTTTGCAACAAATTTTATTAACAATTTATCTTAAAAACTTAGGGTAATTAGTTAAATAAAATAAAAATAATACTTAAAAAAAAGAGATTATGCCTGAAAATTTAATTAATATACTACTTTAGTAAAATGTTTTTATATTAATAAATCCTTAACATAAAAAACTAATCAAAAAATCTATATTTAAAAATACAATAAACTGCTACAAAAGCATCAGCTAAAGTAATTTTTTTTCCATCCTCATATGATCTTCCTTGGTATGAAATTGGAACTTCATAAAATATAAACTTTTTCTTAGCTAATTTAACAGTTATTTCAGGTTCAACACCAAATGATTTTTCTTTTATTTCTATTGATTTAATTACATCTTTTTTAAAAACTTTATATCCAGTTTCCATATCTGTCATATTTAAATTTGTGACAATATTTGTTAAAAGTGTAAGTATCTTGTTGGCTAAAAAATGCCAAAAGAAATTTAATCTTACAAATTCACCTCCAATAAATCTTGATCCATAAACTATATCAGCATCTGTTTCTTTAAATGGTTTAATTAATGCTGTGTAATCTTTGGGGTCATATTCTAAATCAGCGTCTTGTATCAAAATAATATCACCATCAGCTTCTACAAAACCTTTCTTTAAAGCTCCTCCTTTTCCTAAATTTTTTTTTAAAAAGAAATATTTGATAATTGAATTGTGTTTTGCTAGTGAAGTTATTATCTCTCTAGAATTGTCAGTTGAACAATCATCAATAATGATAATTTCTTTTTCATATAAAATAAATTTAAGTACTTTCTCAACTAATAATTTAATTGTTTTTTCTTCATTATAGCAAGGAATTATAATAGATATTTTCATTAAATTTATAAATAATATTCAACTATAGCCAAATATACAAAATGATTCATCTAATTTTTAGTATTTATAGTTATTATTAACAAAAAAAATTTTTGTTAAAAAATATTATTTTACCCAAATTTTCGTACTCAATTGATAAATATTTAAAATATAACATCAAACTCAATATAAAAAGACAATCAAAATTTAAAAGATAGATTTCAAAATGATCATAAATTAATCATTTTTTTTTATAAATAAAAAATTATTTTTTTTATTAAGAGTGATATTTTTGTCGTTAAAAACTAAATTATACTTAAAGTTTGTATCATTTTGAGAGTGTTGTAATTTAGAATTTTTGTCATCTCTTAAAAACTGAGTATATGTAAAATTACCTAAAATTGTTTGCTTTGTTTTGAAATTTACAATTTCATACCAAGGAAAATTTTTATTATCATTAAATTCTTTATGTATTCTTTTACCATTATGAATATTAAAAAAAATAAAAGCTAAAATAATAAAAAGTTCAGTTTTTTTTCCAAAATTAATATCTTTTTTTAAAAAAAATGAAGTTAATAAAAAAATAATTAAAAGAATATAAAAATAACCAAATCTTAGCTGAGGTAAACTAATAAACCAAAAAAAAAGTGATGCAATGCATGGAAGCAAAAAGTTACAACATTCTTTACTTTTATATTTATCTGAACGACACAGAATATAAAAGATTAATACTAATGATAAAAATATCAGAATTGGTTCAAAAATTTTATCAAAAAAGTGAGAATAAAACCAATTTAATAGCCATTTTCCATTGTTTGCATATTCTTCATAACTAGAAATTTTATTATTTTTTTGATGATAATATGCTTTTGCCCATTTTTTTGTTACATTTTGTTCGATTAATATTTCATCATAGTTTACAGACCACGAAACATGATCATTTTTAAAACAAGTTTTTTTAATAGGATATAAAACACATCCTGAATTTAAAAAGCTATTTGATAAAAAAATCAAAGCAACCAGGCAGGCAGGTGTAATTTCTTTTAAAAAAAAACTAAATTTTTGATTAAAAAAAAAATTTCTATAAATCACATAAATTATAAATGGTAAAAAAAATAATGCTGTTAATTTTACTGAAACTGATATTGCAAATAAAAAAAATATATTTTTTAAAGAGTATGTTTTTTTTTTGATTTTGTAAAAATATTCCACAAAAATGAACATGATGAGAAAAGTAACAAGATAATCATAACCATATTCTGAGAATCTTTTAAATTTAATTAATATAAAAATTAAAAATACAGCAGATAAAAACTGTTTTAAGTTATCGTTTCTGTTAACAACATTAAAGAGAAGATATCCACAAATTGAAACTAGCAATAGAAATCTAGGTATATTAAAGAAGTGATGTTTATATACTGGAAAATTAAAAACAGCCTCAAAGTAAGTGTAAATTGATGCATATACATACTTTGCATTTAAATTTCCTAATCCAATCTTTGGATAACTATCTGTTAATTCAGCAATATTTTGATAATGATAAAGATGAAAATCATTGTGGTTATTATAAATGATTATTCCTAAAAATAGAAACATTGGAAGGAAATAAAACAAAATTTTTTTAGTTTTATTTTGATCCAAACAAAAAATTATAAAGCCAAATAAAATAAAAAATAAATTTAACCATTCATTTTTCAAACCAAATGAAAAATAATATAGCCAACTGAATAAAATACAAAATGATACACCATAGAACAAATAAATATATTCATTATGATTAATTTTTTCTTCTTTGTTATTAACAAATAAAAAATTATGAAAATATTTTCCATAAGAATAGGTGGATAAGAAAGCTATATAGTAAACTATAAAAAAAATTAAAAAATCTAAAATCAATATAAATTTTTTTTAGTGTTTTGATATTTTCATAATTGAATTCATATATAATATTTTATTTTAATAATTTACTTTTTTCAAAAATAAACTTTTTATTATACTTTTTTTGTTTAACTAATTTACCTGGAATCTTAATTAAGATTTTGTAGATATAAACAAAAATACAATAAAAACCAAATTCTTTATAAAGAATTTTTAAATCCTCTTTTAATTTTTGTAAATAATTTTTTTTTAAATTACTTAAACCCTCATCTTCCATGTAAATAAAAAAATTATTATAATATTTTCCTTTAAAATTTTTACAGAGTCTTAATATATACGCAGTGTCAGCTGAAATTTTTAATTTTATATCAAAAAAAAATTTTTGGGAAATATGTTTTTTAACACACAAAGTGGTATGGCCAATTCTTAAAAAGTTTAATCTGCTGTTGTGATTTGGTGCTATTTTCCAAATTCTAGAAATTAAATTTTTATTTTTGCTATAAAATAAAATATTAGAATAATAAAAATCATAATTATTGTTTTGATCTAAAAATTTTGACAAAAGTTTAAGGGAGTTTTTTGAGTAAAAAAAATCTCCTGAATGTAAAACAATTATATATGTTCCTTTTGATATCTTGAATGATTTATTAAGTGCATCATAAATACCATTATCTTTTTGTCTAAAATAAACAGTTTTTTTATTTATATTTTTTTTTAAAAACTGGCTAGTTCCATCAGTTGATTTTCCATCCAATATAATATGTTCATAACTTTTAAAAGTTTGATTATGCAAGCTCCGAAAAGTTGATTTTATATTTGGAAAACCATTTTTTACAACAGTAATAATACTAAACTTCATTTATTAAAAGATATTAACAATTTTCTAGAATTTTTTTAAGTCCTTCAGCCAATGAAATTTTTGGTTTCCAGCCATAATTCTTTGCTAATGAGCAATCTAACAATTTTCTCATAGTTCCTGTAGGTTTAGATTTATCTAAAAGTATTTTACAATTATAATTAATTTGTTTTAATATGAATTTTGCATATTGATAGATACTAATATCATGACTAGTTCCAATATTTATTACAGTTTCTTTAGTTTTTTTATGTAAGAAAAAAATACAAGCATCAGCCAAATCATCAACATACATTATTTCTCTTCTTGGTTTTCCTGTTCCCCATAACGTAATATTTTTATGATTTTTTTTTTTTGCATTGATAATTTTTGAAATTAAAGCTGGAAAAAAATGAGATGTCTTTAAATTATAATTATCATTAGGACCATACAAATTACAAGGTATTAAACACTTAAAATTTGTATTATATTGAAAATTATAACTTTGACACATTTTTATCCCTGCAATTTTTGCGATTGCATAAGGTTCATTAGTTTTTTCTAAATCTCCAGTGAGTAAATATTTTTCTTTTATTGGTATGTTAAAATTTTTAGGATAAATGCTGCTTGATCCTATAAAAATTAGAGAATTTACCTTAGTACGATAACATGAATGTATGATATTATTTTGAATAGTTAAGTTATTGTAAATAAAATCTGCTTTAAATTTGCTATTTGCATAAATTCCCCCGACTGTACCTGCAGCGTTAATAACAGCATAAATTTTTTCTTTTTTAAAAAAACTTAACACTTTTTTTTGATCTCTTAAATCTAATCTTTTTTTACTTATGGTTAATATATTTTTATAACCATAAAATTTTAATTTTCTTACAATAGATGATCCAACCATTCCATTGTGACCAGAAACAAATATTTTTTTATTTTTTTGAGACACAAGTTTTTAAGATGTCTTAATTCTTTTTATTTCTGCATTAACCATGTCTTTGACCAAAGAATCAATATTATGCTTAGGCTTCCAATTGAGATTTTTTCTTGCTTTTCTGGAGTCACCTAATAAAGAGTCTACTTCCGTTGGTCTAAAATATTTCTTATCTATTGCAATAATATTTTTTTTATTCCAATAACCTTTTTCATTTAATCCTGATCCTTTCCATTTTATTTTGATACCCAGTTCTTTACAAACTAAATTAATAAAGTGTTTTACAGAGTATTGTTTATCCGATGAAATAATATAATCGTCAGGTTTACTCTTTTGTAGAATTTTCCACATTGCCAAAACATAATCTTCAGCATGACCCCAATCTCTTTTTGAATATATGTTACCAAGATATAATTTTTTTGAACTTCCTAAAAATATATTACAAAGAGCTATAACTATTTTTCTAGTAACAAATGTCTCACCTCTTAAAGGGCTCTCGTGATTAAATAAAATTCCATTACAAGCAAACATTTTATACCCTTCTCTGTAATTAACAGTTATCCAATGGGAATAAAGTTTTGCAGCAGCATATGGGCTTCTGGGATAAAATTTAGTTTTTTCATTTTGTGGAGGCTTAGATGCCCCAAACATTTCGGAAGTGCCTGCTTGGTAAAACTTAATTTTTTTTTCTAGATTAAGGCTGACTATAGAATCTAAAATTCTTAATGTACCTAAAGCTGTTACATTGCTAGTATATTCTGGCACTTCAAACGAAACTCCCACATGTGATTGGGCTCCTAAATTATAAATCTCATCTGGTTTTACTTTCTTAATTATTTTTAATACTGACGATGAATCAGTTAAATCACCATAATGTAAAAAAAAATTCGTTTTCTCATGTGGATCTAAATATATATCATCAACTCTCTGAGTATTTAAAGAGGAGCTTCTTCTTTTTACACCATGAACATTATATTTTTTTTTTAACAAAAATTTTGAAAGATATGCACCATCTTGTCCTGTAACTCCATATATTAAAGCAGTTTTTTTCATTATTTTTGTAAATATTTTTTAATTAATATTATAATAAAATATTTATATATCTAGATATTTTAATAAGATTTTTTTTTAAAGTTTTTCTTCTTAGCATAGTACAAGAAAAATCCTAAAAGATAAAATAAAATTGAAGCATTAAAGGTTGTAAAAAAAGAACCAGATGGTTTTAATGGAAATAAAATAGCTAACATTAAACTTCCTATACCTATCAATAAATAATTATATTTATTTTTATGATATTTTGTTACTTCAAGTATCTTGAAAAGTATTATTATTATAAAAAATATAAAAAATATAAATCCAATTAATCCATTCTCACTTAAAAATTCCATCATATAATTATGAGGATGAGTAGAACATCCTCTATATCCTTTATATTCTTTAGGATTTTCAATTAGTTTTTTATCTATTTTAGTTTGACTGCATTTTAATCTAAAACTTTTATATCCATGCCCTATTAATGGTTTTTTTATAAACAGTTCAGTGGCTGCCTTATAGTGATAATACCAAGGCACGGTAGTAATTTTTTCTTTAAAACTTGAGTCTTTGGTGGAAACACTGACATCTAGAAAATTCAAATACCTAGATTTTATCGAATGAGAATTTTGTGCAATTAGCAATAAAATGACTAAAGAGATAAAACATATTATTAAAAAATTAATAATTTTTTTACAAAAAAAATAGAATAAAAATATACAAATTAAAAATATTAATAGTGCATTTCTCTCTCCAGTTAAAAGAACTGTTAAAAATATAAAAAAAAGAAAAATATTGATAATATTTTGATAATTTGAGTTCTTTTGAAAATTTTCATGTTTAATTAAAAAAAAAAATAATAATCCAATTTGACTAATATATGAACCAGCAATAAGTTCAGAGCCAAATACTCCAGAAAATCTTATGCAATTAGAAAAATTAGACTCACACATGCCTGGTAAAAAACCAAAGATATTTTTATTAAAATTATATTGATAAAAAATATCTAACCCCACTAAAATTAATAAAATACAATTTAAATAAATGAATAAAGAAAAATGTTTTTTTGAGATATTCTCTAAAGTTAAAAATACAGCAAAAGATAAAAATAAATATCTATAAATTCCTAAGGATTTAATAACATTTTCTAAGTTATAAAAATTTAATATTGTATTAATAAAGATAAAAAAAAAGAAGAAAATTATGAACAAAACAAAGTAATCTTTAAAAAAGAAATAAGTTTTTTTTTTTATAACTAAGAATACTGAAATAAAACTTATTAAAAATAAAGTTATATTTATAGCTGCACTTTTTAGGATAATTATTAATGGAAAAATTAAAATAAAAAAATATAAAATCTTTTGAATATTATTTAAATTGATAATTCTCATTAACTCTTTAACTATACTAAAAAATATATAATAAAATATATTTAAAGTAGGTATCATTAATGATCAAAACTATACATAAACAAATTTTTTTGTATTTTGGTGATTTAATTTCAATATATTAATAAATTTTTCAAAGAATTAAGTTGAATATACTTAAATTAAATTTGATTAATTTTTTATCTAGTTGATATAATGAATATGTAGGAATTATTTTATTACAATGTATATTCTTTAAATGTTAACAAGCTTAATCCTGATTATTTTAATTTTTTTCATACATTTTGCAATTAACAAACATAAAAAAAAAATTCTGGGTAATAATTTTTTAGACTTACCTGATTCAATCAGAAAAATTCATAGTAAACCGACTTATTTAATTGGTGGTCATTTTATATTTATTTCCTATTCAGCTTTTTTACTATTTTTAACTGATGAAAATATTAATGAAAAACTTTTATTATTTTTAGTATTGTTAATTATATTTTTTATTGGAATATATGATGATTTAAAAGATATTAAACCTTTTAAAAAACTTTTTTTTGTTCTTCTAGCTTACTTAATATTAATTTTTTTAGATAAAAATTATTTATTACAATCAATTTATCTTGAAACTTTTGATAAATATTTTAAGTTTGGTGGGTACAGTTACATCATTTCAACTTTATGCATTTTACTACTGATTAATGCCATCAACTTAATTGATGGTATTAATGGTTTGGCTATGATGATATTTATAATATGGTCATTATTTATACATTACTTTCTAGAATACGATTTAAATATATTTCTTTTAATTTTTTATCTCTATATTTTTATTCAAATTTATAAGGGTAATTATTTTTTAGGAAATTCTGGTTCATTAATCATAGGAGCAATAATTGGGTTTACCTCTATCAAAGCATATAATTTAAGCTCGATAGAGAAAAGCTCAGCTGAAGATCTTGTAATTCTTTTTTTAGTTCCTGGTATTGATATGTTTAGATTGTTTATACAAAGAATTATTAAAAAAAGAAATCCATTTAAAGCGGATAAAACACACTTGCATCACTTATTGTTAAAAAAAAAAGTTCCACTAGGAAAAATTTTATTTATATATTTTTTCTCTATTGTAAGTAGTTCTTATTTAGCCTTTAACAATTATTTTTCAGAATATAAAATTTTAATTTGTGTTATTTTAATATATTTGTTTTCTTTTTTTTTACTTAGTAAAAAAATAAATAAAGTTTAAAGTTTTATTATTAATGAAAAATACAAAAATAGTTTATGACAGTATAATTTACTCACTTCAAAGTGTTGGTGGAATATCTAATTATTGGACTGAATTAATTAAAAGGATCACAAAAATACATAAAACTATTAATTATGAAAAAAAAAATAAAAATATTTTTAGAAAAGAAATTAACATTTCACAATTAAATGAGAGTGGAATACCCACAAAAATATTGAGATTCTTACCATTTCAAAAGAAATTGCCAGCAAGATCCATATTTCATTCTAGCTATTATAGAACAACTTTTCAAAAAGATGTTGTAAAAATAATTACAATCTATGACTTTATTCATGAATATAAGAAAAATATTTTTTTACGAACATTAATTAGATGGCAGATAAATTTATCTATCAAAAATGCTGATGGTATAATTTGTATTTCAAATAGTACCAAAAATGATTTATTTAAATTCTTACCTAATATTAATAAACAAAAAGTTAAAACAATTTATATAAGTATAACAAATCACTTTTATAAAATTAAAGATTTAAAAAATGAAATTAGCGATATTGAATTTAATTTTTTAATTGATAAAAAAATAATACTTTATGTGGGTAGTAGAAAAAAGACTTATAAAAATTTTTCTTTAACACTAGATATAGTTGAGGCTCTTAAAGAATGTGTTTTAGTTAGTGTGGGCCCAGACGAAATTTCTAACAAAGAGCGTGCAGAAATAAATCGCAAGATTAAGGGTAGATTTTATCATCTCACCAAATTAAGCTCAAATAAACTTAATAAACTTTACAACCTATCTTTCTGTTTAATATATCCATCTACCTATGAAGGCTTTGGTATACCTGTGCTAGAAGCCATGAAAGCTGGCTGTCCAGTTGTGAGCACAAACATGTCCTCTATTCCAGAAGTTGTAGAAAATGCTGCTATTTTAGTAAAACAAATAAAAAAAGAAAATTTTATTGAGGCTATAAAGTTATTAGATGATCATAATTTTAGATCTAACCTAATTAATAAGGGGAAAGCTCAAGCAGAAAAATTTAGTTGGAATAAATGTTTTGAAGAAACAAATAAATTTTATCACGATATATATAATAAAAAATTTAATTAATTTTTTTTAACTAATCAATTCTTTTATTTTAACAAAAATAATTAAAAATAAATTTTTTTTTAAATATAATCTTTTTAATTTATAATGAGTTCTTTCATCTAGAAAAGGTTTTTTATATACAATATTTTTTCCTAATGTATTCTTTTTTATACTCAATTTATGATAATAATTTATTTTTGTATTAGTACTTTTCAAATTAAAACCTGTATTAATTACTAAAGTTTTAAAAGGAGTAATTGTAAGACCATTCTTTTTAAAAATAAGATAATACCAATAAACTGCCCAGGTATTGATTTTGCTCCTATAATTTAGAAGGAGACTTAAATAACTACCTACATTTAAATAATCAAATCTGACTTTAAAGTTTTTTTTTACATCAAAATAAATTTGTTTTTTTTTAATTTTATTAAGTCTATTCCACCTATTAGACCAAGTCGCCCAGCCCCAACAACTCATATGTGTTGAAAAGAAAAATTTTTCATCGGAATTTACATTTTCAAAAATCCAGCAATTAATATGCCAAACTTTTTTTTTCTTTTCATAATATTTAAGTGTTTTATTACAAAAAAATAGAAATTCATCAGAAACAATTAAATCTTCCTCTAAAACAATAAAATTTTTTTCTATTTTTGACACATAGTTAATGCCTTCAAGTATGGAATTTGCACTTCCTAGATTATTTTTTCTATAAAAAATTTTTTGGAACCTGAAATAATTAACTCTTTTTAAAAAATTAAAGATTTTATCAGTTAAAATTTTATCTTTATAATTTTTAGGTCCATCAATAAAAAAATACACTCTGGAGTTTTTTATCTCTGGGTTTTTTTTTAAGGAATGTAATAGTTTTTTTAGATGATTAAATCTTTTGTGTGTGAATATTATTATAGGCGCATACATTAATTATATATCTTTATATTTTTATGAGTAGGATAATTTGGTAAATCTAAATTACTCAGATCAAATTGACTCCATTTATCATCTAAAATAGTTGCATATTTTGAAAATGTAAGCTCCAATGTAACATTATCAACTGTAGAAAAGGTATTTACATGAGTGTGAATCAAATTTAAAGTAAATTTAGAAATAAAGTTTTCTATTTTATTTGAATGCTTATTTACATTGTGAAATTCAATAACTAAACAATTTATATTTTCTTGATAATTTAATATAAAATCTAATAAATCATATTCATCGCCTTCTATATCTATTTTCAATAAAATATTTTTACTATTCATATATTCTTGCACTAAATCTTTTCTAAATTTTTTATTTATGAAAACATATTGTGATTTTAAATTTTTAAATTTTTTAAATTTTTTTATATATTTAACTATTTTCTTTAAATTACATTTTAGAATTGATTTAAGTAAATATTTAAAAATTAATAAATAGGATGTCTCTGGATCAAATAAAATTATATGTTTAATTTTATAATTTTCACAAATTTGTTTTTCAAAATCCCAATTTTCATGAATACCAAGTGAAATTAATGTATCACTCTTTAAAATATCATTCTCACTCAATAAATATCCGCCATCATTTTGACTGCCATACCTTTGTAGATTTGTTTTTTTGAGGGGAATTAAATACTGTGATAGTTTAATTTTATTCATTAACTGATATTAATAAATCTATTAAACAAATAATAATAGTAAAAATTAAATTAATTTATAATTTAGTATATAATTATGCTTATAAAAATTTTTCTTGTTTCTAAAATAATTAAGGTTAAGTCTTAAATCAATATTTTGTTAAAAAAAGATTTTAAAAAATATAATGCAAATCAAAAATTTGACTTTAATTAGTGTTTTTCATAAAATTTTTGACGAAGACATGTTAGATGAAATTTATTCAATCGAAAACTTTATGCTCTCATCAAAATGAGAAAATTTATTGTAAGAATTACTAAAATTTTAAGAGTCTATCACCTTTTAAAGAGATTGAATCTCATAATTCAATCCAAATTTGGGATGGGTCATGGGCATAACTTATTTTTATTTTTAATAAATAAAAAAGATAAAAAAGATTTTAAATATTTTTTAGAAATAGGAAGCACAAGAGAAGAAATTTATGGTCAAGGTTCTACTGAAATAATTGCAAAATATTGTGAAGAGAAAAAAATAAACTTTATTTCTGTTGATGCTGATAGCAGAAACACTAATAGATTAAAAAAAAAACTAAATGAATATAAGTATTTTGATTCTATAAACGATAAAGGAGAAAATTTTGCTAATAACACTAATCTTAAATTTGATTGTATCTATTTAGATGCATTTGATATTGAAAAATTAACTAAAAATAATTTTAGAGAAAAATTTTATATGAAAAAATATAAATCTAATATCACTAATGAAATGTCAGAAAACATTCATTTAGAAATTGTCAAGAATCTAAGCAATAAGATTAACGATCATTCCTTAATAGTATTCGATGATACTTTTAAAAAGAATAATTTATTTATAGGTAAGGGAGGAAAAGCAATTCCTTATCTAATTAAAATCGGTTTTAAAGTAATTGCAAGTAACTCAAATAGTGTAGCTTTAGAAAGATAAAGATATAAAAATATTTAATTCTTGATTTTTAATTAGATATTTAAATCATTAATGATTTTTTTTGAACAAGTGCTTATTTCAAATTTATCAAATTTTGAATTTAATCTAATTTGTTTACTTAATATTTTTTCAATAATGATTTTAAACTCATATTTGTTGTTATAATAATGACAAAAATCCTCAAACTCATTAATTGGGTCAGCAAAAGCAGGGGCAATTAATGTTTTTTGCAAGTACATTGAGTCTCCAAAAGATCCTGTTCCTTTGAATTGACCGTAATGTTTTTCTTCACGATTTAATGATATCAATAAGTCACAATCCTTTCCCATTCTTAAAAAATCTTTTTCACTTAACATTTTTTTTTCAAATTCAATGTTAAAATTACTAAAGTTATGAATGACATTTGTTGACAATTTTTCATTGAATTTTCCTAAAAATACAATTTTAATTTTATCTTTAAAATCATATACACCATCATATAGTAAGTCATAATTTTTTCTTTGTGGGTCTATCCCACCCAATATTCCAATCACTAAACCTTGATTATAATGTTTTTGGTACGACATATCTTTATCAAAATATCTTGTGTACATAGTTGTTACTTTGAAATTTTTTCTTTTAAATTTTTTTTTAAATATATTTGTTAAATTTTCGTTTTCACAAATAAAGAGATTTAACAAACTAAATATCAAATATCTAACATAAATAAAAAATTTGATCATATAATTTTTATGAGCATCAGGAAAAATTCTGTGTAAGCCTCTGACATAACATATAAGTTTTTTTCTAAAAAAAATTATTAACAATAAAAAAATTAAAAGCTGTTGAAAATAGATAATTAGGTTTTTAAAGTTATTAGGATAATCAGGGTATTCAGGACAACTACACAAATAAATATAATCATATCTACGACCAATTAGTATTACATGCAAATACATAAAATACCTTAAACTTGAGGTAATAATATTATCTTTTAAATTAGATATGTGTCTATATTTTTTAGGTAATATGACTTTACAATCAAAATTTTTTGAAAAAATTTTATACACATCGTCTACTTGCCAAAAATGCATTAAATTTTCGACAATTAAAATTTTTTTTTTTGATTTCAATTTTAAGAATCTCTTTTTGATAAAATTATATTTTTTTTATTTATTTTTAGTTTAATTTTTGGATCGTTCCATTTGTAAGTGAATTGATTTTTTATTCCCTTGTAATATTCAGATTGCTTATAATGGTAAACTGCAACATCACTTAAAACTAAAAAGCTATTCCCATAATTTGGAGGTATTAAGATTTGGAAGTAATCATCTCCTGATAATAGAAATTTTTCCCATTTTCCGAAATTTTTATTATTTTTTCTACAATCAACTATAAAAGCAGCACATTGTCCATGAACACAAGAAATTAGTTTCCAAGTATTTTTATCACCATGAATTCCCTTAAAAACATTTTTTTTATTAATTGAAAAATCATCTTCTACAAATTTGATTTTTTTAAATTTACTATTGTACCTCTTAAGATTAAAGCTTTCCAAATAAATTCCTCTTTCGTCTTTATATTTAGAATTTGGATAAATTATTTTTAATTTGAGTTTATTTGAAATTTTTATCTTCAGCATATTTAACATCTTTTATATAATCTACGTTTTTATTAACATATTTTTTTTTAATGAATTCATTAACAAATGGCATTAGCTCTATATGGTTTTTGTATTTTTTTTTAACCAAGTTGCTAATAAATGCATTAATTTTTATTTTTCTATTACTAAAATAGAATGAACTAAATAATATAGTGGAATATCCAGAATAAATTTCTTTAACTTTAAAAAACTTTAAAATTACCTCTGCTGGAATTGTTTGAAATTTTTCATTCAAAAAATAAAAATTTATTTTTTCCTTTTTAAAAAAACTTTTAAGATAATTTGAATATTTATTCTTTTTATAAGTGTGTGTAGCTTTTGGCTTAATCAAAAAAATAAAATTTTTTTTATTTCTTACCTTTTTAGCTATTTCATCTAAGAATTTTTTATAAGTATTAAAATCATATGCGTGTGGAAGTTGTAAGTATATGTATTCATATTTTTTTTTTTTTATTTTATTTAACTTATGTTTATAGAAATTAAATATTTGATTAAAACCTTTTCTGTAATTCAAATTGAAAAATTTTATTATATAATTGTTGTTAATTAACTTTTGTGTATCAAATATTTGGCCACATGGTCCATAATAATAGCTTTTAGGTGGAATAGATATTCCCTTTATCTTAAAAAAAATTAAAGTAGCTAAAATTTTTATACGATATTTATAATCATAATTATATTTATAATCTTCATATATGAGCGATAAAAAATTTCCCGTTCCATGTTCTAAGAAATATAAATTTATGTTATTAAATTTTTTATAAAGGTTACAAAAATAGAATATGTTTGATGAATAATAAATATTGATATTATTATAACTATTAAAATTAATTTTACTAAGCTCTAAGTAATTTGTTTGTAATATTTGGTTTGACATGTTTTTTAAATTTATAAAATGATTAATTCCAAAGTATTTAATAATACTCTTACAAGAATTTTGTGCCACTTTATAAGAATAATTTTTGTTAACAAAAATAATTGAAAATTTATTTTTTTTTAATAAAACAATCAAATCATTTGGTATCTTTTCTAGATTATAATTATTTATAATTATAAAATTATCATCTTTATTTGGTTTATTTTTTGATAAAATTAAAAACAAAGAATAAACCGTTCTTGGAATATATATGTTACAGTTTTTTTTGATTAGATTAATGCGTTTCATATAAATTTCAATTAAGTTTTAAATAAATAATTATTAATTATTATATTGATCTTACAAAATTTAGAAGTTTTCCATGCTTTCACATATATAGTGCAAAATAGCGATATGCGCCTCTTGAATGTGAGAGGTTTGGTTTGAGTTTATTATTAAACATATATCTGAGACTTTTTTTAAATCTCCACCATTATTGCCTAACAAAGAAATAACTTTAATACCCATTTTCTTTGCTTTTGTTGCTGCATTTATTAGATTAATTGATTGTTTATTTTTTTTATTACCCCCACTTGTAGATAGTAATAAAAGCAAATCTTCCTTGGCACCAATTGATGACAATTGTCTTTCGTATACAGTTGAAAAACTAAAATCATTTGACCAAGCTGTGATTATTGCTGAATTACTTGATAAAGAGATAGCCGGCATAGATTTTCTTGATCTATTTTTATATGTGCAAACAAGCTCACCTGCAAAATGGTCAGCATCTGAGCTAGATCCACCATTTCCAGCTATTAAAATTTTTTTGTTATTATTGATACAATCTTTAATATTTTGTATTATAAGCTTAACTGTCTTTTCCTCTTCTGCAATACTTTTTATAACTCTCGAACTTTTTTCGAAATAATTTTGAAATAAATTTTTTTTCATAAATAAGACTATATTATAATTAATTTTTTTTATAAATTGCTAAAAATATACCAATATAATGGTATATTATTAAAACTATAATTATTTTATAATATAAATTTTTTTAGGTTTAAAATGACATATAATCTCAATTTAAATATAAGATTAAAATAATTAAAAAGTTAATATGCCTAATCTAAGTTCAAAATCAATTTTTATAGAACAAATCACATTAAAACATATCGATGAAGGTTGGTTAGAGTGGGTTAATAATACTAAAACTACTAAAGTTTTAAATAGTTCTAGTAATAAATATAACAAAAGAATGCTATCAAAATATTTAAAAGATCTAAAAAAAAAAAATGATCTTATGTTTGCAGTTAGAATTAAAGAAAATAATGATTACATTGGAAATATTAAAATTAATCACATAGACTATTTACATAAAAGCTGTGGTTATGGTCGTTTATTGGGAAATAAAAAATATAAAGGTAAAAAGTATGGTCTTTTAATGCTTTATAAAATTTGTGAATATGCATTCGAAAAACTAAAAATGAATAAGGTTTTTACACCAGTCTTTACAGATAACTATAGATCTATAACAAGTAATTTAGAATTTGGTATGAAAATTTCTGGACACTTTAAAAAACATTTCAAAAAAGGGAATCAGTTTAAAGATGTATATTATCTTGAACTAACTAATAATGAATTTAAAAAAATTAAACAAAAATTTAAGTAGATTTATTTTCTTAACATTTAAGTATAAATTTAAAAGAAAATTAACTTAATAAATATTAATAAAATATTATTAAATTAATGGTAGAAAAATATAATCATATAGCGATTATTCCAGCTCGTAAAAACAGCAAAGGCTTAAAATTTAAAAATCGTCTATTATTCGATTACACAAAAAAATTTTTAAAAAAAATTAACTGGTTTGAAAAAATTATTATTGCTTCAGATGATGATTATTTTATTTCAAAATGTAAAAATACAGAATTTACTTTTTATAAAAGAAAAAAAAGAAATGCCCAAGATAATTCTTCAATAAAATCACTCATGCAAGAAATTAACAAAAAATTAAGTTTCCATAAAGAAACTATTTTATGGCTTTTTTATTTAACAATACCAAATAAAAAACTTAGTGAATTTAAAAGGTTAAAGTTAATTACTAATAAAAAAAAATTTTTAAGTGCAATAAGTTTCATTACGCCTAAGACACATCCCTATGATTGCTGGATAATTAATAAAAAATTAGAAAAGTTCATAAAAAATGATGTCTATAGAAGGCAAGATAAAATAAAACTTTATGAGCATCATCACTATTTATGTGCTTTTAAAGTTAAAGAATTAAATAAATTGAACTCAGAGCTTATTAATAGTAATACCACACCAATTATCTTAAAAAAAGATATTATTGAGATAGATACAGAGAAAGATCTAAAAAAATTTATTAAAGATAAAAATAAACAATGAACACATTTATAATTGCTGAAATTGGTATTAACCATAATGGTAGTATGAAAATTTGTAAAAAATTAATAGATATAGCAAAGGATGCTGGGTGCGATGCTGTTAAATTTCAAAAAAGAACTTTAAATAAAGTTTATTCTAAAGAACAGTTGCTATCTAATAGAGAAAGTCCATGGGGCAAAACTACTTATGACCAAAAAAATGGTTTGGAATTTGGATTTAAGGAATATCAAAAAATAAATAAATATTGTAAAAAAAAAAAAATCAATTGGTTTGCATCAGCTTGGGACCTGGATAGTCAAAAATTTTTAAACAGATTTAACCTTAAATTTAATAAAATAGCTTCAGCAATGATAGTTGATAAAAGATTTTTAGATTTTGTTGCTAAACAAAAAAAACATACGTTTATTTCTACAGGAATGAGTACAATGAAAAATATTACTGATGCAGTAAAAATATTTAGAAAAAGAAAATGTTCTTTTGAGCTAATGCACTGTGTATCAACATATCCTATGAGAGATGATACAGCTAATTTAAATACTATTAATGTTTTAAAAAAAAAATTTAAATGTAATGTTGGATATAGTGGTCATGAGAGTGGTTTAGCAATTTCAATAGGAGCTTCTGCCTTTGGTCTATCATCATTGGAACGACACATTACACTTGATAGAACTATGTATGGCTCAGATCAAGCAGCTTCCATAGAACCAAATGGGCTTAAAACACTCATAAGCTCCGTAAGAAAAATTGAAAAAGCTCTAGGAAATGGAAAAAAAGTTTTTCTTGATGATGAAAAAGTCATTGCTAAAAAACTAAGGGCTCACTTATAAATTTATGAAAAAAGAAAATATAATTTGGGATAGTTATAATAATCTTTTACTAAGTGATGATATTTCGAGAATAAGAAAAATGTTAGCAAGATATGAATTATTTAAAAAAACAATAAATATTCCAGGAGATATTGTTGAATGTGGTGTATTCAAAGGAGTGAGTTTTATGTTTTGGCTGAAATGTTTAAAAATTTTTTCCCCTAATTCACAAAAAAAAGTTGTTGGGTTTGACATGTTTACTGGATTTCCAAAAAGTTTAGAAACAAAAGAAAAAATAAGTGCAAAGAAATATATTAAATCAACTCAATTTAAAGGGCTAAATCCAATTGATTTATCAATAAAAGCAAAAAAAATTTTAAATAATAGATTTGAGCTAATAAAAGGTGATGTCAGCAAAACATCTAAAAAATATATTTCAAAAAACTATGGATTTAAAATATCTTTACTTCATCTTGATTTAGATACATATGCTGGAACAAAATCAGCCTTAATAAATTTTTTTCCAAAGATGAGCAAAGGTGGTTTAATTATTTTAGACGAATATGGTAGTAGAGGATGGGGTGAAACTGATGCAGTTGATGAATTTTTTAAAGAAAAAAATTATAAAGTAAATCTATTAGATAATACTGAAACTCCTACAGGATATATCGTTAAGTAATATTAAAAGTTTTATGAAAACTGCTAAAAAAATTAACATAAGAAATTCTAATATACTTTATAAAAAAGCTTTAAAAATTATTCCCTATGGTTCACAAACATACAGTAAAGGAGTTAAAGCATTTAGTGATGGTGTTTCCCCAAAATTTTTAGCTAAAGGTAAAGGATGCGAAGTTTGGGATGTTGATGGTAATAAATTTATTGATTATGTTATGGCCAATCAACCACTTATATTGGGCTATGCTGATAAAGATGTAAATAATGCAGTTAAAAAACAATTAGCACTAGGTTCAACTTTCAGTGTAAGTAATAAACTTGAAATTGATGTTGCAGAATTATTAGTCAAACATATTCCAGATGCTGAAGGAGCAAGATTTGGTAAAAATGGAGCTGACGCCACTGCTATTGCTGTTAGATTATCCAGAGCAATAACTAAAAGAGATCATATTGCTTTTTGTGGTTACCACGGATGGCACGATTGGTTCATTGGTACAACTGATTTAAATTCTGGAATTCCTAAATTTAATAATCAACTAGCTCACTCTTTTGCATACAACGACCTTCCAAGTTTGGAGAAAATATTCTCAAAATATAAGAATAAAATTGCATGTATTATTATGGAACCAATAACTGTTAATGGCCCAATGTCCAAACCATCCGGATCAACAAAATGGAAGGATTATAATAAAAATGATAATTTTTTAACTGATATAAAAAATCTCTGCAGAAAAAATGGATCACTTTTAGTTTTTGATGAAGTCGTAACTGGATTTAGATATGACATGGGAGGTGCTCAAAAAATGTTTGATGTTATTCCAGATCTATCTTGTTGGGCCAAAGCTATGTCTAATGGCATACCAGTTTCGGCAATAACAGGAAAATCAGAATATATAAAATATTTAGAAAAAACTTTTTTTTCTTTTACCTATGGAGGAGATTGTATTGGATTAGCTGCTGCAAAAGCTACAATTAATAAGATAGAAAAAGAAAAAGTAATTGATCATTTATATAAAGTTGGGAGCCGTTTGAAAAAAGGTATGAACGATCTTGCTAAAATTTATGATTTGGATGATATAATAGCTTGTGCTGGGTACCCGTGTAGGTCTGTAATGACAATTAAAAAAGTTGGAAAATATAAAAAACCTTTAATTACTAAAAGTTTGATACAGCAAGAACTAATGTTTAGAGGAGTTTTGTGGTCTCAATATCACTCTATTTGTTACTCTCACAAAGAAAAGCATATTGATTATTCTTTGAATGCTTTTGAAGATGCTTTTAAAAAACTAAAAAAAATTGTTAAAAATAACAAGAAAATAGAAAATAGTTTGCTTGGAAAACCTTGTGAAACAGTCTTTACTAGAGTTGCTGATTTTCAAGCAGTAGCAACAAGTCAAAAAAATTGATGTTTAATTTAAAGTCAAAAATTATAATCATTACTGGCGGTGCTGGATTGTTGGGTTCTAGAATGGTTAAGACTATACACGAACATGGTGGTACTCCAATTGTTTTGGATAAAGATTTAAAAAAAATAAATAAATTAAAAAAAAAAATTGATTCTGCCTATTTTTATGTAGTTGATATTACAAAAAAAAATCAAATAAAAAGTGTAATAGAAAAAATTTATAAAAAGTTTAAAAAAATCGATTGTTTAATAAACAACGCAGGAGTTAATCCCAAGATGAGTTCAAAAAGTAATAATTTTGAAAATTTTTCGATAAAACAATGGAATAAAGAAATCCAAATTGGCTTAACTGGATCATTAATCGTTACTCAAGAAGTAGTAAAAAAAATGATTAATCAAAAAAATGGTAATATCATAAATATTTCATCTGATTTGGGTATAATCGCTCCAAACCAATTCTTGTATGAAAAAAATAACAAAAAACCAGTAAGCTATTCTGTTGTTAAACATGGTATAGTTGGTTTTTCTAAATACTTAGCAACTTATCTTGCAAATTATAATATTAGATCAAACACTTTATGTCCTGGAGGAATATCAAATGATCAACCTAAAAAATTTGTGAATAAAATAAAAAAATTAATTCCATTAAAAAGAATGGCTAAAATAAATGATTATGATGGAATAATACTTTATTTATGCTCAGACTATTCATCTTACATGACGGGCTCAACAATCATATGTGATGGTGGTAGAAGCTCTTGGTAATTAAATTAAATTTTTAACTATTTTAAGATTATTGATCGCCGTCTCTAAAGCAATATTTCCGCGATTTGTTTCAAATGTAAAAAATTTATTATACTTCTTTTTTTTTAGAAACTTAAAAAGATTATCAAAATTAATTTTTCCAGTTCCAAAAACTACATTTTTTCCAAACAAATCTCTATCCTTGAGATGGATATGATTGATTATAGGATAGTAGTTTTTTAAACTTTGAAATACATTTTTTTTTGTTAAATAAAAATTACCAGTATCAAACGTAATTTTAATATCATTAATTTTTTCATTTGATAAAATTTTTTTTAGTTTGCGTAAATTTTCATTAACCTCTAATGATATCTTAACCTTATTTTTTTTTGACTCCTGTTTTAAAAAAAAAATGAAATCTATAAGTTTGGGTAAATTTTTTGTTAAAAAGTTTTTGTTATCTAATGGAATTATTAGAAGTTTACAATTGATTGCTTTAATGTTGTTAAATAATTTTTTATAATATTTAATTAAATCTTTATTATCTAAAGATTTATTCAATATATAATTATCACAAACTATATGGTGATCAAGATTGGTTTTTTTTAATACTTTTAAAAGCTTTTTTTGGCCAATTTTAGACCATATGGGATTGTTTTTATTTATTTTGTTTTCTAAAAATAATTCAATGTAATCAAGTTTAGTATGTTTTAAGAAATCAAATTCTTTTTCCCACTTAATAGGAAATTTTTGTAGAATTCCTTTTTTTTCGTTTGTTAGTCTACCTTGAGTAATTCCAAATTTCATAATTTATGAATTCAACGTTTTATTAATATCAAATCTTAATTAATCAAAAATTTTTTTCAGTGCATAAATCAAGCCAATTGAGC
>TARA_B100001057_G_scaffold161562_1_pt1 | contig 21953 bp, 18 predicted proteins | sample TARA_B100001057 | Tara Oceans TARA_B100001057 (sample SAMEA2621839) | marine metagenome | biome: marine biome (ENVO:00000447); feature: surface water layer (ENVO:00002042); material: "saline water (ENVO:00002010), including plankton (ENVO:xxxxxxxx)" | depth 5 m
ATTTAATAAGTCAATAATTTCATTAAGCTTTACAAGCGCCTGAACTGGGTTAATATTATTAATATTAATTTCTTCAATAATTTTTTTAATCTTATCAAATTCTGGGTCCTTATATTCCAATTTGAGTTGTTTCGACTCTTTTTTTAAGCTTTTACTGACTGATTTCTTGAGAGTGTTTTTTTCCAATTCTCTAAGTACCTCGTACGCCCGAATTAGAACTTGGTTAGGCATACCTGCCAACTGTGCAACATTAATCCCAAAACTATGTTCAGAGCCACCAGGAATAAGTTTTCTAAGAAAAATTATCTCATCGTTAATTTCCTCTACAGAAACATTGAAATTCTTCACTCGTTCCAACTTCTCCTCTAACTGATTTAACTCGTGGTAGTGAGTAGCAAACAATGTTTTTGGGTGAATATTTTTTTGGTTGTGTAGATATTCTACAATAGACCAAGCTATAGATATCCCGTCATATGTACTAGTTCCCCTCCCTATTTCATCCATCAGCACTAGGCTCCTATCTGTCAGGTTATTCATGATACTTGAGGTTTCCATCATCTCAACCATAAATGTTGACTCCCCCTTTGAGATATTATCAGAGGCCCCAACTCGAGTAAAAATTTTATCTGTGATACCAATCTTACTAGATTCTGCGGGCACATAACTACCTATTTGAGCAAGAATTACTATCAGTGCAACCTGCCTAATTATCGCAGACTTACCAGACATATTTGGTCCAGTTATGATTATAATCTGCTGGGAGCTGTTATCTAGGAAGATGTCATTAGGAATATATAACTCGTCTGGTGGGAGGGTTTTTTCAATAATTAAATGACGGCCTTTCTTAATATCAATAATCTTATTATCAGATATTAGAGGCTTATTTAGGTTTGATGATAGAGCTAGAGTCGAGAAAGATAATACGCAGTCTAGAAAAGCGATTAACCTTGAACTCTTCTGGAGGTTTGATATGTAATTCGTCATCTCCTCCATGAGATTAAAGAATAAATCCCTCTCTATAACTGATATCTTCTCGTCAGCATTGAGTATCGTCTCTTCATATTCCTTGAGCTCCTCCGTAATATACCTCTCAGCGTTTACAAGTGTCTGTTTCCTTATCCAGCTGGATGGCACCTTGTCTTTGTGGGCATTTGTAACCTCAAGGTAATATCCAAAGACCTTATTATATGCTATTTTTAAAGATGAAATTCCTGTTTTTTCAATTTCCTCGTTCTGAATTCTGAGTAACACATTTTTACCACCATCTGAGATCGACCTAAGTTTATCAAGCTCTTCGCTGTATCCGTTTTTAATAACTTTCCCACCAGATAATAATGTCGCGTCCTCATCAATAGCTTTATCAATCTTTCTGATTACATTCGAGAGTGTAGGCAGCTCTTTTACCCAGGACTTAAAATTAGTAAAATTAGAATTTTGGAGTTGGAGTTTTAAATCTTCAACTGATAACAGTGAATTTTTTAGGTAGTTCAACTCTCTTGGTGACGCCCTGTTTAGGGCTATTTTTGAGGCAATTCTTTCGATATCAGAGATACCTGACATGCCCTTAATGATATATTCCCTAACATTCTTATCTGAGACAAATGACGAGACAAACTCTTGACGGTATTCAATTTCTTTTTTATCGAGGAGAGGGTTCAGTATCCACTTGCCAATTAATCTCGAGCCCATTGGGGTCAAAGTCTTATCTATAACTGATTTCAGCGTGAATGAGTCTTCGGCTGAAGGAGAAACTAATTCTAAATTTTTAACAGTAAACTTATCAAGCCACATGTACCTGTCATCCTCGATCCTAGATAAGGATGTGATATTTGAGAGTTTATTGTGCTCTGTTAATTCTAGATAAAAAAGTATGGCTCCCGCTGACACTATACCCTCTTTCTCTTCCTCGACCCCGTACCCTTTCAAATTCTTGACATTAAAGAAAGTAATCAATTTGTCGTAGGAGTACCCCATCTTGAATACCCAGTTATCCAAGGTAAATACATTTCTCCCACTAAATTTTTCATCAATAAAAATTTTATCCTCTTTAGAACATATTATCTCTGAGGGATCATAAATATTAATAAGCTTTTCTAGTTGATCAATATCACAATTTACAAGGGAAAACTCACCTGTTGATATATCTAAGAAGGAGAGTCCATACCTCTTTCCTGTAACATATATAGACGCTAAAAAGTTATTCTTATTTGCTTCCAGGACAGTATCGTTAAGCGAAAGACCTGGGGTTACTAATTCTGTGATACCTCTTTTAACTATACCTTTCGCGTGCTTTGGATCCTCAAGCTGATCACAGACCGCAACTCTACACCCAGCATTAACCAATTTAGGTAAATAGGTTTCTAGGGAGTGGTGTGGAAACCCGGCTAACTCTACATGTGAGGCTGCACCATTTGCCCTCTTCGTTAGCACAATACCTAGAATTTTACTAGCTAAAACTGCATCCTCCCCAAATGTCTCATAAAAATCCCCAACCCTGAACAGAAGCATTGCCTCAGGATGATTAATCTTTATCTCGTTATACTGCCTCATAAGAGGAGTTTCCTTCGCTTTTCTAACGTTATCAGCCAATTTTATTTAATATTTTATTTTTATTTGTAAGTTGATTGTTTTGATCAATTTATCAAGATAATTAGAAGACATTTTACAATATGGCAAATCTATCTGAAAAAAAAAAGAAAGACTTTAGAAGAGATAAGGTTCTAAAACACGCTAACAAAGTTGAACCTACCTTTCCTGCATTTATAGCTGGACTAGAAACTTATTCTGGTAACTGGGACTTCCAGATGGCAGCTCATTTGCTTCGTAGAACTACGATCGGCCCAACTATAGAGGAAATAAACGAAAGTGTTGAAGATGGTCTTGACAAGACTATAGAAAAATTATTAGATGAGAGTGAGTCAAATATACAACCCCCCATCAATTATCAGGATGAGCAAGATTCGGAAGTTCCTCTTGGCTCCACATGGATAAATGCTGAAAGAAGAGTTAACGACTTCAAGAGAAGAAACTCATACTCTGCCTGGAGGGTACAACAAATTCTAGATAAAACTAAATCAATATCAATAAGAGAGAATATGGTTCTGTTTTGGCAGAATCATTTCGCAACAGAAGCTACCGTAATAAGCGACGCGAGGTATACTTACTACATGCATGAAAAATTTAGAAAAAATTTTCTTGGAGATTTTAAACAATTAATAAAGATGGTCAATATAGATCCTGCTATGCTAATTTATTTAAGTGGTGAGTATAATGTTAAAGATGCCCCGAATGAGAATTATGCAAGGGAACTATTTGAGTTATTTACAATTGGAAAAGGCCCAATTGATGGGGAGGGAAGCTACACATACTACACCGAGGCAGATATTTGGGAAGCATCAAAAATTTTGACAGGGTGGCGAGTAAAAAGAAATCAAAGAGGTGAGGAAAGACAATACTTTACTGAGGATAGGCATGATAGCTCATTGAAAACATTCTCTCAAAAATTTGGCAATAGAACAATATCACCAAATGGAGATAAAGAGCATGAAGACCTGATAGATCTCATTTTTGAAAATGATAGAGTTTCGGAGTTTATATGTGAAAAAATATATAGGTGGTTTGTTTACTACGTCATAAATGATGAGATAAATGAAAAAATTATTAAGCCTCTTGCAAAAACTTTAAGAGATAACAACTATAGGGTAAAACCTGTTATAGATCAGTTGTTAAGAAGTACTCATTTCTATGAAGTTTATATAAGGGGTGCCGTGATAAAGAATCCTATATCATATACTCTCGGATTTATAAGACAATTTAGTTTGTCTGGAATCGAGGAGTTAGATGTTTACGAAAAATACTATTTCTGGAAAGCGAGACACTCAAATATTTCAGACCAGGGCCAAAGTATTCTAGATCACCCAAATGTTGCAGGGTGGCCAGCATATTACCAGGAGCCCTTATATCATGAGTACTGGATAACGTCTGTGACATTACCTATAAGGACATCTCAAATAAAATACTACTTTGCAAATAATGGAGTGAGAGCCTCCCAGTCAGATAACCAAAAAAGAATAAAACTAAACCCTTTAAATCTTATTGAGACTTTTGATAAGCCTGAAGATATTGTAGCCATAGTTGAAAGGCTATGTGAGTGGCTTCTACCTGTTCAGAATGAAATTTCTGAAGAGTTAAAAAATGACCTTGTAAACTCGGTTGTTGGAAATAATTCTAATATATGGGAAGATGAGTACACAGACTTTATTAATGATCCGGACGAAGAAAAAGAGGAATCGTTAAATAAGAAATTAAGATCGTTATTGAAAGAAATTTGTTTAATGCCTGAATACTACCTTAGCTAAATGAGAAGGAGAGATTTTTTAAAGAGAACAGCACCACTGACGGCAGCGCCTTTATATCTGTCGGGTGTCCCTGTCAGTGCTATGACTGAATCATCGGCACTTAAAGCCTTGACTAATGCCGGATCTGATTCTGACAGGTGCCTGGTGTTAGTTTTTCTTGATGGAGGAAATGATGGGTTAAACACATTAATACCTAAAGATCAGTACGAAATATTAATGAGAGACGGTTCAGGTGGAGACTCACAACCTTTAAGGAGACCAGACCTAATGATTCCAGAAAATAAAATATTACCGCTTTCGGGATTATCCAACACTGGCCTCCACTCTACTATGGAAAAATTTCAGACTCTATTTGGTGAAGACAAATTAACTTTTGTGAGAAATGTTGGATATCCAAATCCAAATAAATCCCATTTTAGGTCAACTGACATATGGAATTCTGGTTCCTCTTCGGACGAGTTTATATACAGTGGGTGGTTCGGAAGATATCTTAGCAGCAATCATGCTTCCTATCCAGACGGTTATCCAAATTCAGACTACCCAGATCCCTTGGCTTTATCAGTAGGCAATTCAGCATCAAATACTTGTCAGGGACCAATTATTAACATGGGGGTCGCAATAAAAAACCTTAATAATTTTATTGACATAAAAGAGAGTGAGTCAAATACACCTGATACTCCTTACGGACACGAATTAGAATATATTAGGACAGCATCAAAGCTGACCAACGATTACTTTGAAAGATTAGAGGAAGCAGCAAATCTAGGAGGAGAAAGTAAAGTCGAATACCCTGATTATAAACTTGCTGACCAGCTGAAAATTGTATCCCAACTTATTGCAGGGGGTGTTAAATCTAAAATATTTGTAGTAAGAATTGGAGGTTTTGATACCCACGATAACCAGGTTGAGGAAGGAAATCCTGAGGCAGGTAGGCACGCTCTATTGATGGAAGAATTATCTGAGTCTGTATTTTCTTTCCAACAAGATATTATAAACCGAGGACTTGAGGAAAGAGTTTTGACGATGACATATTCTGAATTTGGGAGGAGGGTTTTTCAAAATAAATCTTATGGCACAGATCATGGTGAGGCTGCTCCTATGTTTTTCTTGAGCCCATTTGTAAATCCAAACCCAATAGGTGCCCTTCCCTCATTAGAGTATATTGATAATATAGAGTATGAGTACGATTTTAGGTCGGTCTACGGGTCAGTCCTGATGGATTGGTTTGGTGTTGAGGAGACAACAATAAAATCTATTTTGTATGAAGATTTTAAGTATATACCAATACTTGCCGGGACACAGACAAATACCGAGGAGCCCCATCCGATGTCAAAGAGTATCCAAGCCTTTCCAAACCCATTTAAGAATAACCTTAATATAAAAATAGAAATTAAAAGTGGACAAACTCTTTTAAGAATTGTTGATGCAAGCGGTAGAGATATTGAAGAGTTAGTGAATAAAAATCTAAAACACGGAACTCATGAGTTTAGATACAACGGACAGCATCTAAAAAATGGTCTGTACTTCATACTTCTTGAAAATGATGGGAAGAGAAGTGGGATGTCAGTAATTAAAACTAATCCCTAATCTATAAATACTGCCTTGGCTACACCTTGAGTATTATCTCCCTCTAATTTTGTCAGAACATTATTTACCCAAATTGCAGGAACTTGTGTCTGAGTCTCGGTAGCTACATCTCCAGTTACTATGACATACCCATCTGCAACTGCCACGTCATAGGCAGTACTAACCCACATGTCATTAAATACTCCACCTGGAAGATCCACTTTTATTCCATCGTGCCAATAATGTGCATAAGTTCCACCAGTCCCCGGTATATCGTTCCCATCTTCAGTCTCAATCATCCACTCAATCTTGCCAGCGACATATACTCCAGTTTCATCAACAAACCCTCCGTAACTTTCACCTCCTTAAATGCCTTTTTGCCATCCTCCACCGTTAGGCATATCATTTCTTGCGTTGCCTTTCCAATAAGAAGCTTTAGGGGGTAGTCCTACCATTGGGTTAGGTGTCAGGGTAGTTCCAAAATAATACGGTGTTCCATTATAAATTTTAACATCTAAAACCTCTCCATCACCACCTGAGGGTCTACTTAAATTAGTCCTATTAGTATTTTTCCATCTTGCTGGAATTACGTTATGATTAGTCATGTGATATCCTCCAACAAATACATCTCCATTATCTTTTACCGCTATACCATAACCTGAAGAGTCGCCTCCTGATAATTTATTTTTTGAAGTGTTTTTCCAGTAGCAGGCACCGTTATCACGACCAGCAGTATATACGTCACCGTCATGGACAGCAATAGAGTATGCTTCTGCTCCATTACCCTCTAAATCGAAAGATTCATTATCAATCCAGTAAGAAGCTGAAGCTCCAAAAGTCCATCCAACTGCATATACTTTACCATCACTTACTACTATATCCTCAAGTTGACCTGGGCCAAGATCTACTCTTTTTCCATTCATCCAGTAACATGCTGCAGAGTTTCCAGAATCATCTGTAATATATCCTGCGACATATACATTTCTACTTGGAATTATTTCACTGCCAACATCTACAGTGTCGTTGTCTGTACAACTTATTGAGATTAATAATAATATAATGGAAAATAGCTTTTTCATGTGTAATATTTTTTCAAATAAAACAATTTGTTTTTAGATTGACAAGTATATAATAACAAAGGTAGATTTAAAAAGAATTGAGATATTGAAAAAAACTAGAGTTGAAGATTTAAAAAGAATTGAGGTTAGTCAATTTAAGAAAAGAAAGAAGAGGGAGGTTATCATTATTCTAGATAACTTAAGAAGCTTGAATAATATTGGGTCATGTTTTAGGACGTCAGATGCTTTTCTTATCAAAAAAATTTATCTCGTTGGAATTACTGGATCCCCTCCTAATACTGATATTGATAGAACCGCTCTGGGTGCTACTGAGTCGGTTGACTGGGAATACGTCTCCTGTATTTCAAATATTGAAAAAGAACTTAAAGATGATGGCTGGAAAATAGCCCTTGTTGAGCAGACTGATCAAAGTATTGATTTAAAAAGTTTTAATCCAAAAAAAGAAGAAAAAATTGCTTTCGTCTTTGGTAATGAAGTTTTTGGAGTCTCTGAAGAATCACTTAAGTGTGCAGATATCTCAATAGAAATACCTCAGTTTGGAACGAAACACTCTTTTAATATAACTATATCGCTAGGAATAATCTTGTGGGATCACTATGTAAAAACTACAGAGACTCACAAAGAGAAGGGAGCTTAGCCTCGAAGAGATTTTTAATTTTTTCCAAAAAATCATGATCACATCTAATTTCTCTACCATCCATCTCAGTTACTGGAGTAATCTCACCATTAGTTCCAGTTGCAAAAACTAGATCCGCGTTAATAAACTCAACTAAAGTCAAATCTCTCTCCTCCATCTCTATATTATTCTCTTTTAATAACTCCATAAAAGTTCCCCTGGTTATTCCTGGAAGACAGGCATGGGCGAAAGGAGTAAAAACTTTATTGTTTTTAACCATAAATAAATTAGTATCATTAAGCTCAGCAACAAAACCTCTCTCATCTAACATTACTGCGGCATCATAGCCAGCTATATTAGCATGCATCTTTGCTATAACTAAACTAAGCATATTATTGTGATGTATCTTTGAATCTAGGAATGCAGGAATACTTCTTCTGATAGATGAGCTGATAGCTCTAATCCCTTTTGAGAAGTCATAAACTTTTTTCTTCCACTCAGCAAGGACAATTAGACAGCATCCACTCTGATTTAGTCTAGAGTCCATACCTGATGTAACTTTCTCTCCCCTAGTCAAAGTCAACCTTATGTGAGTGTCATTGTTCATGCCGTTAGCATCAAGTGTATCTTTTATTGCTTTTTTTATTTCTTCCTTAGTTGGAACGCCTTCATAACCAAGTGCGTGAGCCCCTTCTTGAAGTCGAGTTAAGTGTTTGTCGTAACAAACAATACCTTCAGGATATACCCTAAGCCCTTCCCAGACACCATCACCATTTTGGACGATACTATCAAAAACAGATACTTTAGCCTCTTTCCTAGGTAATAATTCACCATTCACATGAATAAATATGTTTTCGTTTTTTGGGTTATACTCTTGTAACATTATACACTGATTGAATTTATTTTTAATTTATCATAATACTTTAAAGCTTCAAGATAAAGACTTTCACAGTGTTTTGGTAGTTCTCTGCTGCTTGTTTTTTGTTTTGCAAAACCAGTAGAACCATGAACGCCTTTATACCAATACTCAGCCCATGGACCATCCTCCTCTATACCCCCAGCTGGCCATGAGAGCATATCATCATAGAAAGGTATATCTAATTTATCACAAAGTTTAGACAGAAGAAGTTTTGGGTTTTTGAGTATCTCTGCAGAATCTAGAACTAATGGGTTTTGAGTCTGAATATCATTAAAAAGCTCCCAAGACTTTTTTAATCCAATGTCTTGCATTCTTGGTTCATTTATAACTTGAGCAAAAGAGGCTATTAGCTGTTTAGGGTTTCTTATAAGAAAAAGATTTGTCATGTTTTCAAGAAAATCTAAATTCATCTGCTGATGATGATGGGCCATATTTTTTAAAAATAAAACTTCACAACCACTTGTTTTATAAATACTCTCAAGCACATCACTAATATCAGAAGACATAAAGTTAAGTGTGTCCTCCCTGCCTGGATGCTCGATGCCAGTTGTTTCTAAGTAATGAGCATAAAATGGTTCATCAATAACTTTTGTGTCAGGCCTACGCGAAAATGAATACATTAATGCAGTAGATAAATTTCTCGGCCCTGATATTAAATTAATTATTTTCATTATTAGAATAATTATTACAAATTAATCATTTTTACAAAATTATATATGAAGAATAATTACATATCTAAACTTCTCCTATTAGTTTCATTTACGTCTGTATTCAATTTTTTTTCTAAAGGTGAAATTACAGATACACTGAAAACCATTGAAATGAATACTGTTGTTGTGTCTGCTAATAAAACAGATAAACCCTTATTTGAGCTTACAATTCCAGCTAAAATTATCACAAAGCAGGAAATTAAAAACTCTGGTTTTTCTAGATTAGATGAAATTATTAATGAGCAAATTGGTATCGTTACTGTTCCCGGATATGGTGGTAGTGAGGGTGTACAAATACAAGGGATTGACCCCGATTATATTTTAATTTTAGTTGATGGACTACCAGTAATAGGGAGGGTAGCTGGAATCTTAGATTTATCAAGGATTTCATTGGCAAATGTAGAGAGGGTTGAAATCATTAAAGGTGCATCATCTGCTCTATACGGATCAGAGGCATTGGGAGGTGTAATAAATATTATAACAGAGAGTGCAGAGAAAAATAAATTAGGTAGCAGTGCATACTATCAATATGGGTCATTTAATACTCATGACATCTTAGCAAACATCAGATATAAAATGAAAAATTTCTACGTACACGGAAATATAAATTCTTACTCAACAGATGGATTTGATCTGATTGAAGGAGATGATCAAAAGACAGTTGAGGCATTTAATAATCTAACCGGGTCAGTAGGACTTGGGTATGACTTTAAATATTTTGGGGAAGTAGATTTAGGTTATAAAAGGTTTTCTGAAAATAGAGATGGAACAGTTTTTATCACTAGCCCAGGAATTGAAAGTAAGGCAAATACTTCTGAAAATAATTTCTCTATTAAGTATAGAAATTACATATCAAAAAACTTATCACTTAACGTAGACTTTTATCACAGTAATTACGAAAGCATTGAAGAGAAAATTGACGTTAATAATATTTTACTAAAAAATAATTTTTTACAGTCTCTTAAAAGAACAGATATTCGATTTAAATATAAAACCTTAAAAAATTCTTATATAACAATTGGATTTGGCCAAGACATCGAGGCTATGGAGAGAACAAATATTATATCTAATCCTGAGCACGAATCTAAGTTTACTTATGTTCAGTATGATTGGAAAACAAATAACAAATTAAATATAGTTTCAGGTCTCAGGTTCGACAACCATAAAAATTACAACTCACAATTAAGTCCTAAAATTTCTGCAAAATACTCATATTCAGATAATTTTTTTATAAAAGGTTCATTTGGATATGGGTATAAAACCCCTGACTTTAGGCAATTATATTTAAACTTTGTAAATAGCACATCCGGATATATTGTACTTGGCACTAAGGTAATCGAAGATGCGATACTTGAACTTAAGGAAACTGATCAACTCCTATTCTATGAGGAACTTTTTGACACGAACCTTTTATCTGAAAGCTCTAATAGTCTTAACTTAGGTTTTCAATACTACATCAATCCTAACCTACCAGTCGAACTAAATTTATTTAGAAATAATATTAATAATTTAATAGAGTCAAATATTGTTGGAAGAAAAATAAATGGCCAAACAATTTATAGCTACTCGAATTTAAATAAGGTAGGAACTCAGGGATTAGAAATTCAAGCGAGCTGGCTTACAAAAAAAAACATAGCTGTGAAAGGTGGGTACCAAATTTTATATGCAAAAGATAAAAGTGCATTAGAAGATTTTAGATCTGAATTAGTTTACGCAAGAGACCCGGTCTCAAGACAGTCTTTTCTACTAAAACCCTCAGATTACTATGGTTTATACGGAAGGTCTAGACATCAATTAAACCTGAATTTAAATTATTATTTAAATGAAAGTAAAGACAACCTAAACCTAAGAATAAATTACAGGGGAAAATTTGGGTTGAGAGATACTAATAATAATGCCTTTTTAGATAAGTATGATAAGTTTATATCAGGGCATTTTATTAGCAACCTGTCTTATAACAAAAAAATAATGAAAAATTTATCAATCCAATTTTTTGTTAGAAATATAATGGGATATAAGGACGTAGAAAATTTACTAAATAATCCAGGGAGGAGCTACTCGTTGAAATTTATTTTTAATAATTAATTTGACTTGCATAAATAATTTTCAGATAATATTTTCGTATAAGATGAAAATTTTAAGAATCTTTTTAATCTCGTTGATGTTATTATCCTGTTCAGAGGAAGAGCCTATTATCGGATCAATAGAGACAATGATCGTCACTAATCTGGAGGCATCGACCTCTTCGAAACCAGGAGAGCCTCAGTCAGGAAGTTTTACAAAATTTAGTTTTTCAGAACAATCAGTAGTAGAGGGCGATGATTGGGATATAGCATTTCGTGCAACAACTATTTTAGTCAATGGTGGGTTCCCGGGAGGTCACGATGAGCCAGATAGGACGGGGATCGGAGCTGGTTACGTGGAAGTGGGAAGTTATGGAAGTGTTAATACTATTGATGAAAATAAATTTGCTCAAGACTCCCAGACTGTGTATGCAATTCCAACAGGGAGCGGGAAAGGTTGGTACAATTACGACTTTCAGTCCCACGTTATAACTCCGATAGCTGGTAGAACTTTAATTTTCAAAACCCACAACGGCAGATATGCTAAGGTAGAAATTCAAAGTTATTACAAAAACTCACCTCAAACACCAAATATCACTAGCGAAGCTCAGTATTATACATTTAACTACACCTACCAGCCTAACAAAGGTGTCCTTAATTTCAATTAAATAATTTCACTAATTTTTTTTCCTTTTTGTATACAGTCACTGACAGATAGACCATCGAAATAGCTTCCAATTATATAAAAACCTTCATTCTCAGACATATAGTTATTAATAGAGCGAACTAAATCATCTTGATTTAAATTGTACTGAGGTATACCATTTACCCACCTATAATGATTAGACATGACAACTTCACCTTCGTGATTTATTAATTCTTCTATATCATTTAAAATAATTTCTTGGAGTTTTTTACCTTCCATATTACACAAAGACTTCTGTCTCTCACCGCCTACAAGCACTGTGTATAGGGACATATCATCCCGAGATAGATGACTAAAGATACTTGAGTTGAATAGAACCCCTAAATAATTTTTTTGATCATTCTTTTTAGTAAGAACTCCAAATCCTTGAATTTTATTTTTTATGTTTTCATTTCTAAATCCAAAATGAAAAACATCAATTGGATTATAATTTACATCAACTAGTTTGTCTTTTAATTTTTTATTATCAATTATATTTTTTAAAACATAAGACGGTACTGTTGAGACAATTTTTTTACATTTAATTGTATAACTATTGTTTACTAAAACTTCGTATCCATCTCTCACCTTTGAAACTTTAGTTACCTCGGCACCTTTTAATATATTTTTATTTAGAGATTGACCTAAAATATCAATCATCTGACGTAGTCCGTTTGGGAAGTTAAAGGAATTACTCCTTTTTAATTTTTCAGAAAAAATGGCTTTGAATATACTCCCATATTTCTGGTCATAATTCCATAAATTTTTTAAACTATGCTTAGCGCTCATTTTACGGGTGTCACCAGCATATATACCAGTCAGAAAAGGCTCAAATAACTTATCATGTATTTCTTTACCAAATCTTTTCTTAATGAAGTTGTATACTGTTGTGTTCTCTTTATGCCTCCCTCTAAAAAACTCAGAGAGAAGAAATATTTTTGATTTTACAGATATTAATCCTGATGATAAAAACTCTAAAAATGAGTTTGGTATTTTGGTCAAATTTCCATCATCAAAAACAAACCGTATCTTATTTGATTCATCTTTTGGGTAACAAAGAATATCCCATAAACCTAGGTCTTTTATAAGTTCAATAGTAGCCTTATTATTTAGAAGAACTGTATTTGGACCGTTCTCACAAATAAAATCGTTTATAGATTTTGACTGAATAACACCACCCAACTTTGGTGATGATTCAAGAAGTAAGAACTGAGAGGTTTTTTTAGATAAAAAATGAGCAGTACTTAACCCTGAAATTCCAGCACCTATTATTAAAGTCTCCGTCTGCATACACACCTATACTTTTGTATTAACCCATTTAGCTATAACATTAGCCCAATCATCGTTATCATTCAAACACGGAACATACTTGTATGATGTACCTCCAGACTCTATAAATTCCTCCTTCCCTTCCATAGCGATTTCTTCAAGAGTTTCTAGACAATCTGTAACAAAGGCAGGTGTTATAATTATTAATTTTTTTTTACCCTCTTTGGGTAATCTTTTTAACTCAAAATCTGTGTATGGTTTTAACCACGGCTGGAGGGGTAGTCTTGACTGGAAAGCATTACTAAATTTACCATCTTCAATACCCAATTTTTTGATAATTAATTTTGTGGTCTCAAGAACTTGATGTCTGTAACAGGTTTTATGTGCTTCAGAATTTTTATTACAGCAGTCCTGTTCTTTAAAGCAATGGCTTTTAGTAGTATCTGAAATTTTGATATGGCTTTCTGGGATCCCATGGTAAGAAAATAATATATGGTCATAATCTAATCCCTTTATATTCGATGATATATTCTTACACATCACATCAATGTAATCCTCATCGTCATAGAAAGGAGGTATAACTGTTTTAGTTAACCCAGGAAAGTAAGAATCTATCTCATCATTTACTTTTGCAACAACAGTCTCATAAGATGACATGGCATAATGAGGGTAGAGCGGAAGAACTATTACTTCTGTAACACCTTTACTCTCTAACTCTTTTAAGCCGTTATGTATCGATATCGAACCATAGCGCATGGCAAGCGATACTGGGATATCTACTAGCGACTCAACTTTTGAGAAAAGTTTTCTTGATAAGACAATAAGAGGTGAACCCTCTTCCCACCAAATTTTTTTATATGCCTCGGCAGATTTTTTTGGCCTAGTATTTAAAATTATTCCCTTAACAAGAAGCCATCTCAGGAAATAGTTATACTCTATTACTCTTCCATCCATTAAAAATTCATCAAGATATTTTTTTACGTCGCCGAAAGAAGTGCTATCAGGAGAACCTAAATTTATCATTAATAAGCCTTTCATAATTTAAGAAATTAGATGGTTTTGGAATATGTCCCTATCTTCTTGCTCATTAGGGGATCGAACTTCATCGAAATATTTCTAGTAAATAACCTCCCACTTTTGTGAATTGTAATCTTATCCTCCTCTATATCCATTAATCCATCATCAATAAAATCTATAAAATTAGATGAATCATATTCTAGTATATTAACTATCTCATATAAAGGGCAATCAAAATATTCAGCAACTTCACTGAAATCAACATAATAATTACACATGATTGAATTAATAACATGTCTAATTACTTTTTCATTTTGACTCAATGAATAACCCCTGAATACTGAAAGATTGCTTTTTTCGATATTACGGATGTACTGCATAGTATTTTTGAAGTTTTGACTATAAGCACAATCCAGTTGTGATATTGCAGATGCACCAAATCCATAGACCTGACCAGTAGTCTCTCGAGTACAGTATCCTTGAAAATTTCTATGTAATTTTTTTTCTTTGAGAGCAATCGAGAACTCGTCTTCTGGTTTTGAATAGTGATCCATACCGATTGAGATATACCCTGATTCTATCAATTTGTCATAAGAGTCCTCATACATTTTAGCTTTCTCATTAGAAGTTGGAAAACCAACATCCTCAAGGACCTTTTGTCTTGGGATAACCGAGGGAACATGTGCATAGGAAAATGTAACAATTCTGTCTGTATTCAGCTTAATAGCTCTTTCAATAGTTTCGTTAAAACTTTTTACAGTCTGTAGCGGTAAACCATAAACCAGATCAATATTTGTACCTGAGAATCCTACATCCTCAATTTTTTTTACTATATCTTCAATTGGTCTTTTTGATGGTCTACGATTAATTGCATCTAAAACGTCTTTTCTGAAATCTTGAATTCCAATAGAAATTCTATTAAACCCAAACTCATTTAATAAATCTATATGTCTAAATTCTAAGTGTGCCGGGTTACACTCAATTGCCATCTCATAATTATCAGAAAAGTCAAAGTTATCCTTTAGGCTATTTGTAATTTTTTCTATGTACTTGTATGATATTGCATTAGGAGTTCCTCCCCCCCAATGAACTTGAGTTAGTTTCCTTGAACTGTCAATTTTTTTTGAAACAAAGTCAATTTCTTTTAGTACAGCATCTATATACCTCTCTAAAAATGGTCTTGAAAAACCGGTCTCTGTCGTGCAGCCACAGAAGTGACAAATTTGTGGACAGAAAGGGACATGAACATAGACTGAAACATTCTCTGGCTTATCAAAATTAGACTTTTCAATACTTTCTAAATAATCATTATTGCTGTATGCCTCATTAAAAAATGTTGCAGGTGGGTAAGATGTATATCTAGGTCCCGACTGATTATATTTCTTTACTAGATCATTATAATTATTCTTCATAACTATCTTTTCCAATTAGTTTTTTTAACCCAATCGACGACAAACTTTACTTTCTCATGATCGATATCGGGCATAAATCCTCTACCAATATTGAAAATCCAGTCATTATTGTTAGAGCCAAAATTTACTAGGCTTTCCAAATAATTTTGAATTTCATCGTATGAGGTATAGAAGATCCTCGGATCCATATTCCCTTGAATACCTACGTTTTGGTCGACAATCTGTCTAGCTTTTTCTAAAGAAATTTTAGAGTCTATCCCAACAAAATCGCACATATCATTATTTATATACTTCAAACCAGAATTAAAGTTTTTTGGGAAAAAAATTGTTGGTGTATCTAAGCCTTTAGCTGCATTTAGAATTTTTATGGAAAAAGGAAGAATTAACTCCTTGTAATCTTCAGCAGGTATGATCCCACAATATGTCTCAAATAACTGGAAACAGTCAATTCCTGCTTGTATTTGAGATTTTACATATTCAATTGAAATTTCGGTAATTTTATCCATTATCTTAAGGCTCTCTGATTTGTTTTTATTAAAAAAATCAATAGCACCCTTAAAACTTTTATCTGTCTCATCTCCTCTAAACATGAATAGAAAAGTTGTAAGTGGTCCACCACAGAAGCCTATCAATGGGACATCCGACTGATTTTTTACCTGTTTAATATTTGAGTAAACATGATCTAATTTGGATGTGTCTAAAATTAATTTATTAGATGAATTCTCAGTAATTGGATTAAAAAATTTTGGCCCACGATCAGTAAACTCCAACCTTAAACCTAAAGACTCTGGAATTATGAGAATATCAGAAAATAAGATAGCTGTGTCAACACCCAAATCATCGATAGGCAAAAGAGTTACCTCAGCTGCTAACTTTTTATCTTTCATTAATTCATCAAATGTATATTTAAGTTTCAAATTTTGATATGAGGGAAGAATCCTCCCAGCTTGCCTCATAAACCAGACAGGTGGTCTTTTAACTTTTTTGCCATTTAAAACATCTATAAATATTGAATTCATTCTTTTAGTTTCTCAAGCGCAATTCTATTAGAGTTAATTATCTTTTCAACATCCTTCTCTGATAGGATAGCTGAAAAAAAACAACACTCATACTGTGAAGGAGGCAAATATACACCAGAGTCTAACATGAGTTTAAAATATTTAGCATATTTATCTGTATCGCAGTTTAATGAATCTTCAAAGTTAGATATCTCAGAATCTTCAGTAAAAAATATGGTCATCATAGAACCGAGCCTATTAATGACCGCGTTTGTACCTGTCTCTTTAATATTTTTAATAAAACCATTATGAATTTCAGAGGAGATATTCTCTAATGTTATGAATAGATCCGAATCCAATCTATTTAGAACAGAAAGACCCGCACTCATTGCGAGTGGGTTTCCAGATAATGTCCCAGCTTGATAAACTGGACCTTTTGGTGCTAAAAAATCCATCACTTTTTTACTTCCCCCATAAGCTCCAACAGGTAGACCGCCTCCTATAACTTTTCCAAGAGTAGTAATGTCTGGTTTTACGTTGTATAATTCTTGTACACCGCCTTCTGCTACTCTAAAGCCTGTCATTACCTCATCAAATATTAGCAAGCAATTATATCTATCAGAAAGAGTCCTCAGTTTATTTAAGAAATTATTTTTAGGTAAAACAAGTCCCATGTTTCCTGCAACGGGCTCAACAATTATCGCTGCAACTTGGTCTTTATTTTTAATCAATAATTCCTCAACTGAAGCAGCGTCATTAAATGATGCAATCAGAGTATCTTTAGCAATATTTTCTGTCACCCCAGGACTATCAGGTAATCCTAATGTCAATGCGCCAGAACCTGCCTTAATGAGAAAGCTATCCCCGTGACCGTGATAATTTCCTGAAAATTTAATTATAAAGTTTTTGTTTGTAAACCCTCTAGCTAGCCTAATAGCACTCATTGTAGCTTCAGTACCAGAGTTAACCATCCTAACCTTTTCTACAGAAGGAACCATATCTTTAATCACATTAGCCATCTCAGTCTCAATCAAAGTAGGTGCCCCGTATGAAGTACCTCTACTGGCAGAATCATTAACTGCAGCAAGTGTAAGGCTATCAGCATGTCCAAAAATTAATGGTCCCCAAGACGATACACAGTCTATGTATTCATTACCATCAATATCATAGAGCTTACTCCCTTTTCCCCTCTCGAAAAATACTGGGTCACAGTTAACACTTTTGAAAGCCCTGACAGGTGAATTAACTCCCCCAGGTATCACACTAGATGATTCTTTAAATGCCCTAATACTTTTCTTATACATCACTATTTAATTTATCTGCCACCTCTAGGGCATGGTATGTGATTATTGCACTAGCACCAGCCCTTTTCATTGATATCAATATTTCATAAATAGTATCAATTCTATTAATCCATTTATTTTGAGAAGCCGCAGCTACCATTGAATATTCTCCACTTACATTATAAGCAATAATAGGAATGTTGTATTTTAATTTTGCCTTACTAATAATATCTAAATATGAAAGTGCCGGTTTTATTATAAAGGCGTCTGCACCTTCCTTAATATCTAGTTCAATTTCTCTCAATGCCTCAAATGAGTTTTTAAAATTCATTTGGTATGTTTTCCTATCACCTGATGAGGGAGAGTTATTTGCAGCATCTCTAAAAGGGCCATAAAATGAAGAAGCATATTTCACACTATATGAAAAAATTGGAATCTTCTTGAAGCCATATTTGTCTAAATTTATTCTTATATGCTGCACCCTACCATCCATCATATCAGAGGGTGCTAAAATATCAGCACCAGCTTTTGCTAGGGATATAGCTTGTTTTGATAAACTTTCTAGGGTAATGTCATTATCAACGTCCCCATCCACAAGTGTTCCACAATGTCCATGCGTAGTATACTGACAGTTACATAAATCTGCGATAACAAGAATTTTAGGAAAATCTTTTTTAACGAGTCTAATAGCTTTTTGGACTATACCGTTATCATTCTGAGATATATCTCCATTTTCATCTTTTTGTTCGGGAATTCCAAATAAAATTATACTTTTAACACCACATAAAATTACCTTTTCAAGTATCTCAGGCAATCTGTCGATTGAGTACTGAAATTGATCTGGCATAGATCTTATTTCTTTTTTAATGTTTTTTCCATCACAAACAAATATGGGGTATATAAAGTCCTCAGTTTTAAGATCAGTATCCTCAACTATCTCTCGAATTGCTGGATTATATCTCAATCTTCTCAGGCGTGTATTAGGAAAACTCATCTTTAGTTATTATGTATATTGGAAATAATTGACTCAGAAATGCCTTCAAAACTTTGCATTTTAGAAGTAAAAAGGGGATCATATCCCATTTTCTTTATGTAAGAAGAAGTAGTTTCACCAATACTAATAATTGATGTCTTATTAACTTCATAAAGTCTCTCAAATGATTGAAACCCAGATGGACTTGTAAAAACAGTATATGTTTTTTTATTATCAAGTATCGACTTTAACTTTTCATCCATGACACTTACAGGTTCTGTTTTATAAGAAACAAATTTCGTTAAATAACATATCTTTTCTAGGTTTTCAAACAAGTAATTTTTTGATAGAGTTCCTTGAACTAAAATCACCTTTTTCGAATCAATAATTTTGGATTTTTTTAGCTCTTCAAACATTTTCTCAGAATAACTTCTCTTGGAAATAAATATAGGGTCTATATTATAATCGCCTAAGACCTGAGCCGTTTTTGATCCAATACATAAAGCTTTAATACTCGAGAGTTTTTGATCTTTTATATATTCATTTTCAAAAAAATATCTAACACCGTTTTTTGACATGAATATTATGAAATCAAACTCATTTAGGAAAACGGGGTTTTTTTGATTTTGAATCGAGGTTTTAATCATAGGAAAGTGAAAAGTTTTAAAACCCTTCTCTCTCAACATATTGAAACCTTCGGTACCACCGTCATTTGTTAGAATAACATTATAACTCATAAACAGCTGTTTATAATGAACGAGACTCTGAAAGGATCCTATCCCCACCATCTTTGAGGATGGAACTAGCCAAATTAAAGCCTACGTTCACATTAGAGTTATACTCACTTTCTAGTTCTTTTGTTATAATTTCTTGACCGTTAAGGGATAGAACTGTACCCTTCAAATTTATCTTGTCACCATCTACTGAGCAATAGGATGCAATTGGAGAGGTACATCCACCCTTCAAGGTTTTAAGAAAAAGTCTCTCCTGTTCTACACAGTATCTAGTTTCAATATGATCAAGCTTTTTAACCATATCTATAATATCTCCACTACTTCTAGTTTCTACAGCTACAGCCCCCTGACCAGGAGCATTAAGCATCTGATTACCATCAAAAAAATCAGGTGAGAAGTTTGAGATTTGTAATCTCTCTAACGCCACAGATGCTAGAACAAGACCATCACAGTAACCATCTTTCATTTTATTTATCCTAGTATCTATATTTCCTCTAATACTAACAACTTTCAGCATTGGATTTAAATGTAAAATTTGAGCTCTTCTCCTGTTTGATGAGGTTGCAATTACAGATTTTGACTCTAACATTTCAAAGGGAGTATTATCTTTTGAAATAAAACAATCTCTGTGATCCCCCCTCCTTAAAACAGCGGAAATAGATAGAGAAGGATGTGTGTCAACTGGCAAATCTTTTAAGCTATGAACAGCAATATCTATTTTCCCTTCAATCAAATTTTCCTGTATTTCTTTTACAAAGAATCCCTTCTCAATAGACGTTTCAATAGGTGATGCTAAATCCTTGTCTCCTTTCGTTAAGATCTTTTTGAGTTTGAATAAACGATCCGGAAACAAATTTTGTAATTTCTTTAGGACAAGGTTGGTTTGATATAGAGCTAATTTACTTCCGCGTGTTCCTAAAATAATTTCCTTACTCATCATTAAAGATTCTTTTTATGACCTCAAGGGCCTCTTTATCTTTACCGTTATTACTAGCCAATCGAATTTTTTTTACAAGGTGATCGGATAACTTATTATATACTCTATTCATTTTAATATCTAAAGTCTTATCGCCATTACTTTCGATTGATGATTTCAAATGCATATTATTTTGTATTAATAACTTAATTTTATTCTTAATAGATAGAATTGAAGGCCTAAGTTGTCTTGAACTAGACCACTCATCAAACTCACTTAGAAAACTATCTATTATTTTCTGAGATTTATTAATCTCTGCCTTTCTACGATTGTAATTTTTATTGACAATATCTTTTAAATTGTCAATATTAATCAATTCTATATTCCCAATTTTTGATATATCATCATTTATATTCCTAGGTACTGAAAGATCAATAAATAATAATTTTTTATTTTGCTTTAGGTCATAAATCACCTCAATATCCTTTTTTGAAATTAATGGTTTGTGAGATGATGTAGAGAATACAACAATATCAACATTATTAATTTGATTATACATCTGGTCATAAGGGATGATATCTAAATCATAAGTATCAGCAAACCTCTTTCCCTTTGACTTAGTCCTATTAGTTATTAAAATTTTCTTAGCATTCTTGTTAAGCAAGTGCTTTACTAAAAGCTGGGAGGTCTCACCAGCACCAACACATAAAACTTTTGTGTCTTGAAGGTCATAATCATTTGATATCATTTCAACGGCAGCGTAGCTAACAGAAATAGCTCCTTTTCCAATCTCTGTATTGGATCTTACATATTTACCCGTCTCAAATGATTTTTGAAACATCCTCTGTAAAATTGGACCTAATAAAATTTTATCTTTTGCAAAGTAGAAAGCATCCTTTATCTGATCAACAATTTGAAATTCTCCAATAATCATTGACTCAAGTCCAGAAATTAATCTAAACAAATGCCTTGATACCTCTAAAGATCCTGTCCTAGTTGATACATAAGGAGATAAACCCTCTGAATATTTTTTATATTTTACTAAACACTTCATTATAAGGTGGAAAATCTTTTTTTCCTCACCTAAATGGTTTTCATACTCGTAATAAAGTTCTGTTCTGTTACAGGTAGATAATATGACTAGACCCTCAATAGGACACTCTGCAGATAGCAAATCAAAAAACTCAATTTTTTCATTATCCTGAAAGTAAAACTTCTCTCTGACCTCTATTGGAGATGTTTTAAAATTTATACTAATAAGCCCTATCAAACCTTAATTTTTTGCAAAACTAAATCTAAAAACTTTGATGGGATAATAATTAATTAATATTTTTTTTATTAAAATCCAAAAAAAA
>TARA_B100001057_G_C22871683_1_pt1 | contig 21950 bp, 14 predicted proteins | sample TARA_B100001057 | Tara Oceans TARA_B100001057 (sample SAMEA2621839) | marine metagenome | biome: marine biome (ENVO:00000447); feature: surface water layer (ENVO:00002042); material: "saline water (ENVO:00002010), including plankton (ENVO:xxxxxxxx)" | depth 5 m
AGCAGCAGGAGTCTCATCAGCAGCAGGAGCCTCATCAGCAGCAGGAGTCTCATCAGCAGCAGGAGTCTCATCAGCAGCAGGTGCTTCTTCAGCTGCAGGAGCCTCATCAGCAGCAGGAGCTTGCGCAGAGACTAGCTTCTCTTCAATTTCCTTCTTTCTTTTTTCATTTCTTTCAGATTCTGCCTCCATTCTTTGCTTGTCTTTGTCTTTTTTGACCTTATCTAAGTTGTCTTTTTTTGTATTAATCTTATTTTCTTTTTCATTAATCCAATCTTCGAATTTTTTGTTCGCTTGTTCTTCTGTTAGAGCTCCTTTTGTAACTCCAACCAATAAGTGTTTTTTGAGCATTACTCCTTTGTAGGATAAAATTGCTCTGCATGTGTCTGTGGGTATGGCACCTTTCATTACCCAATCTACGCATTTATCAAAATCAATATTAATAGTTGCTGGGTTTGTGTTTGGGTTGTATGAACCGATCTTTTCAATAAATTTACCATCTCTAGGAGATCTTTGGTCTGCTATTACTAAGGAGTAGATTGGTTTTCCTTTTCTACCTTTTCTTTGAAGTCTAATTCTTGTTGCCATTTTATAATTTTTGGTTAAACCATCACGTGATTATTCCTTAATCAGGAGTGCAAAACTACTATTTTTAGTTTAATTGAAAAATTATTTAATCAATTGTTTGATTCTAGTACAAAATTAAGCTCTATTTTTATAATTTTGCAATAAAGATTTAAATGTCAGCTAAAAAATTAGACAAAGCCGGTTTCAAAAACACCATACTCTTAGATTATAAGCTAATTTTTGAATGTAGAGAGTCTAGTCTTCTCGGTAGACGAGATGTTTTGTCAGGAAAGGGAAGCTTTGGAATTTTTGGCGACGGAAAAGAATTAGCTCAAATTGCAATGGCAAAGGTCTTTAAAAACGGTGATTTTAGAGCTGGTTATTATAGAGATCAAGTTTTTATGACTGCAATTGGTCAATATTCTCCTAAGCACATGTTTACTGCTTTATATGGCGACCCTGAAATTGAAAGAGAACCTAGTTCTGGCTCAAGACAAATGATGAATCATTTTGGAACAAGATTCCTCAACGAGGACGGCTCATGGAAAAACTTGATGGAGCAAAAGAATTCAACTTCTGATATGGCATGTCTAGCATCTCAATTTCCTAGACTTGTAGGCTTAGCTCAAGCATCAAAAGTTTACAGAAACAACAAAATATTGGCAAAGTCAAAGCCCAAGTTTACAAACAACGGAACTGAAATTGCTTTTGCAACAATCGGAAACTCTTCTTGTGCTGAGGGTCATTTTTTTGAAGCAGTTAATGCAATAGGGGTTCTACAAGTGCCTGCAATAATTTCAATTTGGGATGATGGATATGGTATATCAGTGAGTAATGAGTATCAGGTAACAAAATCGGATATTTCTGAAATAATCAAGGGATTTCAGAGAGATGATAAAGGTGAAGGCTTTGAACTCTTCAAAGTCAAAGGATGGGACTATCCATCTCTAGTAGAAGCTTACGAAAAAGCTGAAAAGTTAGCTAGAGACAAGCATATTCCTTCAATAATTCATGTTATTGAAATGACTCAACCTACAGGTCATTCAACTTCAGGAAGTCATGAAAGATATAAAAGCAAAGAAAGACTTGATTGGGAAAAGGAATTCGATTGTATCAAAAAATATGAGGAATGGATCATAAAAAACAACATTGCTAGCGAAGAAGAGCTTGATGACATTAGAACTGAAGCAAAAGAAACTGTAAAGCTAGCCAAAAAGGAAGCTTGGTCAGAGTATCAAAAACCAATCAAAGATGAATTAAACCAATTATTAAACATATTCAAGTCAATAAAATCAAAATTTTCTATTGATGAAATTGATGAGTGGAGTAGGGATTTAAATCAATCTTCAATGTTTGGCATATTTAGAAGAGATTACATGACTAAAGCAAGACTTCTACTCACAAAGTTGAATAAGGTTTCTGGACCTGAAAAAGAGTCATTAATTCAATTTATTGACAAGATTAATAAAGAGAACTCAAACAGATACAATACTTTCTTATACAATTTAACCTCATCATCTGCAAGAAATGTTAAAGAGGTCAAGCCGATATATAGCGATAATGCAGAGCTAGTTGATGGAAGGATAATTCTAAGAGATAATTTTCATCAAATGTTTGAAGATATACCTGAGGCGATGATATTTGGAGAAGATGTTGGAAAAATTGGTGGAGTAAACCAGGGAGTTGAGGGAATGCAAGAAAAATTTGGAGAAGAAAGAGTTGCAGATACTGGAATCAGAGAGACAACAATCCTCGGTCAGGGGATAGGATTGTCTCTAAGAGGTTTAAGACCAATCGCTGAAATTCAGTATTTAGATTATTTGCTTTATGCTTTCCAAACAATGGCTGATGATTTAGCATCTTTACATTACAGAACTTATGGTGGTCAAATATCTCCTGTAATAATAAGAACAAGAGGTCATAGACTAGAGGGCATATGGCATTCAGGATCTCCAATGGGTATGATTATTAATGGTACAAGAGGTGTAAATATTTGTGTTCCAAGAGATATGACAAGAGCCGCTGGTTTCTACAATACTCTTATGATATCTGATGAACCAGCGATGGTTATTGAATGTTTAAATGGTTACAGAACGAAGGAAAAGATGCCTAGTAACATTGGTGAATTTAGAACACCACTTGGAGTAATTGAAGTTACCAAAACAGGAAATGACATTACCTTAGTATCATATGGTTCAACCTGGAGAATAGTTGATGATGCTGCAAACGAACTTGAAAAGTTAGGGATTTCGTGTGAAGTTATTGATATACAATCAATTGTTCCATTTGACTTAAATTGTGAAATAGTTGAATCTGTGAAAAAAACCAATAGATTACTTGTTGTTGATGAGGATGTTCCTGGAGGAGCTAGTGCATACATTTTACAAAAAATAATTGAAGATCAAAAAGCATATGAATATTTGGACTCAAGTCCATCAACCCTAACAGCAAAGGCTCATAGACCGCCATATGGAAAAGATGGTGATTACTTTACAAAACCTTCAGTAAATGATGTAATTGAAAAGGCATACTCAATTCTTAATGAAGCAGATCCAAAAAAATTCCCTCAACTATTTTGAGAGAAATCTCAACAACCGAATCGAGTTCTAACTACAATAATCTTGAAGAAATGTCTGTTTACGACATTATATCTAGTATGAACAGCGAAGATTTGGGAGTAGCTAAATGTGTCCAGGAAAATTTACTTTCCATTGAAAGTTTGGTAAATCATACTTTCGCTAATTTAAAAAAAGGAGGCAGAGTATTTTACCTTGGTGCAGGGACATCGGGTAGACTAGGGATACTAGATGCTTCTGAATGTCCTCCAACTTTTGGTGTAAGTCACGAGCTTTTTATAGGTTTGATAGCGGGAGGTGACAAAGCTATAAGAAAAGCTGTTGAATTTGCTGAGGATGATCCTAATTTGGGTTGGAAGGATTTGCTTTCTTACAATGTTAATCAAAACGATACAGTAATTGGCTTGGCTGCATCCGGAAAAACACCATACGTTGTTGGTGCTTTAAAAGAAGCTCAGAAAAATAATATATTAACAGGCTGCATCACTTGCAACAAAAATTCTTTGCTGTCAAAGTATTCTGATTTTTCAATTGAAATTGTTGTTGGACCAGAATTTATTTCTGGAAGCACAAGATTAAAATCTGGAACTGCTCAAAAAATGGTATTAAATATGTTGTCTACATCGCTTATGATAAAGCTTGGTAAGGTTATTGACAATAAAATGGTTGATATGGCTCTTTCAAATAAAAAGTTACTTAACAGAGGCGCAAAAATTATTTCTGAACAGATAAATGTTAGTGAAAAAAAAGCATTAGAATTACTTAAAAAATTTGGATCCGTTAGACAAGTACTAGATATAAAAAAATATGAATAAAGACAAATTAATAAAAGCTGTTATTTGGGCTAGTATGTTCTCATTTTGTGTGCTACTCTGTGCTTTTTTTATTTATGTAGGAAATAACAGAAGCAGAGATGGAAGTCACTTATTTATAATCATAGGTTATTGCTTACTTCCAACTGTTTTTATTTGTGCTTACAAAGCGCTGAGAAATATTATTGATTCAATATTTTCTTAGCTCTAATCATTTCTCTTTTACCAAGAGCCCCTTTTAGTACAGAAATTTCAAAACCAATTTTTTTTAAATTTCTTTTAAAATCTCCACTTGAGCTGTAAGTGACAATGACCCCGTCTTTATTAAGTATGTCGTAGCAATATTTTATTATTTTAAAATCCCAAATATTTTTCTGCTTGGATGGAGCAAATGCATCAAAATAAATCAAATCAAAACTTTCTTTGGACATAAAGTTTTCAATTTTTATTTTCTCTTTACAAAGAATGAAATTTTCATTTAATTTTATTTTTTTGTCCCAAGCAGAGACATGAATTTTTTTTAAAATTTCTTCATCAACATTTAGGAACTGACAATAATTTAGTTTTTTTTGCAATGATTCATGTAAAGGATAAGGTTCTAAAGCATGGTAATATATTTTTGAATTTTTTTCTGTGTGTAAAAAGGTGAGAAGAATGTTGAGACCAGTTCCCATACCAATTTCTAAAATTTTGATATGTTCTTTGTTTTGTTGATAAAAACCATTTCTTATAAATACATGTTCGGACTCGCTAATTGCTCCTTTTTTGGAGTGATAATGCTCATTGAGATCACTGAAATAAATAGTATGAGAACCATCATTTGTAATGTATAATTTCCGATTGATATTATCGATTTTTTTGTTAAATTTGTTACATAGTTACAAAAAATTACTTCTATGAAAAATATCTTCACTTTTATTATTGCTTTTACATTAATGATCTCTAATTACGAGGCTAAATCATCTCATTTAATGGGTGGACAAATAACAGCCACATATCTTTCAGCTGACACAAATGGAGTTCATTATTTAGTTGAGCTAACTGCATATAGAGACACTATTGGAATTCCAATGCAGGCAACTGCTGAGTTTGACATACATAAACTAGATACATCTGGAAATTGGAATTTTGTTTTTTCACAGACTGTAGCTTATGATACAACCTCAGGTGGCTTAATGACTTCAGTAAATGCTTATGGAGTAGAAGTATATCTTTTTCAAGATACATTAACATTCAATGATACTAGCGGATATTTTTCAATTTCATACGAAGAGTGTTGCAGAAATGCTGCAATTGCAAATATGAGTAATCCTGGTAATGAATCTATGGCACTAACAACTTATTTGACTATAGACAATCATAATCAAAACTCTACGCCCACATTTATTACCCCGCCAGTAGCTTACCTTCCTTCTGATACAATATGGCAGTATAATCCACTTCCTTTTGATCCTGATGGAGATTCATTATCTTGGAGTATGACAGTGCCACTGGACGGTAATGGTATAGTTTCTGGCTATGAATTTTTATCTGACTCATTGTATTCTAATTTATCTGGGATTTTTTCACTTGATTCAATAACAGGTTCTTTATCGTGGAATGCTAGAATGTCAGGAAATTTTGTTGCTTCTTTTGTAATAGAGGAGTATAGATCTGGTCAAAAAATTGGTGAAATTAGGAGAGATATGCAGTTTATTGTTGTAAACGATACAACAAATTATATCCCGCAAATATCTAACATGCAAAGTATTCCAACAAATTCTGGAGGTTACCCTTATGTTATTTTAACTGCTGGGCAAAGTTATCAACTTCACCTCATTGGAAATGATGCAAATCCAAACGATGTTCTTACTATGAATGCCTACGGGGAAGCTTTCAACCTTAATCTTTCAGCACCAACTTTTACGTACTCATTAACTGGAAATGGAAATGAAATTCAAGGAGACTTTTCTTGGACACCAGACGTAAGTCATATAAGATCAACGCCTTACATCACAGTTTTCAGAACTTCTGACAATGTTTTCAATCATGATGAAACAATTCAATTTGAAGTAGCTTCAATGACAAGTAGTGAAAACTTAAATCAATATACAAGCAATAATATCTATCCTAATCCAGCAACAAATAACTTTATTATTCCTTTAAGTTTAGAAAGTAATAACAAAGTTTCAATAAATATCTACAATATACTTGGCTCAAAAGTTTCTGAAACTAAAAAGATGCATTTATCATCAGGTAATCATTTAATAATGAAGAATATAGACTTTAAAAAAGGTCAGTATTTTGTAGTTGTTGAAAATGAACTTGGAGAGATTATTACTTCACAAAAACTAACAGTAACAAATTAGTTTTGTCGTTTAATATTAGATGAGGGAGTCTAGCTCCCTCTTTTTTTTATGAAAATAAATAAGATAAATAAATCCAGATTAGAAACAGTTGATTTCGACAATCTTTCATTTGGTTCAATATTCTCTGATCACATGCTGATTTGTGAATTTAAAAATTGTAAATGGAATGAGCCTGAAATTAAACCCTATGGACCACTTAAATTATCTCCTGGAACACAAGCACTACATTATGGTCAATCCATTTTTGAAGGGATGAAAGCTTTTAAGTCCAAAAAAGATAATGTTTTATTATTTAGACCAGATAAAAATTTAGAAAGAATAAATAATTCTGCCAAAAGATTATCAATCCCACAAATACCAAAAGATGTGTTTATTGATGGTCTTAAAGCGCTAGTAAGAATTGATAGCGATTGGGTTTCTAAAAGAGATGGTTATTCATTATATATAAGACCATTTGTTTTTGGCTCGAGTGAGTGTATAAAAGCCAATTCTTCAAATGATTTTACATTTGTTATAATTACATCACCAACTATGAATTATTATTCAGATCCAATAGATATATTAATTGAGCAAAAATTTACACGAGCAATGAAAGGAGGTGTCGGTTTTACTAAAGCCTCAGGAAATTATGCAGCCTCATTTTATCCAACGAGTTTAGCTGAAGAGAAAGGTTACACTCAATTATTATGGACTGATGGAATTAATCATGAAAATATTGAAGAATCTGGGACGATGAATATTTGGTTCCGAATTAAAGATAAATTAGTTACTCCAGAATTGACAGATAGTATCCTCCCAGGTATTACAAGAAACAGCATATTAACTCTCGCCTCTGAGATGAATTTAAAAGTAGAGGAAAGAACGATATCAATTTCTGAAATAATTAATTCTTTCAAAAACAAAACATTATTAGAAGCGTTTGGATCTGGTACTGCAGTTGTATTAAGTAAGATTAGATCAATCTCTTATAATGAAGAGAAATATTATTTACCAAATCAAGAGGGTTCTTATTGTGATAAAATTAAAACTAAATTGGTTTCAATTCAAAGAGGTGATATAGAGGATACAAATAATTGGACCGTTTCAGTCTAATTATGTACCTTGATTCTTTGCGTCTCGATTTATCTTCGGGATGATTTTCTTGTAAAGGTTTGTCCCTTCTTGGTGTTGTTGTATGGCACTTTGTCTACCATCTGAAAGAATCTGTTTCCTGCTCTCTTTGCCAATAAATCTTGATAGATCATTTTATAATGCTTGATACCCGCCTCTGAAAAGATATCCCCCTTTTTAACAAATCCTTGCTTCTGGTAAAAGTCAACTACCTGAACCTGTGCATGTAAATAAATAACATCTTCACTATCATTTAGCTCTTCAAGAATTCTTTTAAGTATTTTATTACCGTATCCTTTTTTTCTGTATTGTTTTAGAACAGCAAATCTTTCAAGTTTAATACCCTTTTCTGTTTTTCTATATCTAGCTGTGGTACACGGAGTTTTGTCTTCAAATAACAAAAAGTGTATGGAAGACTCTTCAAATTCATATTCTTCGCTTGGATCAACATTTTGTTCTACTACAAAAACTTGATTTCTTATTTCAAAAATTTTATTAATTAATTTTTTATCATCAAAATTAACTTGTAGTACTGAAACAGAATTTTTTTTGGTATTCATTTATATATATATTTGTAAAAATAGATATATTATGTTCAAGAAATTATTTTTTGTATTATTTATTGTAAGCCTTTCGAGTTATGCAACAAAACCTCATGTAACTAGCGTAAAAGCAGATACAGAAAAATCATATGTTTATTGGAGAGGAAATGAGGTAGGAGGGTTCCATGATGGAAATATAAAACTTAAGAGCGGATACATAATTAGCGATCACGGGAAATTGGTTGGTGGAAAATTTATTATTGATATGAATACCATTACAAATCTTGACATTAAATCTGAAAAGTATTCACAAAAATTAGTAAATCATTTAAAAGACGATCATTTTTTTGATGTTGAAAAATTTCCAACTAGCGTGTTAATTATAAAGAATGCAAAAAAGATTTCTGATCAAAACTATAATATCACTGCAGAATTAACTATAAGAGGAATAACAAACGAAATCAACTTTATTTCAAATGTTAGGTTGAGAGGTAATCAATTCCAAGCTGAAGGAGATATTGTTATTGACAGAACAAAATGGGATGTTAAATATAGGTCATCTATTGTCGGAACTGTGGCTGATAAATTGATTGAAGATAACATTGAATTTAAAGTGTTTCTTTATTCTGTTTCAAGATAGTGATTGAAGTACTTGTTTCTTCATCTGTTATTTCTTTTTTGATCGCATGCTATCAAAGATATAAAGGATTTAGTTTTTGGCCAGTCTACATAAAAACATTTATAGGTGTGACTGGATTACTCACAATTCTTTTAACCTATTTCTAGTATAATTTTTTCAGAAAGTAAGTCCGCTGAACCATTCTTAAGTCTGAACCATAATTCCGGTTCAATTAACTCAATTTCTGATAATGACAAGTTATTTTCATTGTCATATATCAAATCAACTCTAGCATATAATGGTAATTCAATACATTCACTGACACATTTTTCTGCAAATCTAATTTCATTTAAGCTTGGGATATATTTTTCAACTCTACCACCATGGTCATCTTGTACTCTAAAATCTCCTTCCTTTGCAATTTTTCTTACGGAGTGGCTATATTCACCTCCAAAAACCATCAAAGAAATCTCTCCAAAGCTTATTATACTTTTTAAAAAAATCTGAAAGATCATAGTTTCTTTATCACACAGTTTTCTAAAAATATTTTCAAAATCATCAGAATTTACTTTGTTAACTCTGAAAGTATTTTTGGCAGCTCCAGAAATAGCTGGTTTGATGATTGCTTCGTCCCAATTAGTTTGATTAAACAATGTTTTTAGTGTTGTAAAATTTTTGCTATTAATAAAGATTGAGCTAGCTACATTTATTTTTTTTTTAGAAAAATCCAAAAGATAGGATTTATTTAAATTCCATTTAATCAAATTGAATGAATTTATAAGAACTAATTTATCTTTAATATTCATCAACCACTGAGAAAATTCATCAATTTTATTATAGTAGTCCCAAGTTGACCGAACAATAGCAAAATTAGTATTATTCCAATCAAAATTCTTATCAGACCAGCTTTTTCTGGTAACTACTAAGCCTCTTTTTTTTAGGCTTTCAAAAAGAATTTCTTCTTCTAATAATACTTGCTCTGTATACCAATTTTTCTTTAAGGGGTCTAAATATCTATCTTCTGTCAGTATAGTTATATCAAACATTTAATCTGAGAGCTTAACAGCGGTTCCATAAGCAAGTATTTCAGAACAACCCTGCATAACCATTGATGTAGTTATTCGCACATTAATGATTGCATCAGCATTTTTGTTTTTAGCTTCGATTATCATCCTATCAATTGCTTGTTGTCTTGCACTATTCTGAAGATTAGTATATTCTGAGATCTCACCCCCAATCAAAGTTCTAATTTTTGCAAATATGTCTCTTGCAACATTTCTAGCTCTAACTGTACTTCCTTGTACCATGCCTAGACTTTCAATAATTTTTTTATTTGGAATATTGTTATTGTTTACTACTATCATATTACATGTTTCTTCTATATTGGCCTCCAACATCAAATAAAACATTTGTTATCTGGCCTAACGAACAGCATTTAGTTGAATTCATTAGCTCTTCAAAAATATTTTTGTTGTTTAGTGCAACTAAGTTTAATTTTTCAATAAAATGCTCAGATTTTTCTAAATTTAATTGATGAAGCATCTTTAGCATTAAAATTTGATATTTTTTCTCTTTATCAAAAGCTCTTATTACATCATTATTAGTTAAAGTTGGAGATCCATCATCGTTTAAAAATGTATTTACTCCAATTATGGGAAGTTCACCGCTGTGTTTCAAACTTTCGTAGTGAAGACTCTCTTCTTGTATTTTCCCTCTTTGGTACATTGTCTCCATAGCTCCTAATACTCCACCTCTTTCAGTTATTCTGTCAAATTCAACGAGTACAGCTTCCTCAACTAAATCAGTGAGTTCTTCAATGATAAACGAACCCTGCAACGGATTCTCATTTTTTGTAAGTCCTAATTCTTTGTTTATAATCAACTGTATAGCAATTGCTCTTCTGACAGAATTTTCTGTTGGTGTTGTTATAGCCTCGTCAAAAGCATTTGTATGCAGAGAATTGCAGTTATCATAAATTGCATATAATGCTTGTAATGTAGTTCTTATATCATTAAAATCAATTTCTTGCGCATGTAAAGATCTTCCAGATGTTTGTATGTGATACTTGAGCAACTGTGATCTTTTGTTGGCTCCATATTTTAATTTCATGGCCTTGGCCCATAATCTTCTTGCAACTCTACCAATAACAGAATATTCAGGATCTATACCATTGCTGAAGAAAAATGAAAGGTTACTTGCAAAATCATCAATTTTCATTCCTCTGGTTATATAGTATTCAACATATGTAAATCCATTTGCTAAAGTAAATGCTAGCTGAGTAATTGGATTAGCTCCTGCTTCAGCAATATGGTATCCTGAAATTGAAACAGAGTAAAAGTTCTTTATTAGGTTGTCAATGAAATATTGCTGAACATCGCCCATCATTTTTAATGCAAACTCAGTAGAAAAAATACATGTATTTTGAGCTTGATCTTCTTTTAATATATCAGCTTGAACAGTTCCTCGCACATTTTTTAGTGTATGTTTTTTAATTTTATTATAGATTTTTTGGTCGAGCACTTGATCTCCAGTTACACCCAACAACATTAGCCCTAGTCCATCATTACCTTCTGGTAACTCACCTTGATATTTAGGAGTAGAGAGATTTTTTTCTTTGAAGATTTTTTTAATTTTTTTTCTAGTTGATTCTTCTAACCCATTTTCTATAATATACTTTTCACATTGTTGGTCAATTGCCGCGTTAAAAAAGAATCCTAAAATCATAGGTGCAGGACCGTTGATTGTCATACTTACTGACGTAGATACATTTAATAAATCAAAACCAGAATAAAGTTTTTTCATGTCATCGAGGCAGCAAATTGATACTCCAGCGTTTCCAATTTTTCCATAGATATCGGGTCTTACATCAGGGTCATTTCCATATAGCGTTACCGAATCGAATGCAGTTGAAAGTCTCTTTGCAGGCGTGTCTTTACTTACTAAGTGGAATCTCTTATTTGTTCTCTCAGGGCCACCTTCACCAGCAAACATCCTTGTTGGATCTTCCCCCTGTCTTTTGAATGGAAAGATGCCAGATGTGAATGGAAAACTTCCTGGCACATTTTCTTGTAGTAGCCATTTTAATATATCACCCCAACTTTCAAATTTAGGAAGAGCAACTTTTGAAATTTTAGAGTTTGATAATGAATGAAATTTTGTTTGGATTTGAATTTTTTTATCTCTGACATCGAACTCAAAAATGTCTTTTTTGTATTTTTCAATTAGATTATTCCAATCCAAAAGATTATTGTAGTTCTCTTTAGTTAATTTTTCTCTGTAAGATTCATATTGCAATTGAATTTGGTTATATGCTTCTGAGTCTTTTTGTAATAGCTCCATACTTATTTTTAGAGCGTATAGTTTTTTTGCAATTTCACTTTGATCATTTACCCATTTGTCATAATCTCTATTGCTATCTGCTATTTCAGATAGATATCTAACTCTTTTTGGAGGAATCACATATATTTTTTCACTTTCAGAGTTACTTCTGCTCAAAGATTTTAGCTCAAATTTTCCGAATCCTTTTTTTAGTAAAATTGAATTAAGCTCGTAGAAAAAAGTGTTCGTTCCAGGATCATTAAACTGAGAAGCTATTGTACCATAAACAGGCATATTATCAACTTTATCTGTGAATAGCTTGTTGTTTCTTTGATATTGTTTTTTAACATCTTTCACAGCATCAAAGCTTCCTTTTTTATCAAATTTGTTAATAGCAATAATATCAGCAAAGTCCAGCATATCTATCTTTTCAAGTTGAGTGGCTGCTCCATATTCAGGTGTCATTACATATGCTGAAAGTGAGGAGTGTTCAGTAATTTCAGTGTCTGATTGACCGATTCCTGAGGTTTCTAATATAATCAAGTCAAAATTTGCAACTTTTAAAATTTCTAAGGCTTTACTGACATGCTTGGACAAAGCTAGATTAGCTTGTCTGGTAGCCAATGATCTCATATAAACTCTATTAGAATTAATGGAGTTCATACGAATACGATCACCTAGCAAAGCTCCACCAGTTTTTCTTTTAGAGGGGTCAACGGAAATAATACCAATTTTAATGTTCTCATGTTGATTTAAAAATCTTCTTACAAGTTCATCAACTAAAGAAGATTTACCTGCTCCACCTGTTCCCGTTATACCAAGAATAGGGACTTCTTTGTTTTTTGCTTTTTGAGTGATGGTTTTTATAAATTCTTTGTGATCGTTTGGAAAATTTTCAACTGCTGATATTGCCCTAGAAATACTTTTAATTTTTTGGTTTTCAATATCTCTGATTTCACCGATTAATTTATCTCCGAGTGAGTAGTCAGATTTTAATACTAAATCATTTATCATACCTTGTAATCCCATTTTTCTTCCATCATCAGGATGATATATTTTTGTGATTCCATAATCCTCTAACTCTTTAATTTCCTCTGGTAAAATAGTACCACCGCCTCCAGCAAAAATTTTAATGTGCTCAGAGCTATTTTTTTTCAATAGATCATACATGTACTTTAGAAATTCGTTATGACCACCTTGATAGGAAGTTAGTGCAATTGCATTTGCATCTTCCTCAATAGCACAATCTACAATCTCTTTCACGGATCTGTCATGTCCCAAATGAATTACTTCACAGCCAGATGATTGAATGATTCTTCTCATAATGTTTATTGCGGCATCATGACCATCAAAGAGGGATGCAGCAGTAACTATTCTAACTTTATTTTTTGGTTTATATGGCTTGATTTCTTTCATGATTTAAGTGCAAATTTAAACTTTTAAGAATGATTTAAAAAATTATTAAAAATTGATAACTTTAAGAAATAAAACAAACAAATGAGATTTATAATTCTTCCTTCAATTTTTGCAATAATAATTTCTGTAATATCTTACTTAACAATTGTTGAAAATTACAATCAAGTTAAGATATACCCGTCTGATAATCCAACTGAGAGAGTAGTTTGGGAAAATATTAGACTAATGGACCCTGCAACAGGTCAAATTCCCAGAAATATACACAAAAAAGAGAGAACGTTTGCCAAAACTTTACCAAGCGTTAATTTTTCTAATGCAAAAAATATTTTACAAGCAAACTGGGTTCATAGAGGCCCGTTCAATGTAGGTGGTAGAACAAGAGCTTTAGCTATTGATGTAATCGATGAAAATATATTATTTGCAGGTGGAGCCTCTGGAGGAATGTTTCGTTCTATAGACGCAGGTATGAGCTGGTCAATGACAACTCATCCCAATCAGCTACATAACGTAACATGTGTGTCTCAAGATACTAGACCAGGAAAAGAAAATATTTTGTATTTTGGCTCAGGTGAATTAAGGGGTAGCTCAGCAAGTGGTGGAGAGGCGTATTACCAGGGAAATGGTATTTACAAATCAATCGATGGTGGTTTAAGCTGGGACTCTTTATCATCTACTGCTACCAACACTCCGCACTCATTTGATAACGATTTTGATTTCATTTGGAATATTGTCACTGATCCAAGTAATGATTCAATGGATGTTATTTATGCAGCTACGTATGGATCAGTATATAGATCAGCAGACGGGGGAGCTTCTTGGTCGAAATCAATAAATGGTGGTAATGCATATCACAATAATGTTGCAATTACATCAAACGGTGTTGTATATGCTACATTAAGTAGCGATGGTAGTTCATCTGGCAAAGGTATTTGGAGATCAGATGATGGGATAAATTGGACAAAAATCACTGATGCAATGTTCCCACCAATTTATGCGAGAATTGCTATTGGAATAAATCCTTCAAATGAAAATGAAATATATTTTCTAGCTGCTGAGACCGACGGCTATGGTCAACACACTGATGTCTTTTTTGGAGGAGAGGCTTGGACATCACTTTGGAAATATGAATATGTAAGTGGAAATGGTACTGGTTCGGGTGGTATTTGGACTGACTTGTCAAGTAATATTCCATCTAATAACCCAACATCTTTTGATAACTTTAATTCACAAAGCAGTTATGATTTGATGATAAAAATTCATCCCAGTGATCCAAACATCATAATCATTGGAGGTACCAATTTATGGAGATCAACTGATGGATTTACTACAGCTAGCAACACTGATATCTGTGGAGGATATTTAGTGGGCTCTTATGAGGGCGATGGAAATTGGGGACTGTATCCAAATCATCATCCAGATCAACACGACCTTCTTTATTTAAAATCAAATGATTCGGTAGCTTATAGTGCTACAGATGGTGGTGTATATCGTTGTGATAACATTTTTGCTGATACGATTGAATGGACCTCATTAAACAATGGTTACTATACTACTCAGCTTTATGCTGCTACTTTAAGCAGAAATGCTAATTCTGATCTTTTACATGGAGGCTTTCAAGATAATGGAAATTTTATAACCTTTTCTGGTAACCCAACAGATCATTGGACAATGCCTTTTAACGGAGATGGTGCTTTCGCTGGAATTGCTGATAACGAAGAGGATTTTTATCTGACTATACAAAGGGGAGTTATGTACAAGATGAAGTTAGATAATAATGCAAACAGAATATCTTTTCAAAGAATGGATCCAGCCTCCGCAGACACAAATAAGTACATGTTTATAAATCCAATGGTTATGGACGATAACTCTGATATAATCTATTGGGCAGCTGGTAATCATCTGTGGAGGAATAATGATATTGCCAATATTCCATATAATGACTCACATAACAGATCAGATTTTGGATGGCATCACTTTTCTGATACTTTATTTCCTCCATCACTGAGAATTTCTGTAATTGAAACTTCAACTAATCCACCAAATATTGTCTATTTAGGTACTAGAAATAAATATATATATAGAATTGATAATGCTAATGTTGGAGATCCATCTTTAAATCAAATTAATCTTCCAACAGGATCAACAGCATATTGTTCTGATATTGCTATCAATCCACTGGATGCCGATGAAATAATGGTTATATATTCTAATTACAGTGTTTATTCTGTATTTCATTCAACAGATGGTGGTGCAAGCTTTGAAAAAGTTGCTGGTAATCTTGAACAAAATCCATCAGGATCAGGTAATGGACCTTCATGTAGAACAGCTGAAATAATTCCTTTAGGAAATGACACTCTATATTTGGTCGGAACCTCTGTAGGTCTTTTTGGCACCGCCAACTTAGACGGCCAAAACACTGTATGGAAACAAATAGGAAAAAATACAATAGGCAATGTTGTTATAGAGACATTAACATATAGACCCATTGATGGAAGACTGGTAGTTGCAACTCATGGAAATGGTATATATCAAACTACTTTGAATAATGTTAATAATGTTTTAGCAATTGAAAATTTAGATAGAGAAAGCTTGCAGATTTCCGTTTTTCCAAATCCTGCTACAAATGAACTTTTTATCAACTTTAAGTCTAATGAATCACAAACTGTCTCATTAACAATCATTGATGAATTAGGAAAAAAAATAATGGAAACAAAGAAAATTAAATCAATCTCTGGAGAGATAAAAATCAATAAAAATATTAGTCAATTAAAGCCTGGGATTTATTTCGCTATTGTAAAGAATGAATCAGAAAAAATTACAAAACAATTTGTAAAGAAATAATAATTATTTTTACATAAAAATTAAATATGAGAAAACTAATACTATCAATATTTACATGCTTTATCTTATTTTTTACAGCTAACTCTCAAAATTCTTATACAATAAATGCATCATCTAATATTAACATTTTTACTCCTGACACTGTTCAATGTGTTGTCGGAGATACCATTCATTTTATTTTGAATGGATTTCATGATGCTAAGGAAGTTGATCAAGCTAGTTGGCTTGCTAATACCTCTGGAACAAATGTCGGTTTTCATTTTTTATCGACATCAATGGGAGGATCTGGCTCAGGTACTTTAGTTGTTGATAGTGCAACATCTCACTTTTTCATTTGTACACCACATATTTCTTTAAGTCCACCAATGAAAGGATTAATTATTGTTTCAGCCCAACAAATACCTGGTTGTACTGATTCAACAGCAATAAATTACAACCCACTTGCGACCGTAGATGATGGATCATGTATTTACTGTAGCAATGACTCAACTTTTTCTACTGTAGTAGCCTGTAACAATTTCATTTGGGATGGAATAACTTATGATAGCTCGGGTTTTTATACAAATATATATACTGATTCTTTTAGCTGTGATAGTACTCACACATTAGATTTAATTATCAATTACTCAAATTCTGGGTCTTCAACAATAACGGTATGTGATAATTTTGTTTGGGATGGTACTGTTTATGACAGCTCTGGTATTTACACAAACATATATAGTACCTCTAATGGCTGTGATAGTATTCATACCTTAAATTTGACAATTAATAGTTCAGATTCTTCTTTTGTAAATGTTGAGGCTTGTGGTAGTTTTCTTTGGAATGGTTCTGTCTACTCTGAATCAGGTGTTTATTACTTTACAGATACAGTAAATGCAAGTGGATGTGACTCAATATTAGTTTTAAATCTTACTATTTTTAATCAGTATAGCGGCGGCATTGAAGATAACACTTTCGGTGGTGGTGGATTTTACTCAGGAAACAGAGCCTTGGTGCTTGATTGTTACATTCCATCCAAAATTGTGAGTACAACAATTTATGCTCAAACTAATGACAACTATACTTTTGAACTCAGAGATAACGGAGGTACTGTTTTACAAACAACAACTGTATCATTAGTTCAAGGTCAGAATAGAGTAGATTTAAATTTTGATGTGCCAGTAGGTAATGATTTTGAACTAGGAGTTCCTGGTGGGCACAGTGGAATGTATAGAAACAATCAGGGAGTCAATTATCCTTACGATTTTTCTAATCTTATATCAATCAAATCTTCTAATTCTGGTTCAGCATTTAATTTTTATTATTTCTTCTATGACATTGTCATTTCATCTAACAACTTTTTGAATAATGTCAGCATATGTTCAGGTGAAAGCTATTCTATTGGAGGAAATAATTATGACTCCACAGGTACATATATTGATACTTTATTGTCTTCCATAGGTTGCGATAGCATTGTTACAACAAACTTAACAGTCAATCCAATTTTTTCAATTGTCTTTTCTGATACAATATGTAGTGGTCAATCGGTTACAGTAGGTACTAATATTTATGACTCTACAGGAGTGTATTTTGATACGCTATCTACTGTTAATGGTTGTGATAGTATAATTTTGACCGACCTTTTTGTACAAAATAGTTCTGCCTCTTTTACAATTAATAGTTTATCAATTTGTGAAGGTGATACTGCATTTGTTGGACCTTCTTTTTATCTAAGTAGTGGTAATTACTTAGATACTTTAATAAATGTTAATGGCTGCGACAGTATTGTCCAAACAATCTTAGATATAATCCCAACAGACAATTATATTACTTTTACAATATGCCCAGGAGACAGTATTTCTGTTGGTACTTCGACATATAATCAAACTGGAAATTATACAGATACTTTGTTTAATACTTTGGGTTGTGATAGTATTCTTTATACTGAAGTCGTTGTTTATGATCAATACAATTCAATTTTTAACGGAATCTCAGACAATAGTGTTGGAGGAGGAGGTTATTACAACAGTCAAAGCCAATATTTAATTTTCAATTGTTATTCACAAACTGAAATTTTATCTAGTTTAGTTTATTCTCAAGACACAAACTCCATTACATTTGAACTAAGAGACAATAATGGAAATGTTCTTCAAGATACTACGCATTTATTGGTGCCAGGTCCTCAAAGAGTTATATTAAATTTTGATGTCATGCCCGCTAATGACCTTCAACTTGGCGTGTCAACTCCAGGTTCAGGACTTTGGAGGAACAATCAAGGAGTCAATTATCCATATGATTTTGGTGCATTTGCTTCAATAACTTCTAGCAATGCCGGTAATCAATATTATTATTTTTATTATGATGTTGAAATGAGACCGTCAGCAACTCCAAGCACTTATGGGCTATGTGTTGGAGATACTTTAAATTTACTTGGTAATATACACACAACTTCAGGACTATATATTGACACACTTATCTCAGCAGTAGGCTGTGATAGCTTAGTTTACTCTCAAGTTAACTTTTATCCAAATATTACATATGCAAACAACCAAATTATCTGCGACGGTGAAGCTTATTTAATTAATGGAAATAGCTACGATTCATCAGGCACTTACATTGATACTTTGCTTACAAGCTATGGATGTGATAGTATTATCACAACAAATCTAAATGTATTGACAGTGTCAAGCTCTAGTAGCACTAGTAATCAAATAATTTGTCTAGGTGATACTTTAAATTTATACTCCAGTCAATATTATCAAGCTGGAACATATACCGATACATTACTAAATGTAAACGGATGCGATAGCATTGTCACAACTAACTTATCTCTTCAAACAGCGAACTATAATACTTATAGCGGTGGTATTTTAGATACAGCAACTGCTCCTGGTGCATTTAGTAATTATAACGGAGCTTTAGTTTTAGATGCATCATTACCGAGTATAATTAAATCGGCAAATGTTTATTCACAGGATACTAATACTGTTACATTTGAGTTAAGAGGAAGTGCTGGTAATGTTTTAGAATCAATTACTCATACAGTTTACCCTGGTGTTCAAAGACTAGTTTTTGATTTTTATGTACCGTCAGGCACTGATTATGAACTGGGCATTAATGGAGGAAATTCGGGCTTATATAGAAGTAATGCAGGAAATGGTAATTCTTGGTCCTTTCCTTACTCAGTTGGATCTGTGACTATTCAATCCTCAAATGTTGGTAATCAATATTATTATTTCTACTACGATATTGAAGTTAAGCCTCTCTCGTCCTTAGTAAATTATACTTTATGCGCTGGTGATTCAATAAATATTTCTGGACAAACTTATACCTCTAATGCAACAAGATTTGATACATTGACCGCATCAAACTCATGTGATAGTATTGTTTACAGTAATATTGAGTTTATAGCACCAAGTGTTGGATATCAAACATTAGTGATTTGCTCAGGTGATAGTGTTCAAGTTATGAATAGTATATATTATAGCTCAGGAACATATATTGACACTGTTTATCAAATAGGCTACTGTGATAGTCTTATCAGTACTGAAGTAATAGTACTTCCTAGTGTTCCTGTCAACATATTTGCTACGGGATTAAATACAAATGTTATTTGTCTTGGTGATACAATTACTCTTACTGCACCTGGATTCTTATCATATTATTGGTACAAGGTTGCAAACTTTGTAAGTTTATTGCCGACCTACACTGATGTTCCTAGTGAAACAACTACTTACTCATTAACTGCTGTTGATTCAAATTTATGCGTTTCATCAGGACAAATTGAGATTATTGTAGATTCTTGTATAAGTAATATCAATACTTTGGAAAATAGAAATCTAGAAATATTTCCAAATCCAACATCTAATGATATTAATATTGTACTTGAGAATATAGATGAGGTTGATGTATTTAATGTTCTAGGAGAAAGAATGATTACAAAATCATTCGATCAGAATATAAACTCCACTAAACTCAGCTTGGGAGCATTTAAAAAAGGAACATATTTTATAAATATCAAATCTAAAAATGGTAAGGTATACAGTAAAAAAATAACTCTTTTAAAATAACAAATACTATGAAAAAATATCTCTTAATTTTATGTTTTTTTGTTCTTTTTTCGTGTAAAAAAGAACAGGGTTGTACTGATCAAATTGCAATTAATTTTAACTCAACTGCTGAAGAAGACGATGGTAGTTGTAATTATTCGGTCACAGGAGGTTACTGGATAACACAATCTAATACACAATTAGGTTCCATCACTACATCAGTAGCTGGAATGATTGTCTCAGATAGTACATTCAACTATACAGAAACTAATCCCGATTCATTATCTCCATATAAGCTAGAGTTTTTGGAGAATAATACTTACACTGAATCTGATAACTCAAATAACATTGTTGATAGTGGTACTTGGTCATTAGAGGGTAATCAACTTACACTAAATCCAGGAGATACAATTGCAACTTTAACTGTTGAGAGTATAGACAGAGATAATGTTGTAATTAGTACGAATCTAAATGAGACATCTACTTTTATGGGAATAACAATTACTTATGACGTTACTCTGACCATAAATAGCATTAGGCAATTTTAATTTCAAATCTTTTGAGACTTTTTCTGGCTATAATTTTTTCGTTCAACTTAGCTAGTGGACAAAACTTGTCTAATATCTCATTTGGAGGATTAAATTCTTTGGATGTTATTACCTGGAACATTGAAAATTTTCCAAAAAATGGTCAACAAACAATTGACTCAGTAGCTGTAATTGTTCAGTCATTAGATGCTGATGTTATTGCTTTGCAGGAAATAATGAATGTCTCTGATTTCAATAATTTATTATCACTGTTACCTAACTACAGTGGCTACTGCAGCTCTGGTAGTAGTAGAAAAATGGCTTTTATATATAAATCAAACCTTACTGTTAACAACATATACACCATTTTCTCTTCTCAGACCTACAATTTTGCAGGAAGAGCTCCGATTGTTATTTCTTTAAAATTTAACGGGGAAAATGTTGAAATCATTAACTCACATTTAAAATGCTGTGGTGATGGTATATTGGATACTAATGATATTTCTGACGAAGAAAATAGAAGGTATATAGCAATGAATATGATTAAATATTATATAGATAATAATTTACAAAGTTCTAAAGTTATTTTTTTAGGTGATCTAAATGATGAGTTGCAAGATCCTTTTTCTAATAATGTTTTTAGAAATATATTTTCAGACTCAACAAACTACTATTTTGCTGATTTATATATATCTAACTCATCAAGTGCTAATTGGTCATATCCAAATTGGCCATCTGATATTGATCACATATTAATAACAAATGAGCTTTTTAACTATTTCACTAACAGTAATGTATCTACTATTCGTATAGATGATTATTTAGTTGGAGGTTGGAGTACATATGATAATATTATTTCTGACCATAGGCCTGTAGGAATTAGTTTAAACTTTCTAATCTCAGGATGTACAGATAATAATGCGGTTAATTATGATCCTCTAGCTACTATAGATGATAGTTCATGTGTATATTGTGATCTTTCATATTCATATGGTTTTTCAGATCCAAGTAGTTTAAGTTCTTGTGATGGATGGATAGCTATTACTTCAGTAGCTACCTCTAGTCCTCCATTTACAATTTCATGGCAAAATGGTTCCACTCAAAGCTATATATTTAATCTCTGTGCAGGAAATTATATCGTTAATATACATGATGATGCAGGCTGCAACATATTTGATACAATTCAAATAGGTATTGATAACGGCTGTACAGATCCACTGGCAACAAATTATGATCCGTTAGCTACAGT
>TARA_B100001057_G_scaffold56417_1_pt1 | contig 21930 bp, 13 predicted proteins | sample TARA_B100001057 | Tara Oceans TARA_B100001057 (sample SAMEA2621839) | marine metagenome | biome: marine biome (ENVO:00000447); feature: surface water layer (ENVO:00002042); material: "saline water (ENVO:00002010), including plankton (ENVO:xxxxxxxx)" | depth 5 m
GTTTAAAATACAATATCAACTTTTAAACAACAGAGTTGGTAGATATAATACCGAAAAAATGTTTATCCACGAAATCGCACCATCAAGAACTGAGATTAGATTAGTACCAGTTACCGATAATGATGGTAAGGTAGATGAAGAATTGTTCAAAAGATATGATGGATTTACAAAAGGAAAAACATTTAGAGATGATGTAATTTATATGTACGATGCTTTTATCGATACTATAAAGGTTGAAGAAATTATTACAAGATTTTTAAATAAATATGGTGCACCATATAGAGATTTAATTTTAAAAGAATTCAATGTTACTTCTTTTGAACAACTAATTAAAAGAATTGTAGATAAGTTAAAACAAGCAATGCAATATTATACAGAAGGAAAGTACTTTGACCCTGCAGACCAAATAAATTACGGTAAACCAAATCCAAATTCAGATGATACTTTTTTAGATGTTAATGAGTTATTAAAAAATATATTAAAGATAACCTGTGATATTACTGATATAGAACTTCCAAAAAGAAACTTACAAGATGAAACCTATCTTTCAATGACTATGGATGATAGTGTTGATGTAAGAGACGAAATAAATACAATTAGAGGAGATGCAACATTTGAACCAACACCGACAGTAGATGATACTACAGATGACACTGATGTTGTAGATACTACAGATGATACAGATGATACAGATAGTGGAGATATCACATCCTTCTTAACAGTAACACCAGGTCAAGTTGATAATGGTAGAAAAGAAGGAGGTAGTTTTGGTTTGGCTGTTAATTCATCTTCAAGAGGTGTAATCTCTATTTCATATAATGATGGTAATGGATGGGTAAGTGCAAATAGAAATAAATTCAATGCAGGTAATACTTTAGTTACCTTTACTTATCAAAGGAATGATGGTATAATAGCTGTAGATGATGATATCGATATCAAGCCAAATGATGAAATTATATCAATCGGACCAGGTAGTGGTGACCAAGATGGGGCGAGACCATTCACTGGTGGTGGTGGAAGTGGAATAGAATTTGAATTTGATGTAAACGCATATTTAGAATCTATGTCTGAACGAGGTAGACAGTTAGGTAATAATATACAATTAGGTGGAAGAATTTCCGACCCACAATATAGATAGGAGAAAAAATGGCATTTAGAAGCGTTAGAATAACTTTTACAAATGAAGATGGTAATTCAAAACAAATTACCTTCAAACAAGAAGTTGGTAAACCAATTACAATACCAGTTAGAGATGAGCCAGTAGCTGTAAAACCAACACCTCAGCCAACACCATCTCCAGCAGTACAAACAACACCAGAAGAAATTGGTAATCAATTAAATCAACCAATATCTTACTTACAAGCTGCTGTTCAACCATATAATGATGGTAGATTTAGTCAACCAATAGGAATGATAAACTCACCAACTTATGATGAACCTAAACTTGAAGCACCTAAACCGCCACCACCAAAATCATCTGGTGCAAGTATGGGAGCTGGATATACACAAAATATACAAGTAAAAGATAGTTCGACTGGACAAATGATAACACAGGCAGTTACACAAGAAATGATAAATAGTAATCCTTCATTAGCAAGTTTTTACGCAGACAATGGTTACATAACATCAAACCAATGGCAAATGGCAAATGGTAATACAACGGGTAGATTCCCAACCGGAAGGCCGGAATTTTAAAAGGATATAGATTATGTTTGGAAATATGGGAAATAGTAGTTTTGCGTTCTTAAACTCGATAGCAGAGTCATTCAATGACCCTGCAGCAAGAGCTAGTGCGTATAACCCATTTCCACAAAATCAAACTCAAAATACTTTCTCACCTGGTAATTATTCTTTACCAGTTACTACATATGTGCCTGGCCCTCCAACTACCTCACCAACTACTGTACGAACAAACCCTATACCAAATACCAGTCCACTTACTGGTATGAGTACTAACTATAGTAGTGGTGGAAGTACAAGAACTTTTAATCAACAAGATAGGGATTTAATAATATCAAGTGGTAATGCACCAGCTGCAGGTATCAGTACTGGTGTACCCGCGGGTTCAACGAAGGTAAATGCAACTACAAGTGTTGCAACAAATGTACCCGTACAATCACAACCTACAGTACAGTTAACGCAGGTAGCTTCAAATGCTACAACCAAAGAAGTAACTCAAGTAACTGATAGTGATGCACTTGGTCTTACCTCGGCAGGATTTACAGTTGATGAAATTGGAATATCAGATGGTGGAGCTGGAGCTATTAATAGTGGTGGATTGGGTGATAGTGGTGCAGGTAATAGAAACATATCATTAAGACCTACTAAAGTTACAAGATTTTTATATGGCCCATATCTTGATTTTTGTAGTGCGTACGCAGGACGAAAACAAATGGGTAGGAGAACTGTTTACATTGATAATGCTAGTGACCCAACATATCAGGCATATGATTTTTATGGTTCTCCTGATAATGCAGATAGTAGATTTAGAGGTCAAAATAGATTTTACTATGATGATATATATGGAGGAGTAGTTCAAATAGGTTTTGGTGGTCAAAGTATGGGTATGCTGGATGAAGAAGAACTCCAAGTTGAATGTAAAGTTAAAATCCCAATAAAACCTAAAAAAGTTAGTGTAACTTTAAATTTTAGCAAAGGAAACAATCACCCTTCACCACAATCTATAGTAAACCCTTCAGGTCAATTTACATCAAGAGTAAGTGGTACTATAGATAGAACAGGTGGAAGTAGAACAGAGGTAGTTGAACTTACAACGACTTCTGCTGGATTACAAACAACATTTTTTAGAGCATATAATGGTACAGTTAATAATGGTTCTATTACAGAATACAAATTAGAGTATTATGGTAAGTGGTATTTTAAATTATATAAAAGAACAAATATTAATGGTTCACCAACTCCATATAGTGTAGTTTCTACACAAAGGATTACTGATAAAGGAAACTCTGTATCTCCAACGAGTATTAGTTTTAATTTATCTTTTGATTATTTAAAGATAACACCACCACCAGTAAGGTCATTAACTGTATCTCCACCAACAGTAAACTTAAAAAGCACTGCTCAAGCAAGAGGAACTTTTACTATTATAAGTTCACATCTTACAAAAGTTAACGCAATAAATGGTGCAACAAATGTAAAACACTCTGCACAGAGACAGGGACCAGATGGTAAGTATATTTCTACTGTTGATTATATTATTCCAGCAGCATCTGAGTTCGAATCATTTTCAGGTGAAAAAGAAGTGTATACATTTAAAGTTATGCACACCGATGTTAGTGGGCCAGGTCAAGCAGGTACATATGCTCAACACATGGTTTATCAACCAAAGTTGGTACAAATAAAAATTGACCCCCCTAAATCATATCCAGTCCAATTTAAGGTTAGATATAAATTGGGTGAAAATGGAGTAAAGAGTGCAACAATAAATTGTGCTGGTGACTCCTCAATGAATGGTAGGATAGGTGAAACTAAAACAACAAGTAAAGTACAATTCTCTGAAACTTTTACTGGTTCACAAAAGGCGTTTACATGGACTGCATCAGCTCCAAATAGAATAGGAATAGATACTTACACTGCTAATGTTGTTGGTTCAAATAGAAATCCAGGCCCATCAAGTTTAGAAATTTATAGAAATGGTAAACTCTTTGCAAAACAAGAATTAAGTTTTGGTCAATTTGGTTATAAAGGCTCTTTAGTTTATGATGCAGGAAACCAACCTATAGATTTATTATTTGGATTTAACACAGTAGTTAAAGATGAAGAAAAAGACCCTGCACAATTAATAATTAGGTCAAACATAAATACGGGTAATTGGGGTTATATTGAAATTCAAGATTTTGATGGTGATATAATATGGGAAGGGGATATAAGTTCATTTGATTCTAACGATGAAAGCGATATCAAATCATCTGCTAAAATTGGATTTCAATATAAAGTAAATCTTAATAAAGGATTTGTAGTTGAAAAAATTGAACAAAAATCACCAGTTGTTCGAGCAGTTGACCCTAAATTATTAGGTACTGGATTTAGACAAGTTTCAGATGGAACATTAGATGAATACGAAGTTTCTGTAAGAAGAGAAGTAAATGAAGAGGTTAATCCAGAAGTATTTCCAGCAAGAACAACATTTGAGTATCCAATAAATAGTGGAGCTAATGTAAACATACCATATTCTTCAAGAAATACTTCTTATGTGAATTTCAAACTTCCATTTAATGAGGTAAATAACCAACCAGCAAATGGTAACTTTAAATTAGATGATAAGTACTTTACTAAAGGATTAGGAAGGTATCTAATAAATCTTTGTCCATATGGACCAAATGGTGAAAAGGGTGAAGAAAAACAAGTAGAAATAAATGTTGTAAGAAAAGAAACTACTAATTTTCCTGATATTAGAAAGATTAGTTATCCAAAATTAATTAAAGGAAAAGATTTTATAGGTTTAAATGTACCATTCTCATTCTCATATCAATCTGTCTATACAGATTATGTAAAAGTATTTTTACATGATAAAGGAACTCGTATAGGTGGTAATAGGGCTGCAACAGATGCTATTAAATTAAATGTTCAAGATTTAGTAAAATACACAAACAAGTTTACAAAATCTGGTGATAAATATACATTTAACTTTTTACTTGTTCCATTTGGAAACGCTAATGGAAAAACTCTTGAGGGTAAGACAGAACAAATTACAATCGTATTTGATGAGGGAGATTTTACATTAAATAGAGATGAAGTAATAGATAGAATATGTAAATCAGTTGCTTCCCAATTAGACCCAGATTTCTTTGATGGAAGAACTTCTAAATTACTAACACATCTATTACACTTTGGAGATGCTAACAATGAAATAATTTCTAATTGGGAAGCGGATACAGAAACATTTAGAGAATACAAAGTAGACCCAAAAACTGGTAGAGAGACAAACGAAAAGAAAGAAGGTGGATTCGATGCACTTGTACTTAAAATGTACGAACCACTTGAAACAACTGTACAACCAAATCAACAAGTTTGGGTTACTAAAATACAATCTAAACCTCAAATTCATGAGGTAATTTTAAGGGAGAGTCAAGAAGATAGTTGTCCTCCTCTTGCAGCACCTAACTTTACTATTGATGTTAGTTCTGGTATGCAGTATGAAATATTTGATGATATTTTAGCAGTAAGTGAAAGTGCAACTAACGCATCTTTAGTAAATACATTTGTATCACAAAGTGGAATCGATACTACTAAATTAGATATTGATTATATAAGTGGTTCAATAACTTATAACACAAGTTCAAACTCATATGAAAGTGCATCTTTACAACTTGCATATGAAAACTTTTCTCACTTTGGTTCTGCAGAAGAAAGAATTAAAAACTTTTACTACAAAGTTGGTTTAATAGAAAACTATACAAATATTTCTGCATCACTTGAAACTGGTAGTTCAAAAACATCTTTATCTGTTGTTGCTGAAAAACAGAGACAGATTAGAAAAATAAACGAAGTTAAGGCAGGATTTGATGGATTCGAAGAGTTCCTATATACAGACACAGGCTCTCTCGCATATCCAAAAAATTCAGGTGGTAATCTTTTAGGAACTGGTAGTTCAGATGCACTGGCATGGTATAACAATAATGTTTTTAGTGCAAGTAAATACGATTACGATAATGTAAACTACTTACCGAATAACATTCCACAATTCGTAAAAGACGATGAGGAAAATGGTGAGTTCATTATGTTTTTAGATATGATTGGTCAACACTTTGATATTTTGTGGACATATGTTGAATCTATTAATAGAACAAGAAAAATAGAACACAAACAAAAATCAGGTCTTTCAGATGAGTTAGTGAGAGAGATGTTGCGTTCGTTTGGATATAAACCAAACTCATCAATCGAAACTGCACCTTTATGGGAATTTGCCTTAGGACAATATAACTCAGCAAATTCAACAAGAACTGATGGAACTAGTCAATCAGTAATGACTGGTAAAGATAGACAGAATCAAATATGGAGAAGAATATTAAATAATCTTCCTTACTTATATAAATCTAAAGGTACTAAGCGAGGATTACAGGCAACTCTTGCAACATATGGTATTGGTGAAAATTTACTTAGAATAAAAGAATTTGGAGGCCCACCTGCTCAATTAACAACTTTAACAAAGATAAAAAATACAGAAAGGGTTAACTCTGCACAATTAGTAAGTAATGCTAATTCTAAAGTAATAATACCATGGCACACTGGTTCTTCGTATCCACAAACAATAGAATTTTCTTTACAAACAGATACGAGACAAAACGCAAAAATTGTATCTCATGATAATTTTTACTTAACACTAAATACAGATACTGGTTCTCAAGCAACATTTACCTTCCACATAACTGGTAGTGATACATCCATATCTGCATCAACTGCACCTATAACATTCTTTAATGAAGAAATCAATACCTTCATGATAAGAAGAAGTGCTACTGCAGTTAATGAGGTATTTGATATCTTTGTAAAAGAACCAAGAGCAAAAAGAATACGAGCAGAAGTATCTCAATCAGTATCAACTGCAATCGGACAATCTGGTTGGGGTAGTGGTTCAACACTTGAAATAGGTGGTGTAGTAGGAACGATTGATAATGTAAAACTTTGGAAAACTGCTTTATCGGAATCGATATTTAATGAGCATGTTCTTGCACCTGATATGTACAATGGTAACTCTATCACTGCATCTACTGAAGATTTATTTGTAAGACTAGATTTTGAAAAAGTAAAAGATTTGAGTACAAATGACTCTTTCTCTAATAGTGGTTCTTATAAAAATGTTGCACCAAACACTTCATTATATGGTGATACTTTTGTAACAATGAGTAAATTTACAACAAGTGGTACATATCCTCATAGTAGTTTTGAAGTTAAAACTGTAGAAAGAACAAGAACAATTCCATCTGTTGGGTTTGGTGAATCTGATAAAATATCAGCAATAAACCCAACACTCCAAACAGAATTATCAGCAAAAGCAAGAGCAACAAAAACATTAACTGCAACTACTGGTATTGAATCAAATAGAATTGGTATATTTATTTCACCAACTGCTAATGTTAATAGAGATATTATAAAAGCTCTTGGTGGAACATTTAGACTTGATGATTTTATTGGAGACCCATGTGACCAGTATGAAGAAGAATATACAGACCTTATAAACTTTAGAAAAAAATTCTTTAGTAAGTATTCGATAAATTACGATGGATTCTACAATCTCATAAAATATATTGACAAAACATTATTCAAAACATTATTAGGTGGAACTCCTGCTAGGTCAAAACCAAATACAGGTTTACTTATTGAACCACACTTACTTGAAAGAAATAAAGCTAGGAGAAAAAAACCATCTGGTATTGTTTTCGAAGAACAAATAGGTGTAGAAGATATATCAAAAGGCTCAGTAATTAGCATTGATGGAGATAGTATACAAATAGAAGGATTGTATTCACAATCACAATTACAACCAGAATTTAGTGGTGATACTGTAAACTTTGAAACAACGATGTCTCATGACTTTGTTAATAATCTATCAAGTGAAACTGTAAACTTTGAAACAACTATGTCTCATGATTTTGTTAATAACTTAACATCATCATTTTCTTTACTTGAAAGTTTTATAACTGGCTCTGCACCAAGTCCTATCAATACAACTATTGCGAGTGTGAATAGTAACGAAGGTTCAATTATATTTAATATACCATCCCCATTAACTGGTTCTGCAGTTGGTATCTATGTAAGGGATGCATTTGAAACAGTACCTCCACAAGAAAATGATTATACATCATTTGGGTTTGGGGTAACTGGTGGTAAGAATGGACACTCAATAGTAACATTTAATACACCAAATGGTAGAGATAAAGAAAGAAGAAAATATTATTTAATAACAGAAACAGAAACAGATATATTTCCAATATTGAATAATAGTAACGACCAATCGAGTGGATATAATAATCAAACTGTTACAACAAGTAAACAAAAAATAACATTTACATCCATCTCAGGTTCGGCACCTTCAGTTGCAGGAAACATCACGGCGGTTAAACCACTTGTAGGAAATTTACCGTCTCATTATATTTATATTAAAGACACTTCATTAGGGATGGAAAATTCTTTCTTTAATGGATGTAAACAAACACAAGCAACAACTATTGATGGTGGTCCTGCTTTTGAAACTTTTGTTACTAATCCTAACACATTGAAGGTTTCTGATAGTGGAAGAGGTAGTGGAGAACCAATATTAGATGTTGAATAATATTTATTTTTGAAAAAACTTATATTTATATACTGAAAGGTTAAAAAGGAAAAAAAATTATGGCTTATTTAGATAATACTTCAATTACAGTCGATGCAATCCTTACGAAAAAGGGTAGAGAGAAATTAGCTGCCGGTCAAGGATTGAACATCACACAATTCGCATTAGCTGATGATGAGATAGATTATGGTTTGTATGAACCAGCACATCCAAAGGGTTCAGCGTTCTATGATGCAGCAATAAAAGCAATACCAGTTCTTGAGGCATCACCAGATGAAACTCAAGTAATGAGATTTAAATTGGTAACTTTACCAAAGAATACAACTCGTATTCCAAAAGTATCATTTGGTATTCCAAATATCGCGGTATCACAAGATGAGGGAGAAGTTGCGTTAACACCAACTACTTCACCAAGTGGTAACACAACTGCAGGATATACTGTTGTTCTTGCTAATAAAGAGGCAGGAAGTATTATCGGTAGTGGAACAACAACTGCAAGTGGAACTACTCCAATATTCTTAGGAGATGAAGTAACCACAACTGCAGCAGTCGTAACAGGTAGAGTATTTAAATTTATACCTAATCCTAACTTAACTCAAACAGTACAAACAACAATAACAGTTTATGGTAATGAAACGGGTGGTTCACAAACCATACCTGTAACAGTAACATATGTAGCTTAAAAGGAATAAAAAGATATGCCACAAATAACAGGACAAGACGGAAGAAATCTAACATCGGCTATTCAAGGATATTTGAATGGTTCGGCAGGTGCCGTACAATCGGAACAGTTAGTAAATATTTTGAATGATTATCTTCAAGGCGGTGATAAGATATCTGCTGCAGGAGGTAATATCAATAACGGTATCTTCAAAAAATTTGGAGAATTCGATACAGTAACAGGTAAGGTTGAAGTTGTAACAACAGGCCTTTGGACTGGTGATACTGGTTCATTAACAACATTTTTTACATCATCTGCACAAGTTACTAATAGTGGAAACTATTACTATAATGTGTATAACTCAGCAGCAACCTCTTCAGTACAGTTCGCAGTGGCATATGGGCATGTAAGTGGAAGTGGTTCAGTTTCTTTAGCAAACAATGATGATGCTAAACTTCCTTCAAAAGCAACATATAACCAATATAGAACAGTACTACTTGACCAAACAGATGCACTATTTACAGTACTTAACTCTTCTGGTGTTGAAGCAGTAGATTTATCAGATATCTATGTTATCAACTTAGCAAGAGCAAGATACAAAGAATCAATCGATGCAGGAAACTGGTCATTAAACTTAAGTGGTTCTGCTGGTAAAGAAGTAACACTTATCGATAATAGTGGAAAGAAATTCTCAGATAAGGTTGGAAAAGCTGGTAGAGTATTTGATGTTGTAAGTGGTTCACTTAATTTAGGAACTGATTCAGCAGCAACAATTAATTCTACAACTTCTTCAAATGGAGAAGGATGGGGTAAGTTTTATCCAGACCAAGGATTCATTATACTTAACCCAACTGCAATTTCTGCTTCAATCGGTTTAGAACCTGATTTAGGAGTTAACGCTGATAAAGAAAATCACAAACAAATCTACAACGCAATCGTTGCAGGTAAAGATTTCGAAGCAAGAAGAACAGAAAATGTATCTACTTCTCATTACTTTGTAAGAGCAACAAACAGAGAATTTAACTATTCTAACAACCCAACATTTATAAGTGGTTCGGATAACACACTTAGATATGATGCATTCAAGAGAGACCCTAAAATATTTATTACTTCAGTAGGGTTATACAACGATGCTTCTGAGTTGTTGGCAGTTGCTAAAACATCACAACCAATTCAAAAATCATTTGATAAGGAAGTATTAATCAAAGTAAAACTTGATTTCTAAGATAAATTATATATCAGATTAACCCCACCACGAGTGGGGTTTTTTGTTTTAGTATATTTATATAGAGAGGAAAATCTATGTTTAAAAAAATACCACAAGACCAAATCACTCGAAGATTATTCAATGTTTACAAAAATGTTGAACTAACTCAAGATGATGTAACTGTATTTCAAGTACACAATGTTACTGGTTCATTCAATGCAAAAACTGAACCTGTCGTTGGTGTAAGTGGTAGTTTTCCTGGCTTTTCTAAAAGAGGATTATATAACTCTGCAAAACTAAGATACTACAACACTTCGGGTTCTTTACTACAACATGGTGGAGGATTTTCGAGTAAACAAACTTATGTAACAGAAGCACCCGCAACAATGAGTATTCTTTCATTTGCTCAATGTGTTAGGGGTGAGGCAGTATTACCTGGTTCATTTCGATTAGTAGATAGTGGTAGTGGATTAACTGTTGTAGATAATGAAGGAAGTAATGTAATTACAAATACAGACCCCGAGTATGCATTTGATAGTATAGATTTCAATACTGGCAAAGTATCACTTACAAATGGTTCGATATTATATATAGAATCTATAGATTATAATACTGGTGAAACAGAAATCTCATATCAAGGTGATGTTGAAACTCCAAATCCAACATTAATAAATACTGACCTTACTGGTAGTAAATTAATATTTACAGAACCTTTAGATGTATTAACAGAAGTACAAGATGCAGCAACAGCATATGGTAACCTATTCGCCAAATCTGGTGATTTAATTCTTGATACAGGACAAAATCCTGGTTTCCTTGAAACATTTAATCTTTCTTTTAAATCAACAACTCCAATATCAGAAATGGAGATTTTAATAAATATAGAACCAGGTGAGTTTACAACATCAACAAACCCAACTGCAATAGATTTCTTTAATTTAACAACATCTTCTTTTGAAACTACAGAGTATGATGAACGAGGAAATCAAAGGGTAGAAATAATAAAAAACTTTACTCCAAGAAAAAAACAGCATATTTATAGTAGTTACGCTAATTCAACTGGTAGTTTTAACGATTATGACGTAAGTTCTTCGTTAGACCCGACTGGTTCATATTTAACTACATATGTTACAAGTGTAGGGTTATATAATGATGATTCGGAATTATTGGCGATTGCTAAAATGGCAAGACCAATAAAAATATTACCAGATTATCCAATTAACTTTTTAATTAAATTAGATTTATAACATTATGGCATTTGAAATTTTAGATAGAAAAGGAAATCTATTAGAAACTATCGAAGATGATTCACAATTTGATATCATCTTAGAAGGAGCAGAAAAAAACCCATCAGACATTGCATACTTTTTATGGGATGTTGATATGGTAGAAAGATTAGCCGAAACAGAAGATGATTCGGATATAAGATTATTAAAGAAAATATAAAAAGGACTAAATTATGGCATCTATACAAGACTTATACAAAAATTCAGATTTTGCTAAATTACCTAACAAGGGTGAGGATAAAACTCCTATCGAATTGGACGGTGGAAAAGATTTGAGAAAAGAATCAAATCTTGAAAGAGCAAGAGGTGGTAAAGTTAACCTCAAAAAATATTCTGATTCTGTAGATAGATAATATTGGGATTATTACAATCTGATAAATGGTTATTTGTGCATGTACCTAAAACAGCAGGTACATCTATTTCCAATGTTCTTAAAGAAAAGGATTGTGTTGAATTAGCAACACATGGTAAATTAGAATCTCAAAGAGATTTGGGAAATAGATTTGTTTTCGCATTTGTTCGAAATCCATTTGAATGGTTTGGTTCTTTATACCATTCCCATATTAGACAGCACAGAAAATTACCAATCGAAGAATTTATAAAAACGCATGAATCTTGGGACTATTTTTTTGATACACAAACAAGTTGGATTAAATATAATGGTTTGTTAGATAGAATTAATTTTATAGGAAAGTATGAAAATCTGAATAAAGATTTTAAAATAGTTTGTGAAAGTATAGATTACAAAGATAGTAGTTTAACTTTAGAAAACTATAATACGATAAGAGATATATATCCAAATATGGATATGTATGATTACTACAGAAAAAGATGTTACACTAATCCAAAAGTTGTAGAATTCGTTAGAGAAAAATACAAAGAGGATTTTAAAAATTTTGACTATGGCTTGGCATTATGAGGGAAGGGTGATTTCTGAAATCACAGATATGCCCGAAGGTACTATCGGTTTTGTTTACATGATTACAAACAAAGAAGATGGTAAATTCTATATAGGTAAAAAATCTCTATATTCACATAGAACATTACCCCCACTAAAAGGATACAAACGAAAAAGAAAAGTTATAAAAGAATCTAATTGGAGACATTATAACTCATCGAATAAGGAAGTTGCATCATGGATAGAAACTCACAAAAAAATTCTAAGATTCTGTTTTTCTAAAAAGGCACTAACTTATTATGAACTAAAAGAACAATTTGATAAAGATTGTTTAGAAAGAGAAGAATCATTAAATGATAATTTATTAGGAAAATTTTTTAAAAAAGATTTGGAAAATTGAAAAATTTTTCGTATATTAGCTCTGTATATTGTATAAATTATGCTCTCACAACGAGATAAATCAGTTATTATTGGTATTTTAGATGAAGTTTTAGGTGTTGGTACATCCCTAAGAGGTAATGAACAGGCACACCATTGTCCATTCTGCCATCACCATAAGAAAAAGTTACAAGTTAACTTAGAAACACAACAATGGCACTGCTGGGTTTGTGATTCAAAAGGTAGAAAGATACAAACTTTACTTAAAAGGTTGCATGTAGATTCTAAAAAGATTAGAAAAGTTTTTGAAATATATGGTGATGATTACATCGTAACATCAACATCTACTGATGAAGAGAAGGTAGAACTAAGGTTACCATCGGAATTCAAATCACTATTGGTAAAACCAAAGGGATTGAATCCATTATATAAGAAGGTGGTACAATATGCAAAAGATAGGGGAATCACTAAAGAAGATATTATTAGATATAATATTGGTTATTGTGATGGTGGTATTTATACTAATCGTATTATTATTCCTTCCTACGATGTGGATAATAGACTTAATTACTTCATCGCGAGGTCTGTATTTGCTGAGGAAAAATTTAAATATAAAAATCCGCCAGTATCGAAAAATGTTACAATCTTCGAAAACCACATAAATTGGAAAAAACCTATTACACTTTGTGAAGGAGTTTTTGATGCGATGAGTATCAAAAGAAATGCTATTCCTCTCTTGGGTAAATTTATCCCAAAAACTCTAATGGATAGTATATATAAAAAGGGAGTACGAGATATTAAAATAGTATTAGATAAAGATGCACAAGACCAGGCACTTTATTATGTAAACTATTTTATGAATAATGGTGTAACTGTTACAAATATATTACCTACCGAAAAAGATGCAGGTGATATGGGATTCACCAAAGTAAATAAAATTTTAAAAGAAACAAAGAATACTGGTTTTGAGGATATTGTTTCTCAAAAACTACAAGGGTTATGATATACATTTTAGATAAACCATACAATCAAGGCTTGTATGAACAATGGATAGATGTTGTAGATAGAACTAACATTCCATATGAAGTTATAGTTTTGAACAGACAAGAGGCGGATTTAAAGTTTCCTAATTATTTAGGTAATAAAAAAACATTAAATTTTCTCAAAAATAAAATAAAAACTGATGATTTACTATTAATTGATAGTGCATTCTTCCAACCGATTGAAGGGGATGTGGAGAGTAATATAAAGTACATCCAAAAAGAATTAGGTTGTAAAATTATAGTATTTCATCCAGATACTGGTTTTGATACCAAACTAAGATTCGGAGATAAAGTAAAAGTATTATCACCAACTTATCATATAGATGAAGATGTTGAATCAAAAAAAGATTCATATAATTTTTATCTTGTAAATGGAGGATATCAAGAACTAAGATGGTTAGCAGAAACTGTATGGTTAAGATACAGAGAAATGTTAAGATATAAAAAGTTTTTATCTCATAATGGTGTTTATAAACTACAAAGAACTTTAATCTATAAAACACTAAAAGAAAATAATTTACTAAAAGATAGTTTTTTCTCATATAATGCCTATAATATTTTTGATGATAATATAAATCATAATAAAGATGAAGATACTAAATACGAAAATCATATAATAGAAAATATAGAACCAATATATAGTAAAACTACACATGAAGAACTTTTAAAAGATTTACCAATAGTATTAGATTATATACCAAATCTATCAAATGTAGACCAATATGCATTTACTCTTCCATATACTTCAAACGCATACATAGAACTAATTGGATGTACTACTATTGATTCTAGCGATGTTGTTTACACATCCGAAAAAATATTCAAACCATTTATGGCTTTTATGATACCTGTATTTGTAGGCCCATCGAACTTATGTAAAACTTTACAACAACTTGGGTTTGATTTATTTGATGATATGATTGATTTATCATATGATGAAGAAATAGATACTGTAAAAAGATTATCTATGGTGATGGAAGAAATAAAAAGATTAGGAAAATATAGTATACAAGACCTACATAATATGTATTGGACCAGAGAACAAGGTCTACGCAACAACCATCAACTGATGCAAGAACTGGCAAGAAATCAAGTAGAAACAATTAGAGGATTACTCGAACCTCATAAGAACAAACTAATATGATAATAAATAAAGTTTATCATTTGGCAGATTTACATATTCGTAATCTCCAAAGACACAAAGAATATAAAATTATATTCAAAAAGTTTTTAAAACAAGTTAAAGAAGATAAGATAGAAGATTCTATCATTTATATCGCTGGTGATATTGCTCATGCCAAAACAGAGATGTCACCTGAACTCGTACAAGAAATCAGTTGGTTTCTTACCGAGTGCTCTAAACTTAGAGAAACTGTATTGATTACAGGTAATCACGATTGTAACTTAAATAACTCACACAGACTAGATGTACTCACACCTATTATCGAAAATCTTAACAACGATAGAATTCATTATCTTCGTGATACTGGTATCTATAATATCTATAACCTTACTTTTGTTGTCTACTCTATATTGGATGACAAGGAAAATTGGCCTAAAGGAGATACCATTGATGGAGAGAATACAATATGTCTTTTTCATGGACCGGTAAACAAGGCACAAACTGATATTGGATACACCGTATCATCTAACTCATTTACTGTAGATATGTTTGATGGGTTCGATATGGTTATGTTAGGAGATATCCACAAAAGACAAACTTTTGGAAAAGGATACGAACATATTGCATATGCAGGTTCTATGATTCAACAAAATCATGGAGAACTCCTTGAGAATCATGGATATTTGTTATGGGATATTACAACACGAACTTTTACTGAACATCATCTTCACAACGATTATGGGTTCTTAACTGTTGATGTAGTAAAAGGAAAAATACCTCAATGGGTTTATGATGAAGTTGGTACGAAACTTCCTAAACATCCAAGATTAAGATTAAGGTTTACTCAAACAGAGGCAGCTGATATGAAACGAAAAATAACTGAACTCAAAAAGTTATTTAAAGTTCAAGAGGTTACTGTTACAAGAACCGATACAATCGGACAACTTAAAACAAATCAAAAGGTAAATAAAAACATTGTTGGTAATGTCAAGGATGAAACCTTCCAAAACCAACTTATCAGAGATTACTTAGAAAGACAGTATCTATTAGAAGATGAGGAACTAAATAAGATTACAGAACTAAATACAGAATTAAACTCTCGTATTAATCAAGATGACTTAGCAGAGAACATTCTATGGACACCTAAAGATTTTGAGTTCTCTAATATGTTCTCGTATGGTGAAAACAACTTAGTAAGGTTTGATAGAGCACAAGGTATCATTGGTATCTTCGCTCCTAACGCAAGTGGTAAATCATCACTCTTCGATGCACTCTGTTTCTGTATCTATGATAGAACAAGTAGAACTGCCATCTCTAAAAACATTTTAAACAATCGTAGAGATAACTTCTATTGTAAGTTTAACTTTGAGATAGATGGAGTTGACTTCTTCATTGAGAGACGTGCTAAATGGACAAGGAAGGGTACTAACCTTAAAGTTGATGTAAGCTTTTGGAAAGTAGATGGTGGAGTAACTCAATCACTTAATGGTGAACAACGAAGAGAAACTAACAAGAACATTGAGAAGTATCTTGGTAAGTTCGAGGATTTTGTACTAACTACTCTTTCACTACAAGGAAACAACGCACTCTTTATTGATAAATCACAATCGGAAAGAAAAGAAATACTTTCACAATTTATTGGAGTAGATATCTTTGATAAACTCTACCAAAGTGCAGCAGATGAGAATAGGGATAATGCAACACTTATCAGAAAGTTCAAGTCTGACGATTTTACGACGCGACTCGCACAAATCGAAACAGATTTAAAGGAGGTTAAACAAGAGTACAAACTTTTAGATATAGAACAAGAATCATCTGTAAAGAAAGAAGATGATTTACAAAATCAAATTGTAAGATTAAATGAGAAGATTGTAAAGTTAAATGCAGATAGTGGTGTATCTATTGAAGAGTTAGAAAAAAGATTAAAAATTTTACAAAAGAAGAAGGAAGATAGCACCTCTCAAAAAGATTCTATACAAGATAGAATAAGTCATAGAGAAGATATACAACTTGAATTAGAAGAAATACTTGATAAATTTGATGAAGAAGATTTAGAAAAAAGTATTGGTATTTTAAATCTAAAAAAGATAAAATTATCTGATGTAGAATCTGATATCGAAAAGGTAAATATAAAATTAGAATCTCTCTACGAAAGAAAAGACCATTTAGATTCTCACAAATACAACGAGGATTGTGATATTTGTATGGAAAATTCACAAACTATTTTAGAAACAAAAGAAAAAGTAGAATCTGAAATAAAAAAGAATCAATCAGAACTTCAAGGTTTTGAAAAAGAAAAATTAGAATTTAATCTTGAAATAGATTCTTTAAAAGGTTACGAAAAAGAATGGAAAAACTTTCAAGAGGCTAAACAAAAAGAAGATAAGATTGATAGAGAGATATCTCAACTTATTAACAAGTTATCAACAACTGAAACTGAAGAATACAAGTTTGTAACCCAAATAGCACAGCAAGAACAACTTATTGAGGAATATTATAAGAACGAAAAACAAATTAAGAAAAACAAAGAAATCCGAGATGAAATCGTAGATGTTCGTTCTGATTTAGATAAAGTAAAACAGATTATCAAAAACAATAACGCAGAGATTCTTTCACTTAATGGTAAAATATCTGCACTTCAAAATCAAAAAGAAACTATTGAAGATAGAATTCAAGAAGTTAAAGATTTAGAAGAACAATCAAAATTATATCAGTTTTACTTAAATGCACTTTCAAAAGATGGTGTATCTTATGAGTTGATTGAAAAATCATTACCGATGATTGAAGGTGAGGTAAATAACATTTTAGGACAAATTGTAGATTTCGGTATGCAGTTAGAGATTGATGGTAAGAACATCAATGCGTATCTTGTATATGGAGACCAAAGATGGAGTTTAGAAATGTGTAGTGGTATGGAAAGATTTATTAGTGGTTTAGCAATCCGAGTTGCTCTAATCAATGTATGTAATCTACCACGACCTAATTTCCTTGTGATAGATGAAGGATTTGGTACATTAGATAGTGAGAACCTACAATCCTTATTTATGTTGTTTACATATCTTAAAACACAATTTGACTTTGTAATGATTATATCTCACATTGATTCCATGCGAGATGTTGTAGATGGATTAGTTGAAATTAAAAAAGATAATGGATTCTCAAATGTTAAGTATTAACTCTTAAAACATTTGTTGGAGGTTTTGCAGAAACTTTTTCTTTAATTAACTTTTCAATCAATCCACTTTTACTATAACCATTGTCCGCACAATAATCACTTAGTAATTTAAGTGTTTCTTTCCTTATTTGTATAGTAGAATATTTTCCCATAGATTTCTATAGAATAAATATAAAGATATTATTTTTGTTTATATTTATATCCACATGGCTATTATAAAGAAATTTTCACCTTATCAAAATTTAAGTGGGTATGGTGTCTTTTTAAAAGATACAAACCCTAACTCAGATTACTTTAGAATTACTGAGCTAGGAGAGAACTTGACTGGTGGTAAGAATGGATTCCTCATTGAAGGTTCTGAGTGTTTAAAAGAAACAACAGAAATAAAAATAGAAATATTAGATGTAAATGGAAATCCAGTCTATTTCGAACCAGGTGGAGGTGCACCAGAATATTTTGAAGGATTATCAAAAGTAGTAGGTGTTTACATTTACGAGGATACTCCAATCGGACTTGGTAAGATAACGATATTAGGTGAACTAAAAGATTACTTTGATGAAGAAGGAAACAAAATAGATATACCAGATGATTGGAAAGATATCTATAATGTTAAATGGGAAAAACAGCTTAACATAAACAGAAACCTTCCAAATGAATCAAGAGTACGATTTTTTAAAAGACCAAAGATATCAATAGAGGAATTATCAAAACCTTTATTTACAAAAACAATCCCAACTATTACACAAACTGGTAGTTTAGAGGGTACACCACAAGTTCCTGCCGAAGGACAGGATTATAGACAATATGCAGGTGGAGTACTTTATAAACTAACAAAAACTTCAGGTCCGAACTTTACCTCTTCTATTGATGAAAATGTAATATCATTCCCTTCAATCAATTATTTCCCAAATGTTAAAGAAGTGTTAAGTGAAACTGAGGTGTTGGTTGATACTCCATTTACAAGTTCGACGGGAATAGTACAACCATTCAGTAGTACTACATACACATCATCCTTTGAAAATAATGCGGGTGCAACAGTAGTAGAATCTGCACTGACTGGTTCATTTGCAAAAATAAAAATTACAAATTTAAAAACATTTGTTGGTGATGTTGCAAGAGTAAAAGTATTTAGAAAATCAAGAAACGAAACTGGTGATTTTCAATTTGTTCAAGAACAGTTATTAGAATCAACTGAATTACTAAAAGATATAACTACAGCAGCAGATACAGAATTATCTTATGGTGTATTCGATGATTACAATCTAACAACATATTGGATTAGTGGTTCTTCTACCCATCCAATTACACTTAATAACTCACAATTATTAAATGGTGTAAAGATTGATTATGCAGGAAGTGGTACACAATTATTTTATACTTCTGAATCTATTGATTTTGGAAACAATATTGAATATAATCTAAGTTTCAAAACAAAACTAAGTGGTTCGGTAGATGAATCAAAACAAATCAGAGCATTTTTAAGTTCATCTGCATTCACACAATCCATAGTAACTGTTAGTGGTTCTGCCGATACATTACAAAAATTTGATGTATCAAAAAATATAATATCAGCAAATTCTGGTAGTGCAAGATTAGTATTTGAAATAAATGGTGATGATTGGTATATATCAAATGTATCTTTAAGAAACGCACAAGAATCGAGTTTTTCACCAGATGAATTCACATTAGTACAAGAAGTACCGAGAAAGTTAGATACTGAATTTTTTGATTTTAAATTTGAATTCTACGATATAAATAACAATTTTATTCCTATCAAAGTAAAAGCAGCAAAAGAGTTTAGTGGAGGTAATTTAACAACAACATCAAATGTTAGATTATTAGAATTCGAAACTGATAGAACTGCATTTAGATTTTCAAGTGGTTCATTAGGTAATCCACCATTCCAACAATCGAGATTTAAAGTAACATCAAATGGGTTGACTGGTTCAATTACATTTGCATCTGCAGCATTCGATAAAGCAGGAACATATATTAACCCATCATCTTACTCTGGGCCATATCCAGGTGGATTAACAACTAACAATGTTTTAACTATTTCTTCATTTAGTGGGTCTGATACAAATTATATAGTAGGTTCAATAACCTATACCGCATCTATCGAAGATAAAGAAGAAATAGAAACTATAACAAGATTCGAAGATGGTGAACCTGCATCTGCACTTATTGTAACATCAAACCAAAATCAGTTCTTTTATAAAGCAACAGATTTATCAGTTGAACCAAGTGGACAAGTAATAACGATTCAAGCACAAAGAAAAAACTTAGTATCAGATACTACTACAATCACTGCTAATAGTGGTAGTGGTAAACCTGGCCTTACTGTAGGTTCAACAACAAATGGTATAACTACATTTACTCTAAATGCATCTGATTATCCATTTGGGACAGGAAACACCACATATGAATTTAGTGGTTCTGATGAATTTGGTTCTGTATTTACAGATAGAATTTCTGTATCACCAGTCAAAAAATTAGATGGTATTAGTTTTAGTACTACAACAAATAATCAAACATTTAATGCAACTTCACAGAGTGCAGTATCATCACTAGCGGATAGTAGTGGTTCAGTAACATTTAGAATTGGTTCTGAAACTATTCAACACCAAAATGGATTATCATCAAATAACAGATTTGATATTGTTGGTATTACTGGTTCTGGTGTAACACCAACAGATACTACTCCAAGTAAAAATGAATATTCAATTTCTGCATTTGGTTCGGATAGTGGTTCACTAACAATTAACATAAATTATAAAGATGGTAGTGGAGATGTAACTGAACATCAACAAATAGTAAATTATACAAAAGCAATTGCTGGTAATGTGGGTTCAGATGGTGCAGATGGTGCAAGTGGTTCTGATGGTGCACCTGGAGCTGTTGGACCTGGAATAACTTACAGAGGAACATGGACTCTTAATGAAACTTATGTTTCTTCATCTTTGAGAAGAGATGTTGTACAAGGTTCTAATGGAGAATATTATTTAGCTAAATCTTCTCATACTGCAAATAACGCTAATCAAAGACCAATTGATGGTGGTTCATACACAACATATTGGGATGCATTTGGTGCAACATTTAGTTCAGTTGCAACTGATATTTTATTCTCACAAGATGTATACGCAAATAGAACAGTAAATGTAGGTTCAAGTGGTTCTGGCTATCCAGTCATAGCATTAAATGCAGATACCTCAAACGCAGGAACAAATCAAAACCCATATATTGCAATTGGTGGAATTACTGCATATGCTGCATCAGAAGGAATTTATATAGGTAGACATGGTGGTAATAGTAATGTAATGAGTTTAAAGGGTGGTGCATCCGATGGATTCCTTACATGGGATGGTAGTAATCTGAATATACAAGGTTCAATCAATATAACAGGTGGAGCAACAGCAGATTCCTTAAGTGCATTAAATGCAGAAACAAGTTCACTACAAACTGGTGTAACTAATTCTGTACTAAGTGGTTCTGCAGCAGCTTCAACTGCTCAATCAAATGCTCAAACTTTCGCGAGTACCGCAGCAGGAGATGCAGTAACAAGTGGTTCTTCAGCAGCTTCAACTGCTCAATCAAATGCAATTGCTTCATCAACTACACTTTTGAATACAAGTGCATCTGCTCTTCAAGGAAACATCGATACCGCTCAAACAACTGCAAATACTGGTGTTTCAAATGCTGCAACTGCTCAATCAACCGCAAATACTGGTGTTTCAAATGCTGCAACTGCTCAATCAACCGCAAATACGGCTATTGCTTCTGCTGGAGCTAGTGGTTCTGTTGACCCTACAACTGGTAAGTTAATAAAAGCAATATCACCAAGTGGAGCTGGTTTATTTTTGGGTGCA
>TARA_B100001057_G_scaffold499678_1_pt1 | contig 21925 bp, 23 predicted proteins | sample TARA_B100001057 | Tara Oceans TARA_B100001057 (sample SAMEA2621839) | marine metagenome | biome: marine biome (ENVO:00000447); feature: surface water layer (ENVO:00002042); material: "saline water (ENVO:00002010), including plankton (ENVO:xxxxxxxx)" | depth 5 m
ACAGTATTAGGATTAGATTTTCCATCTAAAAAAATACAACCAGCTCCTTCGAAATCAAATTTTACGGTAGCACCAAGACCAGTGTCTTTACCTTCAATCCCTTTTTGAAACTCAGCTAATAAACTTGCTACGTCTGCCATATATATTCTCCATAATTAATTTAGTATGACAATAAATCAATTTACATTATACATGTCAATACGTAATTTGTATGGGAAAGCGCATTATGAAACCACTGTTTTGGGAAAAAGCAAAAAAATATCTTATTAAAAAAGATAGAATTCTTGGCAAAATTATTGAAAGCTATCCAAGAGATTTCCTTTTCACCAAATCTGATCCATTTTACACCCTCGCAAGGTCAATAGTTGGCCAACAGATTTCTGTTAGTGCTGCACAAGTAGTATGGGACAGATTTGAGAATAAAGTTGGAAAAGTGCGTCCATCTGATGTTAAAAGTATGCACCATATGAAGTTAAAGTCTTGCGGCCTATCCAGACAAAAAATAAGTTACTTAAAATCACTATCTAATGCATTTATTGATAAAAAGATACAACCATACAAATGGGAAACTTTAGAAAATGAAAAAATTATAGCTGAACTTACTCAAATAAAAGGCATTGGTAGATGGACAGCAGAAATGTTTTTAATCTTTAATTTATGTAGACCAGATATATTTCCTGTTGACGACTTGGGGTTGATAAAAGGTATTTGTAATTGCTACAGTATTAAATATCCAATCACAAAAGAGCATGCGATAAAAATGTCAGAAAAATGGAAACCTTACAGATCAGTAGCAACATGGTATTTTTGGAGAAGCTTGGATCCAATACCAGTAGAGTATTAATATGAATAAAATAAACTTCTCTTATGCATCAAAGTCAGAGCATAACTTTGTGCAGCGTCTGATTATTAAAACAATTGAGTCCTTTACAGGTAAAAAAAAGTTAGAAAATTTATATAAGAATTATTCTATTAATAAAAAGAATCCTAAAACATTTTGGACTGACATTTTAAATGAAATGCAGATTAAAATAATTAATAAATCACTTAATAAACTCACTGTACCAAAAAATGGTTCATTATTAGTTATTGCTAATCATCCTTTTGGAATTATTGACGGCTTAATATTGTGCTCATTGGTATCACAATTCAGAGATGATTTTAAAATAATGACCCATGAAACACTTCAATTTTTACCTCAATTAGAAAAATTTATATTACCTGTTGACTTTAGTGGGCAAACAAAGGACTCAAAACTTTTAAATATACAAACTGCAAAAGATGCAAGGGAACATTTGAATAATAATGGGATTTTGATTATTTTTCCATCAGGAGGTGTGTCAGTAGCAAAAAGTCTGAAGTCTGAGGCATTAGATGATACTTGGAAATTGTTTCCTGCAAAACTCATACATCAAACTAAAACAAATATCTTGCCCATCTACTTTGATGGGAAAAATGGTTTTTTATTTCACTTTTTTGCATCAAAAATGAAGAATCAGACCCTTAAATATTCTACTTATATTCATGAAACAAGAAAAAAAATAGGTAAGGAAATTTATATTTATTCCGGCAATTTAATTACTTATTCTGAGATTGAACATATAAAAGATAGAGCTAAACTCACAAGTTTTTTAAAAAAAATTACTTATAATTTAAAAAAATAAATAAATGGATAGATTTTGTTTGAAATTAAAAAAGCTATTTGTATTTTTTAATCTCGTGATCACACATCTTTTTTATAAGTTGATCAATATTTGTCTTTGGAGACCATTTTAAATTCTTTTTTGCTTTACTTGAGTCTCCATAAAGATAATTAACTTCTGTTGGTCTAAAATATTTTTTATCAATTCTTACTATTACTTTTTTTGTTTTCTTATCTAGTGCTTTTTCACTTAAGCCAGTACCTTTCCAAATAAGGTTAAATCCATAATATTTAGCAGCCTTATTTATAAAATCTTTTACAGTATACGTTTTCCCTGAGGATATTACAAAATCTTCAGCTTTTTTTTGCTGTAACATTTTCCACATTGCCTCAACATAGTCTTCAGAGTAACCCCAATCTCTTTTAGAATAAATATTTCCAAGACTTAAATTCGGTAAATTCTCATATTTTACTCTAGCTAAATCGGTTATTATTTTTTTTGTTACAAATTCTCCACCTCTTAATGGTGACTCATGGTTAAATAAAATTCCTGCACAACAAAAAATATCATAGGCTTCACGGTATAAATTAACCATCCAGTGAGCATACAGTTTTGATATTGCGTAAGGACTTATTGGTTCAAAGGAAGTTTCCTCATTCTGTCTATTAGACTCAGCATTGCCATACATTTCTGAGGTTGAAGCTTGGTAGAATTTGGTTTTTTTTGAAAAATGTCTAATTGCTTCTAGTATTCTTAAGACTCCCAACGCATTCACATTTGATGTAAACACTGGCGAACTATAGGAGTTTCCTACAAATGACTGTGCAGCTAAATTGTAAATTTCATCATATTTTCCCAGTCGTATTACATCAACAATATTATTCTCTTCCAATAATTCAAATGGAATTACCTTTATATTTTTTTCAATGCCTAACTCCTTGAGCCTCCATGCGCTTCCACTGGCATTTTGCCTTTCACCACCTACTACAGTATAGCCTTTATTAAGAAGAAAATTTGCAAGATAAGCACCATCCTGACCAGAAATTCCAGTGATAAATGCTTTTTTTTTCTTCATTAAACTAAATAAATTATTGAAATGATAAAGTTATTTTAATATATCGTTAAATTAGTCTAAACCAAAATAATTTATTAAAAAATTTTTAAGGTAAATGCTCATAAATGTCCAAAAGTAGATTTAAAATTATATCATTTTATAAATTTATAAGAATTAAAGAACCTTCAGCACTTAAATCTTCATTAGATCACTTTCTAAAAGATAAATTAATTAGAGGAACTATTATTTTAGCAAATGAAGGAATAAATGCTTCAATCTCTGGAAGAAATAATGATTTACAAATTGTCGTTGAAACAATTAATTCTCTCTTAAGAAACAAAACACTCAATATAAAGGAGAATTATGTAAGCTACCTTCCATTCAATAGGATAAAGGTGAGATTAAAAAAAGAAATTGTAGCTCTTGGAAAAACAAAAATAGATGTTCCTAAGTATACTGGAAAACTTATACCACCTAAAGACTGGAATAAGGTTATTAAAAAAAAGAATATCAAATTAATTGATACTAGGAATAACTATGAATTTGATATTGGACATTTTAAAAATGCTATTAACCCTAAAACGAAATCTTTTCGAGAATTTCCAAAAAAAATTAGCCAGCTTGGAGTAAAAAAAAGTGACGAAATTGTTATGTATTGTACTGGCGGTATTAGGTGCGAGAAGATATCTGCATTCCTTAATAAACAAGGATATAAAAGTATATCTCAGCTAGAAGGAGGTATATTAAACTATTTAGAATTCTCAAAAAAAAGAAAGGGGGAGGATGCTTGGAATGGGGAATGTTTCGTATTTGATAACAGAGTAACAGTGAATAAAGAGTTAGAAGCCGGAAATTATGATCAGTGCTATGGTTGTAGGCATCCTATAACAAGAAAGGATAAAAAACTAAAAAGTTACAAAAAAGGTGTATGTTGTAAATACTGTATTGATCAAAGAAGTGATCAACGAAAAAAAAGATCTGAGACAAGACAAAATCAAATTCAAAGAGCAGAATCTAGAGGATTAAATCATTCATTTAAAAGAATTCTAGATTGATTTATTTTTCACTATTTTTTTTATATATTTTAAATATTTATTCCATTCATCAGATGAAATTATATAGCCAATGCATTTTTTTGAACCACATTTACAAGGGTGATCTCTAAAGTCATCTTTATCAAAACTATAACCATAATCATAGCTTAACTCATCACCTTTTTTTATATTTTTAATAGATGAAATCCATATTTTATTATTAATAATATCAACTTCACAGTTGGGATCACATGAATGATTTAAGTATCTTGCTTTATTATATAGGGGTGTTCCATCGATATCGTATTTTTTATTTAATTCGAAAATATAAACAGAACCAGTATTTTTTGAATTTAAATATTTTTTAATTCTTTTTTCACTGCGAGAATCTCCTTCTTTTTTTGTTACTTTCTCTCCTATATATTCAATAATTTTTATTCCCTTTTTAATTGATTGAATTGCAAATACACCTGTTCCATGAATTTTTGATTTTCTGACTTTCCACATATTTTATTATTTTTTTAATCACCATATATTGAATGTAAATAAAACCAACAATTAAATAATATAAAATATTGACCCAACTTATTATGAAAGTTTATTATTAAAATGTATTTAGACTAATCGCCATCAATAATACATGCCACATAAACTACGTGAATTAATTATTATAAAAAAAATTAAGAAAATTATTTATGTTTCTAATTTGAAAATTTTATATTGGAACATTAAAATTGATGAAATTATGCTAATTATCAGAGATAAAAGAAAGAATACCACCACTATTTTAGTAGGGTCAAAATACTTACTTTTAAGATCAGATACATGAGAGATATATTCTACTGCTTTAAAATTTTGAATTTCATTCATAATTTCTGCATAATCCTTTTTTAAATATATTATCAATGGATTATTTTCTAAGGTAGATTTTTCTAAATTTAGTTCTAAAATTTTAGTTGCAAAATAGTTAATATTTTTATTATTACTTTTTCTACCCTCTATCAGCTCTATTTCTTTAACTAAAGCATCAGACCCTTTTAGATAGTCCAAACCTGTATATATATTTTCATTTGACTCTGGTGCCAGATATCGAGGAAAAGTGTCTATATTTCTAAAGTTATTAAAATTAGAAATATATTCTTCAGTTCCTTGAACCTCGAGAAAATTAGAAACCTTTAGCTGATCTCTTAAATATTCTAAATAATTATCTAATTGACCTTCAGAATAATTATTCAACTGTTCTAATTCTCCATTAAGAGACAATATTTTCCTTTTATTCTTTATCTCAATATACTCAATCAATTCTTTAAATTGTTGACGTGTTTCAACAAATATTAGTTTATTTATCTGGCTTAATAATATATTAGTTAGCTCCAAAAGCTGTTCTTTATTACTATAACTAGTAGTAACTGTATAGTAACCTCGAGGATCTTTTTTTATTTCTAAATTTGATAAAAATAAACTATTCACTTTAGTTGAAGTATTATGCTCGGTAAGAAAATTTTTAAGATCAACATCTAGGCTAACAATATTATTAAATTTAGACGTATAGTTTATATAAAAATTGTCCGCATTGAATAGTAATAACGAATTATCAGTAACTTTTTTGATATTATCGTTTACTTTTATAAAATTGATAGTATCACTCTCTTTTAACATATGAATATCAGTCTCTAAAACATAAACTTGTTTAAAATTATAAACATAGATTAATGAAGAGATAATGGTAAGTATTAGAGTAAATGAAATAATTCTTACTTTATTTTTGAGACATATATCTACAAATGTAAAAATGTTAAGTGAATTATCTGACATATGATTTATAAAATTTTAATCATTTTTTATTATATCCTGTATTTAAACTTTGCAAATAAAATCCAATTGGAAGATAGTATATAATGCTTATCCAGTTGTTAAAGAAGTTTTGACTTGGCAATATTGGCCATAATGTTATTAAAAAACATGCCAGCAAACATATCTGATAATCAGATAACCTATTTGTATCTTTTCTATAATAGCTAGATATATGTAAGACTATTTTGAAAAAAATATAAAATAAAAAAGTACAAAGAAATATTATTCCTATGATTCCTGTTTCGGCCAACAATTGCGCATAACTATTATGAGGATGAGTGCTGCAAGTGTCTTCATTATGATTAAATTCATCTTTATCACATAAGTATCTAAATAATTTAGGGCCCTGGCCAAAAAGAGGATTATCAATAAACATATTCCAAGCGCCTATAATATGACTTTGATGTCTAGCACTAAATAAATAGATTTTTTCTGAATTTTCGCTAATGCCAATTTGAGATAATGTATAGTCTATATTTCTCTCTCTAATATTTGAGTTGGATAATGAAATTATTATCATAATTAAAATTGAGATAGTAAAAGTAATCAGTCTTAGATATTTATATTTTGTTACAAAAATTAAGATAAATGCAGTTGATAAGAACAATAATCCTAATGCAGTTCTTTCACCAGTTATAAATATTAAAACATCGGTTAATATAAATAGAGAAAATAAAAATATAATCTTATACCTATTTAAATTAAAACTTAGAATACTGATTGCTAATAAAAATGGAAATAAACGGGCTAAGTAGCCACCAAGCAAAGCATTATCATTCAATAATAATGTCATCCTAACACCAGGGGAAGAGTATCCAAATATATTTGATGAATTAAGGAATTGAAAATAACCATCAAATAGAGCTACAAGAAAAGTTAGTAATAAGAAGATAGAAAAATTTTTTATTAAAAATTTATTATTATCAATCAAATACCAAATAGCTAGGCTAAAAATAGTAAATCTAAAATAAAATAAAGAGCTCTCAAATGACAAAGAAGGATTGTCTGAAAATATAGATCTTAAAATGATATAGACGTTAAATGATGCAAGTATAAAGAAATACTTATTTGAGAAGTATATATATTTCTTTTTACTTATAGAAAAAAATATAAATAGTATCGAAATTATAGAAACTAGTAAATCTGGAATAAATGGGCCTGTTAGCAAAGCGAATGGAAGCAAATAAAGTATTACCGAAGATATTTTTATAAACTGTGTCTCTAGCATAATAAAATTATATTTTTTTTAAATTTTCTTGTTTATATTAAACAATTATTTTTTTATGACATACCTTTTTATATTAATTATTTCTACATTCATCTTATTTTTTATTAGATTGAGCTTAAAAAAAGGCAGGCTTATTGTAGAAAAACCATCTTCACTCAAAAGAAAAATACATAATCAAGATGTATCTAGACTTGGTGGACTTGTATTTATCTCCCTAATATTATTGTTATTTAAAATTGAGAACATATTGACTTATAATTTTCTTTTATTTTGCTATGTTATATTTTTAATTGGTATTTTTGAAGATTTAATAACAAATATATCTAAATATATAAGATTAATATTATTAATTTTTGCTATCTTATATTTTACTATTACTAATAGTTTTATAATTAATAGTTTTGAAAATGATGTTCTTTCTTATCTTGTTAGCTCAACTTTAATTGTATCATTAGCTTTCACATCTCTTGGTTTATTAATTTGTATAAATGGTTTTAACTTTATTGATGGATTAAACGGATTATTATTAGGAAACGCAGTATTAATTCTTTCTTTTTTTGCTTATTACTCAGCTGGAATATCTTACGAAACTACTTTTTTATGTATATGTGCTATTATCGCAATCATACCTTTATTTGTAATTAATATTGTTGAGGGGAAAGTTCTTACTGGAGATGGAGGTGCATATTTCCTTGGATCTTTAATTGGATGTCTTAGTGTTCAGATGGCGAATAGTGGTGCTCTGAACGAATTTGAAGTTGCAGCAATAATATTCTATCCTACAATGGAAATAATTTTTACTGGTATAAGAAGATTATTGCGCAGAAAAAATCCTTTTAAACCTGACTCTATGCACTTACATACGCTTTTGTTTTTATACATAAGTGAAAATAAATTTTTAAGAAATAAAAAAATTAATACTAATTATATAAATTCATTGAGTTCATCGATAATACTATTTTTTTTAATTTTATTATTCATTATTAGAGATTTAGTTTCTTCTATTATCCATCCGTTTGTATTTATTTTATTTTTGGTTTTGATTTATTGCATCGCTTATGCAATTTTATCTTTAAAACATAATAAAATAGAGATGAAAAAATAATTACTTCTTAATAAAGCCTTGTCTTCCTAAATCATAACTTCTATCTAAAATTTCATCCCACCATTGCCTATTCTCTAAATACCATAAAATTGTTTTTCTCAATCCAGTTTCAAAACTTTCATTCGGACTCCAGTTAAGTTCTTTCAATATTTTACTTGTATCAATTGAGTATCTAAAGTCGTGACCCGGTCTATCATCTACAAAAATTATAAGATCAGCATATTTTTTTATACCCTTTGGTTTTTTAGGCATAAGTTCATCTAATATCTCACATATTAAATTTACTACTTCTATATTTTTCTTTTCATTGTTCCCTCCAATATTATAGGTATTAAAAACAGTCCCACTAAAAAGTACTTTTATCAAAGCAGACGCGTGATCTTCTACAAACAGCCAGTCTCTTATTTGTAATCCATCTCCATATATTGGTAGTTTATTTCCTTTAATTGCATTTATAACTATATGTGGAATAAGTTTCTCAGGAAACTGATAAGGGCCATAATTATTAGAACAATTGGTTATTATATAAGGAAAATTATAAGTTTTACCCCACGCTCTTACTAGATGGTCAGAACTCGCTTTGCTTGCAGAATAAGGTGAATTAGGACGATATGGAGTCTTTTCATTAAAAGATGGATCATTAAAACTAAGCTCACCGAAGACTTCATCAGTAGAAACATGATGAAAGCGGAATAATTTTTTTTTATCCATTCCTAATTTTTTCCAATAATAAAGACTGTTTTGCAATAGGTTATAGGTTCCAAAAATATTGGTTTTTATAAAATTATCAGGTGCTTCAATCGATTTATCGACATGACTTTCTGCTGCTAAATGAATAATCGCATCTGGAGAATATTTTTGAAATAAATTAGATATCGAATTATAATCACAAATATCTTTTTCTTCAAAAATATAATTTTTATTACTCTCAAATTTTTTTAAGGATTTTAAGTTTCCTGCATAAGATAAGTTGTCAATATTAATAACTTTAACAATTTCATTTTCTAATAATTTAGAAATCACAGAATTTCCTATAAAACCTGCTCCGCCTGTAACAAATATTTTCATATGTATGTCAATTCACTTATATTAATTCAGTTCAGCTTCACAAAATAATTGTCCATCACGGTCTTTTTTAGAAATAATCAGGTTTTTTTTATTTGGCCAATCTATGTTAAGCTTTGGATCATTCCATCTAATAATTCTTTCATCTTCTTCATATCTTTTCGATGTTACTTTATATATTACTTCAGCATTTTCACTTATTGTTAAAAATCCATGCGCAAACCCCTCAGGAATCCATAGTTGTTTTTTATTTTCAGAAGACAAATATAAACCAAACCAGTTTGAAAAAGTTTTTGAACTTTTTCTCATGTCGATAGCTACATCAAAGATCTCACCACTTATAACTCTAATAAGCTTCCCTTGAGGGTGTTTTGCTTGATAATGCATACCTCTTAAAACATTTAGTTTAGAAATACTATGATTATCTTGAATAAATTTTATATTTATCCCTAATAATTCATTGAATTCACTCTGATTAAAACTTTCAAAAAAAATTCCTCTTTCATCTTCGAATAATTTTGGTTCGATAATAATTAACCCAGATATGTAAGTTAAATTTTTTTTAAATTTCATTTTATTTATTGCTAATAATACTTAATAAATATTTCCCATAATCAGTTTTTTTTAAACTTTCTGATAGCTCTATTAAATCTTCATCATTTATCCAATTGTTACGATAAGCAATTTCCTCTGGAGAACAGATCATATGACCCTGTCTTCTCTGAATTGTTGAAATAAAATTTGAAGCCTCTAAAAGATTGTCGTGTGTTCCAGTATCCAGCCACGAATAACCTCTTCCTAAGGTTTCAACATTAAGGTTATTTTCAGTCAAATATCTAAAATTTAAATCGGTAATTTCCAATTCACCTCGTTTAGATGGTTTTAATTCCTTTGCATATTTAGGGGCATTACAATCATAAAAGTATAGCCCTGTAACAGCCCAATTACTTAAATTTGAATTTGGTTTTTCAACTAGATTAGTTGCAATACCCTGATTATCAAATACTGCGACACCATAGTCTTGTGGATTCTTTACTTGATGTACAAAGATAGTGGCACCAGATTTATTATTAGCGTTTTCTAACCTTGAAGCTAAATTATTTCCATAAAATAGATTATCACCAAGTATCAATACTGAAGGATCATTATTCAAGAAATTTTCTGCCAATATCATAGCTTGAGCAATGCCATCCGGACTGTATTGAATATGATAATCTATACTAAGCCCCCATTTGGATCCGTCTCCTAAAAGTTCTTTAAAATGTATTATATCTCTTTCAGTTGAAATAATAAGTATCTCTCTAATTTTCGCAAGCATTAGACAGCTTAACGAATAATAAATTAGTGGTTTATCATATACGGGCATTAGTTGTTTTGAAACCGATAGTGTTATTGGATAAAGCCTTGTAGCTGAGCCTCCAGCTAATATAATTCCTTTTCGCTTACTCATGTTTACTTTTTAAAGTCATTAATACATGTGTAACTTCATGCTTCCAGTTTGGCAACTCTTTATCAATAACTTTTGATATTAATGAAGTATTCAAATAACTATTACTAGGTCGCGGTGCAACAGCATTTAATTTTTTTGAATTAATTGGTAAAATATTTATTGCTTTCAACTTAGTATCAATACCTAATCTGTTCATTTCATTTACAATAAATTTTGCGTATTCATGCCAGTTGACTTTACCTTCAGATGAAACATGGTAGATACCAAATAATTTTGAATTTAATTTATTTGTAATATATATATTTATTAATTTGTAGGTTATGTCTGAAAGACAAGTAACTGAAGTTGGAGATGAAAACTGATCATCTACAACTTCCAAGGTACTTTTCTTTTTGGCTAAATTAAATATTGTTTTAAGGAAATTTTTATTTTCATCACTCATAAGCCAGCTTGTTCTTAATATTAAAAATTTGCTAGTATTTAAACTTATTTCATTTTCGCCCATTAATTTTGACTTTCCATAGAAATTTTTTGGTCCAGTTAAGTCTGCCTCATTATAGGCGTCAATTTTATCACCTGAGAAAACATAATCAGTCGAATAATGAACTACCAAAGCGTTTATAAGAGAAGCAGATTTTGCAATTATTCCCGGAGCCAAATGATTTACTCTAAGTGCTGTATCTCGGTTTTCTTCAGATCCATCCACATCAGTAAAAGCAGCAGCATTTAAAATTATATCAGGATGATTTAATTTTATAATTTTTTCTAACTTAACAAAATCATTAAAATCAACATCATTCCTGCAATATTTTATAACTTCAAATTTATTTGAGAATTTTCGAACAAGTTCTTTACCTAATTGGCCGTTGCTTCCAAAAATAACTATTTTATACATCAATCTTATATCTTATTAATGTCCTACGTTGATTTTTTTTTATCAGATTAGTAAAAAGAAATAGTGGAAATGTGAAATATATAATTAATCTTCCATAACTATAATAATTTTTTACAATAAATATATAGCTTTTTAGTACTTGAATTTTTTGACTTAATTTTAATTTCCTTCTTGAATATATTGATAATGGTTTATTAAAACCAAAAGCTTTTCTCTTATTTTTTAACATAAGAACCCAATGTCCGAAATCCTGAGCTCTTTGTAAATCAGGCTGAAAAATATTTTTAAACTTCTTTTTTTCATACATTACAGTAATACATGGTATGGGGTTACTAAAAAGTAATTTCAATTTAGTTACGTTATTAATAATAGATTTTACATATATCTTATCATTATTTCGTTCATAAAAACTTGTATAGGAAAAATCATAATTATTTTTCAACATAAAGTTTAATTGATCTTCTAATTTAGTATTTATCCATAAATCATCAGCGTCTAAGAAACATATATACTTGCCCTCACTTGATTTTATTCCAATATTTCTTGATGGTCCTGAGCCCATATTTCTACGATTGTGAATTACTCTCACTCGTTTATCTTTATTTAAAATTTCTTTTATTGAGTCAATACTTCTGTCTGATGAATTATCATTTATGATAATTATTTCAAAATTTTGATAAGTTTGTCTTGTTATACTTTTTATGGCATCACTTAAAGTATCTTCATTATTAAAACATGGGATTATTACTGAAATAAGAGGACTGTTACTGTTGTGAAAAACTGCATCATTTTTATTTTTACTTTTCATTATGATAAATTTATTTACAGTCTTCTATTTCATATAAATTTTTATGAGCTAAAGATACTTCTTCCCAACTAGGCCATTCATTTATTTTCTTAACGAGGCCATGTTTAATTTTTTCTATCACCTTTGGTTCTATTATTATTGTGTTCATTAATTCAGCTAAATGGTCACTATTTTCACTTTCAAATAAAAAGCCATCTTCATAATGGTCAATAATTTCTTCAAATCCTTTTATTCTAGAAAGTATCATAGGTTTTTTGTAACTTAATGCAGTTGAAACTACTCCACTACCATCTATTTTTCGGTAAGGTAGAATAATTATGTCTGCATTATCAAAATAAAAATTTGCTTTCTCAGGCTCAATCCAATTTAAATCCCAGTCAATTAGCTTATTAATTTGCAGATTTTCTGCCTGTTTCATCAATAATTTTATATTCTTATCTGGTTTGCCAGCTATAATTACTTGAAAATTATTTTTATTTGGAATTTTGGATATTGCATCTAACAATATATCAATGCCTTTATAATTCCTAATTAAACCAAAAAATAAAAACTTTACTTTCTTATTAGTTAACTTTTCACTTATTTCTTTTATCTTATTAATCGTTGGCTTATGAGACTGATATGACTTAAAATAATTATAAATAGGTATTTTAGATATAAAATAAGAATATTGTTTTTTAATTTTAATAGTATCTAAATATGATTTTGTCTCATTGCTGTGTAAAAAAAAATTATTAAAACTTTTATGATAATTCTTAATCATAATTCTTTGTAGAAAAATTCCCTCACCATGCAAATGATTTGAGTTATGTATTGTTAAGACTAATTTTGCCCTTGGTAACATAAAGGAAATAAAATTTTTAAAACATAAATCGATAATAGGTATTCGTGATGCCTGGAAATGAATAATGTCTGGATTATTCAGCACACAATACCTAGTTAACTTTATCCACCCAAAAATATAGAAAAAAAAATTCAGGATATTTTTTAAAAATTTAATAGAGGTTAAATGACTTTGAAATTTGTAACCAAATAAGTTTATTTCAAAATCATGATGTGTATGATTCTCTAATATTGGAGGTGAATTTACTAATACTACATCATGATATAATTTTTTCAGTGATAATATAAGTGGTACTGTATAATCCCTAACTGTGTTAACTTGATCTACCAGAATAATTTTTTTTTTTATCATATTTTTAAATTACTTATATTTTATAATTAAAATATGTTTTAGATAAAATCATAAAATACATTTTTTTATACTTAAGCCTATCTGATTTTAAGTATACAAAAATTATATTTAGGAAATTATAAATAACGAACATTTTACTGTTATGTAAAATTTGTATAAATTTATATAATTTTGTAAAAAATTTTGATGAATGTTTGGATAAAAAAATAAAGTTACCTTTAACAAGAAATTCTATGAATAATCTAGGGTCATTTGTTGTTTTTGTAGAGTTTCCACCACGATCATGAATAGCCAATGCATTTTGATTTAATAAAATATTAAATCCTTTATCTCTTAATCTTTTGCACAAATCTGTTTCTTCGCAATAAAAGAAGTAATCTTCATCAAATTTATTTATTTGGTTAAAAATTTTTGCATTTAATAACATTACTGCTCCATCACAATATCCAGGATTAATAAATTCTCTTTTAATATTAAGCTTCCATAAAAATTTGTGAAAGAATTTTAAAATATCTGATACAAAAAATAAGTCCAATAAAGCTTGATATACTCCTGGAAATCTTCCATTACTTCTCTGCCATGATAGATCTTCAAACAATAATTGAGGACTAACTAACACATATTTACGTGTAATAAGGTTATTATATAGGATATTAAGACTTGTACCTAACAACTTAGAATCTGGGTTCATAAATAAGAAAAATTTCACTTTATTAAAAAATTTAGTTCCCTGATTTATGGCAGCTCCATAACCAACATTTTTTTTGTTTTTAATTATATTTAAAGATGAATAATTTGCTTCTATCTTATCAAGAGTGTCATCTTGGGAATTATTATCAACAATTACGATATTCTTATTATACAGATTTGATGAAATAAGAGAGTCAAGACATTGCTCAATATAATCTGAGCTATTGTATGTTACTATTACTACTCCAATGTCTGATTTAATATTTTTTTTCATTGCTGTTTATTTCTCTATTCTTAATATTACCCAACCTGTCTGCAAACCTGATCATAGAGAAGAAAATCCAAAAAGAAGAGTCAAGATATGTGCCGGTGCTGAATAAGTAAATAATATAAAATGAGTAAATATATATATTATCATATTTCATATATTGAAATAGTAATAAAGAAAATAGTACTATACCAAGTATACCAAGCTCCCCTAAAATTGCGTAAGGAACTACATGTGACCTAGCAGAATAATACTGGATTTCATCAATGCCGGTTATATACATCGTTTTATATTCAGTAGCTTCAAATAACTGTGCAATGTTGCCAAGGCCTGAACCAAATAGAATTGAGTTTTCTAATCCAACTATAGCAGTTACATACGATTGATTAATTCTCTGGACACCCGATCTTTCAAATCCATCAAAGAAATCAAATATTCTCTGCATCACTCTTTCATAAAATACGTCAATAAATGTAAATGATGATACGAACACAAAAAATATTATTATTCCAATTACAATTGCAAAGGCGTTAAAAACAATTAAGTCCTTAAGAGAATTTCTTGTATTTTTCTTTATTAATAAAACAAAGAATAGAAATGTCATAATTGCATAAGTAGAGATTGAAAAAGTAAAAATTATTGAGATTAATATTAATGAAAATGCAATTTTATTATTAATTAAAATTCTAGAGTAGTTTAAAAAAATTAATGCAATAGAAATAGTTTGATAAATTCCATATAACGATGGCTCAGCAAATATTCCCCTTAGCCTAATCAAGGTAGAATTAGACATTTGCCAGTGGTTTACATCAGTTGCAATTTTACCGGGCTCTTCAAGTCCAAACCACAAAAAATGATAGAAATTAATATCTAGATTAATATTCTGCATAGCGTAAATAAGTAAAGCTAATATTGCATTTATAAGTGATGTATAAAAAATAATTGTTATTATTTTTTTAGTTTCAATTATTTTTAAAAAAGATGAAAACAGTATAAAACAAATCAGATAAAAAATTAACTTTACATAAGATTTCATAAATTCATTTATACTGAAATAAGAACCAGTCTCACTGAAAATAAAAATTATTGAGGTAAGTAAAATTAAAATAGACACTGAAATTTCATATAGTCCTATTTTTAATTTATTACTGTAAAAAGTTATTAGTATTAGAACTCCTATTAATAATAGTAAGTCACCCAAAGCTATACCTGGAAATATCAAGGACTTAGATAGTATTGCACCTAAGAGAAAAATAAAAAAAATATTATAATCTTTTAAAATCATTTAAAGATTAACTGAGAGATTTACCCAATCTAATATTTTATCAGCCATCCATTCAAAATGATCTATTCTATTCTTATGTCGTAATCTAAATTCAATAGATCTTTCTGCAAAACCTCTCCTAAACATGATGAGCCTCCTAAAATAATTATTTTTTTATTCATTTTTTATAATTAAGTTTTAATTTAATTTTTAATATCTATTTCATTAATTACATTACTCCAATTAATACTTGGAGCAATACCAGCATTATCTAAATGGGTTCCTAAACTTGGTATTGGAGTCCATAAACTATATTTTTTTCCAAAGACTATCTGTCTCCAACAGTATAACCAGGATTTTAAAATTCTAATAAAATCTCGATCAGCACTATAAAAAAACCTATATACTGATCTAAAATCAAATAAATTATTTTTTGTTAAACTCATCCATATACTTGAGTCAAAATTATCATATTTTGAATATGTATCAAATATCCACTTGGTCTTACTTAATGCAGTTTTTCGAGTCATAAAAGAAAGTGTTGTGCAAGATGATGTTCTCCAATGTAGATCACCATATGTGATAATCTTGCTTTTATAATTGTGAAAGTCCAAATTATATAAATCATAAGCATCATATACTGATAAAAAATCAACAAAATCATTTTCTTTCATAAATTTAAGAGATTTTTCAAGAGCATTCGGTAAAAAAATATAATCATCCTCTGCAAAATAGACAAATTCAGAATAATTTTGCTTTAATAAAATTTCAATCTGCATGTTAAAAGTTTTGTAATTTCCCACACCATTAAGATTTATAAACTCTAAGTCATATTCTTTAAGGTTTGACATAAAAATTTCTTTATATTCTTCACCACAATTATCCAATAAGATCCATATTTTTGCATTAAGTGATCCGAGCGATTTTCTAAATGATTTGATTGCTAATTTGGATAATTTCAATTTATCATTTGAGTGAATAATTGGTTCTTTTGTCACTCCTGGATATATTCTATAAACAACTGCTAAATCGTACATTTTTTACTCATATTTTATTGATTAGTTATATATATAATATAATTAAGTTTAATAATAAAAATGTATTATTTTGATACAATTTTATATCTTAAGTATTAGTTAAACTTTATATATATTATTTTCATTAATGAAAAAAGTAGAATTCTTACTTCCAAGTGTTCCAGCCCCTATTGGAGGTTTTAAAGTAGTTTATCATCAGGCAAGGATTCTTAAAAGAGCTGGCTATGCTGTTAATGTACAGCATGTCAATGTTGTAAAAAAAGATAGAAGATTTATAAAAAAATATATTTCAATTCTAAATTTTTTGAGGCGTAAATATTTTGATATTTGGAAATATTACCCAAAATATTATGATTTGGATTATTCCGTTAGTAATGAAATAAATCAAAAGGATGATATAAATCTGTGGGTAGTTGCCTCATGGCAATTACTTGAACAAGTTATGAATAATAAATTTTTTATAAAAAAAAATATAGCTCATATTTCAATGGATTATCCAAATTATATGGGCCCAAAGGAAAAGGTACTTAAAAGCTGGAATTATAATATTGCTTATCTTCCCATATCTAAAAATTTAGAGGAATCAATTCTAAATGAAAATCCACTCGCAAAAACTTTTTATATACCTGCTTTAGTTGGAGACTATATAAAAAAATTAAAAAATAAGAAAAAGAGAAAGATATTTTGCGTGATATCTTCTGGAAAATATAAAAATCAATACAATCTTATCCAGCTCCTAAATAAACTTAGTAAATTTATTTATATAGAAACATTCTCTAGAGAGTTAAGACCAAAAATCCTTCACTCTTCAATTAAACACTTTAGGAATCTTAGTAATGAAAAAATATTAAATTCTTACGCCGAGTCAATGTATTCAATTTCATATTCAGAATTTGAGGGTTTTAGTATACCAGGATTTGATGCCATGATGAATGGTTGTATATTATTTACAACTAATAATTTTGGAAATATTGACTATATAAATCCTGGTAAAGACTGCATTCTTCTTGATGGAAAAAACATAGATACAGACATTAATATCATTAAACAAAATTTTGAAATTTCAGAAACTGAAAGATTTAATATAGCCAGAAATGCAATCAAAACTTGTAACAATTTTTTGACTAAATATGATAATACGTTTGTGTTAGATACTTACAATAAGTTGATGCATTAGTCTTATTTGCTATTTGGGAAATCATAAAAATTTATTTAAGAATTTTTTTCAACAATCATTTACGTTCTTTTATCTCAAATTTATTGTATTATAATAACAATCATTAATTACTATTATTTGTTATGAAATCTTTATTTTTTCTAGGTATAGAAATTAAGTTAAGATATGGATAAAAAAATTGTTTAGGAACACCTCTTTTAATAAAAAAATTTGAAAATAGACTAATCCCAAGAAAAAAAACAATGCCAAAAACTGAAATTTTTTTTCCGATTTTTTCTATTGGGGGACATTTTACTAAAGATGGGTACAATATATCATCTGGAATATATTTAAAATCATAATTAAAAAAATTAAATTTTTTCTTTATTTGGTGCAAATATCTATAATGAACATCCCATGAATTAGACCTTGATATCAAGTATTGATATTTTTTTCCTCTTAAATTGATATATGGCATGACGATAAATCTTGGAAAATGCCCTAAAAATGCAAGTCCAGTGTGATCATCTATTGGTTTCATTGGGTTGGGTACTAAAGTGAATACTACTCCTTTACATACTCGATTTATTTCAGGTAGAATCCAATCTAAAGTACTGTCATCTAAATGTTCAAAAACAGAAAAAGATGTAATTAAATCAAATTCATTATCTTTAAATGGTAAAGACTTTTTGTCATTATATATAAAGTAAGACTCAGGAATATTATTTTCAGATGCTAAAACTTTTGCCATTTTAAGGTGTTCACTATGAAGATCAATGCCGTATGCTACATGACCAGAAAGGTTCATTTGAACCACTAGCTCGCCTGTCCCACAGCCTATATCAAGAATTTTTAATTTATGTGCTTTAGTGATATACTCATTACACAAATAATTTAATAATTTTTCAATCCAGCTCTTATATCCTGCGTTTTTAATTTCTAATTTTTCGAGGTGCCCTTCAAGCATTAAATTGTGCTTTTCTTCATTATAATTAAAAGCTGAATAATATTTTTTTAAATCTGAAAGAAAATTTGTGTATTCCATTTTTTAAAAAATTTGATTTTACGCTATATTATATAATTATTTTGTAAACTTATTTATATCCATCTGGATTTTTAGTTTTCCAATTCCATGTATCTTTTATCATAGAATGAAGATTTTCTTTGGTTTTCCAGCCTAATAATTTTTTTGCGACCCTTACATCAGCATAACTCATCGCAGGATCTCCTTTTCTTCTTCTTTCAATAGTAATATTTAAATTTTTTTTTGTAATTTTATTAAATTCATTTATTATTTTTATAACACTTACTCCAGTTCCATTACCCAAATTAATTGGGCGACATAATGATTTTTTTTTATCTAATTTTAAGATATACTTTAGAGCCGCTAGATGACCTCTAGCAAGATCCATAACATGAATATAATCTCTTATACCAGTTCCATCTGGTGTATTATAATCATCACCAAAAATTTTAAAACTCTCAACTTCCTTGTTCGCTACTCTTAAAAGTATCGGCATAATATTCCCCAAAGTATTTTTTGGATCCTCACCTATCATCCCAGACTTGTGAGCCCCTATTGGGTTAAAATATCTTAGAAGCAATATCTTCCAACCTTCTTTATTCAAATTTTCATCACTTTTAATTATATCCAAACACATTTTTTCGATAATTGACTTACTTCTTGCATAAGGATTTGTTGGCCTTACTGGCTCTTTCTCATTAATGGGCATATTAATAGCATCACCGTAAACTGACGCAGATGACGAAAATATTAATTTTTTTACATTAAATTTCTGCATTGTCTCGAGAAGACAGATAGAAATATTTATATTATTTCTATAATACTTGAGTGGTTTATTGTATGACTCTTCAACTGACTTTAGTCCAGCAAAATGAATGACTGAGTTTATGAAATATTTTAAAAAAATTTGCTCAAGTTTTTTTTTATTTCCTAGATCTTGATTATAAAAAATAATCTTTTTTTTTGTAATTTTTTCAACATTTTTAATTGCCTGCAGTGAACTGTTTGATAGGTTATCTACTACTATCGGATTATATCCATTTTTAATTAATTCAACGAGGCAGTGGCTACCAATATATCCAGCTCCACCAGTCACTAGAGTAAAATTTGATTTTCTTTTGGTCACTATTGATCTGTAGCATCTATTTTTGATAATATATCCCACATAGAGATAATCGATTTAATTTTATTGTCTTTATCTACAATGGGAACAGCATGTACTTTTTTTTTGGTGATAATTTTTTTTGCCTCTGCAATATAATCTTTATTTTTTTCATAAAATATTTTGATAGGATTCAAATTTGCAACATCAATAGCTAAAATTTTTAAGGAAGAACCATCAATTAATAATCGAATTATATCACCTTGACTAATACATCCAGTCAATTGTTTATTTTTATTTACCAGAAATATCATTCTTATGTTTTTATTGTCAAGGGTTGATAACAAGTCTTGTAATTCTATATTTTCATCTACAATCATAATTACTCCTCAATAAACTTATTTCTTAATTTATTATCTAATTTAATAGTTTCTAAGATTTTAACAATCCTTGAAGCGCTTTTGCCATCACCATAAGGATTCTTTACTTTTTTAAATTTATTTCTCATCTTCATTGAGGAGATGGTTTTAATATTATTAATAACATTAGTTTTACTTGGCTTAATTATGTTGATTATGGATTCTGCTGCTACACGGTCTCGTTGTCTATGGCCTAAATTTATAGTTGGGATTTTAAAAGAAGGAGCCTCAAGAATACCTGCACTACTATTACCTATAATAAATTTTGATCTAGCTAAAAGTGAGAGAAATATACTTCTTTTTAAATTTCTAAACATAAATATATCTCTAGCTGTTATTTTTTCTATTTCTTTAATAATACCAGCACTACCTGAGTCATTATTTGGGTATATCCAAATTTGTTGAATATTTTTTTTGTGACAACTTTCACTTATAATCTTTACATAATTGATACACTCTAATTTATTTTCTGATGTTGGATGAACAATACACAACGCGTAATTATTTTTAATGCTGCTTGAAAGTGCATTATTAATTTGATCTAATAATAGAAGTTTATGGGGACTAATATCATCTAATTGGGGTGCGCCAACTAGAAAAATCCTAAACTTTTCTTCTCCAAATTTCTTTAGTCTATTTACAGCATCTAAGTTACTTGCAAAATGAATATGAGAGAGTTTGCCAATTGCATGTCTTACCATTCCATCTTTATGGCCAGATCTTTCTCCAGCTTGAATATGTGCTATTGGTATGTCTGAATAATATGCTGAGGTAGCAGCTATAAATGTTTCAGCTCTATCTCCTGCAATTAATAATAAATCAGGTTTTAATCTTTTGAATATGTCAGGTAATTGAAAATTTAATAGTCCCAGTGACTTAGACCAAGCAATATCATCTGGCCCATTTATATTCATATATATATTTTCATATATTTTAAATCCATCTGACAGTATCTCTTTGTAGGTGAACCCTTTTTCAGGAAGTAGGTGCATATTGGAAACAACTATCTTAAAATCAATTTTTGAAGATTTTAGTTTATTTAAAATAGGTTTAAGGTACCCCCACTCACCTCTTGAGCCAGAAAAAACTAATATTCTTTTAATCAACTAAGTCATCCCAATAAATAATATTATTTGCTTTTATATTTTTTCTTAATTTCTTTCCAATTATATCTTTATAATATTTACTCTGAATACCTGTCCCTGGTCTTTTTGTAACGATGCATTCTTCAGAAATACTGTCACCGATATTTAAGTTTTTTTTAGAAATTATGCTTCTATATGCCCAATCACGAATATCTATTTCACGTTTGTTAACGATTTTTTTATCTCCTAATGTTGACCTTATATATCGCAGAACATTTACGAGATTTTTAAATTGTTTTGGATTAATAGAGACAGACTGATCCGGCCCGGGAACAAAATTTGATAATGTTAAATGTTTTTCTATTATTTGAGCTCCAAAAGACGCAGCTACAATACTAGTATATATATCTGGAGAATGATCAGAATGTCCTATAATTAGATTTGGAAAGTGATTTTTTAATTTATCTATTACTTTTAGATTCATATCTTCATATTTAGGAGGATACTCACTTAAACAATTAAGAACTGAAAAATCTGATTTATTGGAGG
>TARA_B100001057_G_scaffold501136_1_pt1 | contig 21900 bp, 25 predicted proteins | sample TARA_B100001057 | Tara Oceans TARA_B100001057 (sample SAMEA2621839) | marine metagenome | biome: marine biome (ENVO:00000447); feature: surface water layer (ENVO:00002042); material: "saline water (ENVO:00002010), including plankton (ENVO:xxxxxxxx)" | depth 5 m
GAGTAGTTATTGGAGGTGGCGGTAGATATGATAAATTGTCACAAATACTTAACATAGGTCAATCTCAAGGAGTGGGTGTTGCTTTCGGCATAGACCGTATAATAAATCAACTTCGACTTGATATTTCAAAAGAAACAATATTTTTAATATCTCAAGATGAAGATGAAATGAATGATATTTCAGATGAATTAGATAAAAACCATATACCTTATGAAGTACCTATAAGATTCAGTAAGGAAAATACTCAGTACAAAGAAGGTATAAAGAATAATGCAACATTAGTAATTAATTGTTCTGAAAAAACTATTAAAATTATCAGCAGCAATAAAGTTATACCATTCGACATTAAAAAATTAAAGGAATTAATTTGAACATTAACGAATTAGTAAATGCAAAAAATAATACCGAAGTTCAAAATGTTAATGGTTGGGTTGCATCCATAAGAGATCATGGAGGACTCACGTTTATAGATCTTCGTGATTTTTATTCCTCTATACAAATTGTTTACGAGCAAAGTAAAAATATGCCTTCTGATATAAAAAATGAGTATTACATTTCTGTATCGGGTGTTTTTAAAGAGCGAGATAAAGAACTAGTAAATAAAAAATCTCAATTAGGCATGTTTGAGATTCAGGCTTCTGAAATAAATATTATAAATAAGAGCAAGACTTTGCCATTTCAAATAGATAACGATATTGATACTGACGAGAGTATAAGATTGAAATATAGATATCTTGATTTGAGAAGACAAACTATGAAATCAAACATAGTTGGCAGATCAAATACTTTTAAATCTATAAGAAAGATAATGGATAAAATGGATGTATTAGAAATAGATACACCTACTCTTATTAAGTCTACTCCTGAAGGTGCTAAGGATTTTCTAGTACCTTCGCGTAAAAACAGCAGTACTTTTTATGCCTTACCACAATCACCTCAGATGTATAAGCAACTATTCATGATGGCTGGATTTCCAAATTATTATCAAATTGCAAAGTGCTATAGAGATGAAGACTCTAGAAAAGATAGACAACCTGAATTCACCCAATTGGATGTAGAATTTTCAAACGCTAATCCTGAAATAGTTAAAGAAAATATTGAAACTATCGTTAAATTTGTATTTAAAGATGCATACGATATAAAAATAGACTCTGCATTTAAGAATATGACTTTTTCTGAAGCTATATCCTTATATGGAACTGACAAACCTGATTTAAGAATTAAAGAAACGATAAATGATTGCACCGAAGTTTTTAAAAAAACTGAAATTAATTTTTTGACTGATATTTTAAATAAAGAGGGTGTAATCAGATATTTAAAAACGGATGATTTGCTTACTCGAAAAATAATTGACCAATTAGATGAAGAATTGAAAGAATTAGGTTCAAATGGTCTAGGTTGGTTTAAGATCGATAACAATGAAATATCAGGTCCTTTATCTAAATTAATTTCAGAATCAGAGAAAAAATTTCTGATAGGTCAAGAAAATGGAGTATTTCTTTTTCAAGCTGGACAAGAGATGGAAATAGCACCATTTCTTGATTATATAAGAAGATATATTTTCAAACCTACCACCGAACAACAATTTACATTTTGCTGGGTTGATAATTTCCCTTATTTTGAAATCGAAAAAGGTAATTTACAACCATCTCATCATCCATTTACAGCTCCAACAAATGAAGACGATTTTATTGATAATCCAGAGCTTTCGACAGCCTTACATTACGATTTAGTTCTTAATGGGGTTGAGCTTGGATCAGGTTCACAAAGAATAAGTAATCCAGATTTACAACGTATTGTTCTAGAGAAATGGGGCTTAAGTAATGATGAAATTGAAGATAGGTTCGGTTGGTTTATAGAGGCACTTTCATATGGAACACCACAACATGCAGGATTTGCTATAGGTATAGATAGATTGATTGCTGAAGTATATAATCAAAATTCTATAAGAGATGTAATACCATTTCCTAAAACACAATCTGGTCTAGATCCACTTACCGATGCGCCTTCATATATTAATGAAAATATATTAGAAGAATACAACTTAAAGTACATAAACAAAGATGAATAGCAATCAAATAAGAACAGAGTTTTTAAATTATTTTGAGTCTAAAAATCATGACGTTATTAAGTCTGCATCTTTAATTCCTCACGACAATACTTTGTTATTCACAGCTGCAGGAATGGTGCCCCTTAAGGATTATTTCTCAGGAAATAAAGTACCTGATAATCCGAATATGGCTTCATCACAAAAATGTATAAGAACAATAGACATTGATATTATTGGAGACACTGATAGACATCTGTCATTTTTTGAAATGTTAGGAAATTTTAGTGTCGGTAAGTATTTTAAAAAAGAAGCAATACGTTATTCATATGAATTTATAACTAAAGTTTTATCGATTGATTCAGAAAGATTATGGTTTACAGTTTATAAGGATGATAAAGAATCTTTCGATATTTGGCGCGATGAAATAGGCGTTCCTGAAGAACGAATACAGTATGGCGATAAAGATAACTTCTGGCATATGAATATCCCTGGTCCGTGTGGTCCTTGTTCAGAAATTTTTATAGACAGAGGATCAAAATATGGTCCAGATGGTGGACCAATCGGAGGGGGAGAAGATCGATTTGTTGAGATATGGAATCTTGTATTTATGGAATCTATTCAAGATAGACCTTTTGAAGTAGTAGGTACGTTACCAAGTAAAAACATAGATACTGGTATGGGTTTAGAGAGAATAGCAATGATTATGCAAGAAAAAGAATCTTTGTTTGAAACAGATTTATTTAGTTCAATACATAAAGAACTATCAAAAAAAATAAAAACCTCAAATGCTAAATATGAAAAAATTATTTTAGACCATATAAAAGCATCCACATTTATGCTTAGTGATGGTGTTGTTCCTACTAATGAAGGTAGGGGTTATATCTTAAGAAGACTTATTAGAAGAGCTTTAAGAGCTTACAATAAATTAACTGATGAGCAATCGTCACTTGATTTTCTTATCAAAGAAGTTACAAAATTGTACAACGAACCTTATCCTGAACTTGATAAAAATATTGATAAAATAACAAAATTATTTAAAACTGAAGAAGATCTATTTAGCAAAACATTAAATAAAGGAATCCAAGAAATTAATACTATTCTTGAAACAGGTGAACTATCTGCAAAACAAGCTTTCTATCTATTTGAAACTTACGGTTTCCCTTTTGAATTAACTCAAGAAATTGCTCTTGAGAATAACATAACTCTAAATGAAGAAGAATTTGAACAATATTTTGAAAATCATAAGATTAAATCTAAAGGTTCCTCTACTAAAATAGATGAAAATATGAAATTAGATATAGATACGAATAATTTTTGTGGATATGAAACAGTAGACACCACATCTGAGATATATCATGTAGAACCTCTTGATAATAAATCTATAATATTTACCAAAATAAACCCATTTTATTTCGAAGCAGGTGGACAAATATCTGATGAAGGGAAAATAAGAATCGATGAAAAAGAATATCTTGTTGAAAAAGTTGTTCAGAGTGAAAATGGAGCAACTGGCTTAGTTGTTGATGTAAATAATGTAAGCATAGGTGATGAAGTTCAATTAACAGTAGATGATTCTTTTAGAAATGCAGTATCTAAAAGTCATAGTGCAGCACATATTGTTCATTCTGCTTTAAGAAATATTTTAGGGGATCATGTTGCACAAGCCGGTTCCAACGTAGCGCCTGGTAGATTTAGATTTGATTTTAGCCATACTCAGAAAGTTTCAGATGAGGAGTTGTCAAATATTTTCGAAACAGCAAACAAAGTAATTTTTGATGATCTTGAAGTTAATACAAATATTATGAATATTGATAAAGCTAAAGATGAAGGTGCCTTAGCATTTTTTGGCGATAAGTATGATGACGATGTGAGGGTAGTTAATATTGGGTCATTTTCAAAAGAATTATGTGGTGGTACTCATGTTAAAAATTCACATGACGTTGGATTAGTTGTATTAACTCAAGAATCTTCAATTGGTTCTAACTTAAGACGTGTAGAAATGTTATCTGGTTCAGATGCTTATGTTTTTTTAAATACTGCTTATAAATCTTATCAAGAAGTTGCTGATATTCTTAAAGTACAAACTAGTGATGTATCAACTAAATTAAAACAAAATCTTGAAACACTTGAAGAATACAAATTAAAAATATCGAATTTTAGAAAGGTTGAGTTAACAAAGTTAACACAGGATTATTCTTCTAAATCTTCAAAGATAGATAAATACAATGTAATCATTGAAACTATTTCTTTAGAAAATTCCAATGAGTTAAGAGAAGTTGCTTTAGATATGATAAATAACTTTGATGTTGATATTTGCATATTATTTTCAAATATATCTGGTAAAACTACAATCGTTGGTTCAACTAAACCAAGTATTGATCTTGATATCTCAATAATTACTAATGACCTATCATCATTGTATAGTGGAGGAGCATCAAAAGATTCAAATCTATCAATAGGTGGCGGTCCTGGCAAATATGATACTGCTAAAGCAATTAATGCCGCAAAACAATCTTTAAAAAAACTACTTTAAAGTGAATAATTTATTATCAATAGACTTCGGCGAACGTTATATGGGATTTGCTATAAGAACTGTTAAAACACAGATACCTATACCAGTAGAAGTCGTAGACATTAAAAAAGATAATATTGCAAACAAAATATCTACATACATAGATTCCTATGATATAAATGAATTTATTATTGGATATCCATTAGGTATGAATCTTTCTGAAAATAGAATGACTAATAATGTTGATAATTTTATTGAAGAAGAATTAAAGAAATATAATTTACCAATTTCAAAAGTAGATGAAAGATTTACTTCTGAATTAATCAAAAATAGTAAAAAAGACAGAGTTGATGATTTGTCAGCATTAGAGATATTAGAAACTTATATTAAAAATAATGATTAAATTTCTATATAAAAACCGAACAGCTTTGCAAATACTCTTAGTAGTTTTCTTTTTCATAGCTACTTACAATGTTACAAATTCTATAGCAGATAATGTAGAAATTAACTCAATTGAGAGAAATCCAAATATTGAAGATTTAAAAATTATAAATGTAAATATCCCACAAGGGAGCTCTGCTTCCGAAATATCTTCGATGTTAGATTCAACTGGTGTAATAACATCTAAACTTGCATTTGAACTGTATTTACGTAACGAAAATCTTACTGATAAATTGCGGTCTGGTTCTTACGAAATACCAAATAATTTAAATTTTGAAGAGCTTACTTCAGTACTTTTAAAGGGACCCCCACTCAAAACATACACAATCACAATTCCAGAAGGATTATGGCTGAACGAAACATTAGAAACTATTTCGGCTCAAACTGGTTATGAAGTAATTCAACTTAAAAATTCATTAATATCAGGAAGCGTTCAAAGTTCTTTTTTACCTGATAACGATTTTTCTAATTTACAAAATTGGGAAGGCTTACTATTTCCAAACACATACCAAATAGATATTGAAGCTAACGGAGAAGATATATTGCAAATTCTTGCAGATGAATTAGAGAATAGATACAACAATTTACTTCTGACTAACCCGATACCAGCGTGGATTTCTTCCCCAAATGAATTCTTTACCATAGCAAGTTTGATTGAAGCCGAAGCAAAATTAGATGAAGATAGACCATTGGTTTCTTCTGTTATTAGAAACAGACTTGATCAAAATATGCTTTTACAAATTGATGCAACTGTACTTTATTCATTACAAAAACGAAAAACACAAGTACTTTTAATAGATTTACAAGTAGATAGTCCATATAACACCTACAAATATACATCACTTCCTCCAACGCCTATTTCTGGATTTGGTGAAAAATCTATGGCAGCTATTTTCAATACACCAGAAAATCAATATATTTACTACCTTTTAACAGATATAAATGGGAAGATGACTTTTACGGATAATTATGAAGAGTTTATTAATCTAAAAAATAAAGCTAAAGATGAAGGAGTTATTCCTTAATGGTTTCTACAAACGATATACGACCTGGGCAATCAATATTAGTTGAGGGAATACTTTATCAAATAATTGACTACCAGCATGTTAAACCTGGTAAAGGTAAAGCTTTTGTAAAAACTAAGTTAAAGAATTTAACAAATGGTGGTGTATTAGATAAAACTTTTCGAGCTGATGAAGACGTTGAGCAAGCATATATTGACAAACAAACATTTCAATACTTATACAATGATTCAGATAAGTATTTCTTTATGAATGCCGATAGTTATGAGCAAATTGAACTATCTAAAGAAAATCTTAATAATAAAGAATTGCTACTTAAGCCTAATCAAGAAGTTACACTGTCAATGTATAAGGAAAAACCTATAGACATGCAGCTGCCATCGACAATTTCATTATTGGTAACTCACTCAGAACCAGCAGTGAAGGGTGACTCAGTTAATTCCAACAGTAAAGAAGTTACTTGCGAAACTGGACTAAAAATTCAAGTTCCTATGTTTATAGAAGAAAACGATATTATAAAAATTGACACTAAATCTATAAGCTACGTAACAAGAGTATGACGCACGATTTCAGACATTATTCATTCAACTCCTTATTTTCTTTAAATAGTTATGAAGAGAAAGTAGAACTTTTAGATAATGATTTATCGGAAAATCAACTTTTAAGAGCTCAGCAATTAATACTTTTTTTTAATGAGAATGCGACGCATATTATTCAAATTATTGAAAAATCATCTGATAATTGGTCATTTGAAAGAATTGCAAAGCCTGAAAAAACAGCTTTACTGCTTGGTATTGCTGAATTAAAAATGAAATTAACTCCAAGAAAAGTAATTATATCTGAATGGGTTAAATTAGTCGACAAGCATTCCTCCTCTGAGGGGGCAAAATTTGTTAATGCAGTCTTGGATAATTATGAATGAATTCCAATTTATTGGATTTTTAAAGCTTAAAAATTACAGAACATCTTATATTGAATCGTTTGATACACATGATACTGAACTTCAAAAAAAGCTTATTGAAGCTTCAAAAGATATTAATTTACAGTCTATAAGAATTCATAAGTATGTTACTCATAATGGCACCATAGGAAAGGTGGTATTTGCTAGATTTCTTGATTCTATCGGATTAGATGAACAAACACGTATCAAGAAATTGAATATTTCAAATATCAAAGATATAGTGAATTTTATAGAGAATATATGATAATAATTATAACTGGTCCTTCTGGAGTAGGTAAAAATACAATAATAAACGAACTCTCTAATCATATTAACTTCTATTTTTCAACTTCATTTACAACTAGACCAAGAAGAGATAACGAGAAGGAGGGTGAAGATTACTATTTTATCTCAAATCAACAATTCAATGACTTGATAGATAATAATGAAATGCTCGAATACGAAGAGTATGGTGGATATTTATACGGAACTCCTAACTCTGAAATTATTCGAGATGGAATTGTTATATTAGATCTAGAAGTTAATGGTGCGACTAAATTACTTAAATCAAACAGCGATTATCTAGGTATATTTATAGATATTAACGACGAAGAACTGATTAAAAGATTAGTTTCCAGAGGACACGATCAAGAATTTATAAATAAACGAATGATTCTTGCAAATTCACAAAGAGAACATAAAGGTGAATACGATTTCTACATAGAGAACCAGAATTTAAATACTGCAGTTAATAATATAATTGATATAATATGTAAGCTGGAGGAACAATGATAAAACCACCTATTGAAGAATTACTAAAAGAAACACCAGGTAGATTTGCTCTTGTTATTACCGCATCTAGAAGAGCAAGAGATATAAACTCATATTTTAATCAACTTGGGGAAGGTATTGGTGCATATACGCCTCCGCAGGTTCAAAGTTTAAGCAGAAAACCTCTTACAGTAGCATTTGAAGAAATCGCAGCAGGGAAAGTAGAAGTTTCCGAAGACAATTAATGAAAAAAAATGTGCTACTTGCTGTAACAGGTAGTATTGCTTGTTCTAAAGCTGAGTTATTTATAAAGCAATACAAAAATCAGTACAATTTTAAAGTTATATCTACTTATAATGCTTTACAATTTTTGAGCGATGAATTTAAAAATAGTCATCGAATCTTAAGTGATTGGGAGGATTTAGAGGGAACTCCACACATAGAACTAGCAAGATGGACTGATTTATTTATAATTTATCCTGCGACAGGTAATGTTATTGCAAAAATTGCAAACGGTATAGCAGATGATTTATTAACTTCGACATCACTTATGTTTGGATCCGGAATCTATATATGTCCAGCAATGCATGAAGAAATGTATTTAAACAATACAACACAGAACAATCTCAAAAAACTGTCTCAGAATAATTTTATAGTAGGGTCAAGATATGGAGATTTAGATATTGGAGACAGAGGTTACGGTAGATTAATTGAACCTCTTGATTTAAAAAACAATATTGAGAAATCTCTAGGAAAGGTAATTGTGACATCTGGTCCTACACTAGAAGCTATTGACGATGTTAAAGTGATTACTAATAAATCATCGGGAAAGCAGGGGAGAGCGATAGCTATTGAACTTACATCGCGGGGATACGAAACAATATATATTCACTCAAGTCAGATAACTCCAATACCAGGAATAGAAAATGTTGAATTTACAACATCCTCAGAACTATTAACAACAATAAATGAACACGTAGTTGGAACTGATTATTTATTTATGACTGCAGCTGTAGCAGATTTTACAGTTGAAAAACAAAGCGGAAAGATAAGTCGTGATTCTGGAAATATTCATCTTAATCTAATACCAAACATAGATTTGATTAAGTCAATTAAACAAAATAATAAAGATGTTGTTACGATTGCATTTTCTGCACAAATTAATGATGATCTTAATTTTGATAAGATTAAAAGGAAAAATTGCGATTATTTAGTAATAAATAACATTTTAGATAATAACTTTGGAAGTGACTTTAATAAAATAAAAATTATTAACAAGAATAATCTCGTTTATGAATCTGATCGAAAATTAAAATCTGACATTGCATATGAATTAATAGATGTATTACTTTAGAAATGTTCGCTGATGTTGAGATAATTTCAAATAATACTTATAGTTATAATCAATTTACATATTCAATTCCAGATAAATTTCATAACAATTTAAGTGTTGGATTACTCGTTAAGGTCGAATTCAGAAATAAAATTGTCGACGCACTTATAGTTAATATAAAATCTGAAACCTTAGTTAAAAATATTAAGGAAATTATTGATATATCTAATTACAAACTAACAAACAATCAGTATATTTACTGTAAATTTATAGCTTTATCAAACATGCTTAACTGTGGAATACTATTGCATGACTTAATAGATATAAATGTATTAAATAGTCAAAAGATATTAAAAAAAAGCTCTATAACCAATATAAATTTTCAGGAATTTAACGATTTTAATTTTAAAAATAATAATGTTTTTTTTGTATCTTCTATAAAAGAAGCAAGCGTATTGAATAAAAAATTAAAAGATAAGATAGATATACATTTTTACCAGAAATTTGGTGGGAGGAATGAACTTATCAATGCATTAAACACAAAAAATAATAATAAAAATATTATCATTCTTTCAAATAATTTTGATAAATTAAAATTGTCTGATAATACAAATTACTTTTTTTACGATTGTAATTCTCCTGCCTTTAAATTACCAAAATTAAATAATCTAAATATATTAGAATCTTCTTTTCTTAAACATCATATATTTGGTGGTACGTTTTATTATATTAGTGAATTTCCAAATTTAGAGTTTAATGATTTTTATCAATTTAATATGCCAGATATTAAATATGATATAGAATATTACTTTTCTAATAACTTAAATGATAATTTAGAGTTACTTAAACATAAATATCCAAATAAAGTTGTAAATGTTTATTGTAAAGAAAGTTTGGGAAATCATCCACATATATCTCAATATGAAGATATTAATAACAAAGATGTCAATACAATTATTATTAATAATCCGTCTATTTCTTCTAAAGGTTTGCTTAGTTCATATAAATTGATAACACTTATAAGAACATTAAATTTTTGCACTGAACATGATAAAAAAATAATAGTATTTAATAATAAAAAATTGGATATTGTAAATTCATTGAATAGTTTATCTTTAACTAAATGGGCAAATAAAGAGATAGAAACAAGATTAAAATATGGTCCCAATAAATTATTGAAAGTTTTTCAATTTGAAGTTGAAAATAAAATAGAAATCAGTGATGATTCAATTCTTGGGCCTATAAAAACTGAAAATGGGTATAAGTATGAAATTCAAATCAAATTATCTAAAAAATTAAATTACTTAAAATACATAAATCTATTTAAAAGATTTTATAAAATTGACAAATCACGAGTAAGGTATATTTAATGAGCGATATAGTTATTTTTGGACATCCATCTTTATTAAGTAAGTCAGAGGACATAACAAACATAGATGATTATGTTGTTAATTTATCTAAAAAAATGATTGATATTATGTATGCAGCTCCAGGTGTTGGTTTGGCTGCACCACAAATAGGTATAAACAAAAATTTGTTTGTATTTGATGCTGGAGATGGACCTAAAGTTGCAATTAATCCAAAATTACTTAAAACTGAGGGATCAATAGTTTTTATGGAAGGTTGTCTATCTTTGCCAGGATATTATTGGGATATTGAAAGACATGAATACGCTAAGGTTGAATGCCTAAACGAAAAAGGTGAAATAACTATATATGAAGGAGATGAATTATTAGGTAGAGTTTTACAACATGAACTAGATCATTTAAAAGGAAAATTACTACTCAAATCAATGAAAAGAAAACAAAGAAAAGAAGCAATGAAAGAAATATCAATTAAAGGTTTTCCTGGTGATAAAGTATAAATATTTTTTTGGTTCAGATGAACGCAGTCTAGGTTTTTTAGAAACTATTTTTAAATATACAAAAGATATCAGAGTAATAACACTTCCTCCAAAAAAAATTGGTCGTGGTCGAAAAATCTCCTCGAATCCTGTTCAAATTTATTGTGAGAAAGAAGACATTAAATATTCATTTTATGACGATGAAACAATTTATAAAGATATGGAATATGGAATAGTTGCAAGCTTTTCAAAGATTTTTAGTAAGAAATTTTTATCACATAATTCACCGTTATTTAATATTCATCTAAGTTTACTTCCAATGTACAAAGGTCCTACACCAGTGGAAACAGCATTATTAAATTTAGAAAAAATATCTGGTTACACAATATTTAAAATTAATGAAGATATAGATACTGGTGATATAATTTTCCAAACATCTCTAAATATCGATGGTAAGTATTCAACAGAAGTTTATGATGATATTTACCAATCTTTTGATAAAAATTTTTTAAATATAAATTTTTATAAAATAGGTGAAATTCAGGAGGAATTGAGCTCTAATACTAGAAAATTTGTTAAACAAGATTTTAATATTAATAATTTATCAATTTCAGACGCAAAAGTAAAAATTAGAGCATTTGATTATCTAGGGCCAGCCTATATTACATATAACAATATAAATTTAAAAATTCTTAGTTACAGTGATGATGATCAAGCAAGTAGTATTGAATTAGTTGATGGATTGTTATTTCCAGTATATGTTGTACCGGAAGGTAAAAATAAAATGCTATTCGAAGATTACTTAAGAGGAATAAGATGATAATCTCTGCAAGTATACAAGCAGCTGATCAGTTGAACATTTTAAAGAGTATTAAACAACATTCATCAAAATTTGATCAAATACATGTTGATATCACAGATGGACACTTCACAAACAATATTTCTATGTCATTTAAACACATAGAGGAAGTTAAGAATCAAACTGATTACAAAGTTGACGTACAGTTAATGGTGGAAGACAATGTAAAACTTACTCCAATAGCTTTTGCTCATGGAGCAGATTTAGTATCAATTCATCTTGAATCAACTTCAGTTTATGACTTTATTAATTTAAGTAATGAATTTACAAATCTTGGAATTGCAGCATTGCCTAATACAGATAATTCAGAATTAGTAGAATACTTACATTATTCAAAAGCAGTTTTATTTTTAGGTGTAAATCCTGGCTTTTCAAATCAAGGTCAGTCTGTAGATTTGATTGACAAAATTAAAAATTTTAAAAATACATATCCTAAATACGATGGATTAATTATTGCCGATGGTGGAATTCAGAATAATCATCTAAAATCCCTTAATGATTTAGGAGTAGACATAGCTGTTCAAGGTGGTGCAATTTTTGGCTGATACTTTTCACTTTTTAGATTTTCCAAACAGTATGTACTTAGCTGTTATAGAAGCTTTGAAAGTTAATACATTTCCTAATCCTAAAGTGGGTGCCGTTCTTTTAGATAAAAATAATATTGTCAAAGCGTCAGGACACCATAAAGGGAGGGGCACGAATCATGCAGAAATTGAAATTATTAATAAAACAACAATTGAGCCAACTGATACGTTATATGTAACATTAGAACCCTGTTTTCACACAGATTCATCACCTTCGTGTGCTGATGAACTTTTAAAAACTGAAATTAAGAATGTGGTCATAGGTGATATTGACTCTGATAAAAGAACGAATGGAAAAAGTATTGAAAAGCTTAAAAACAACGGCTTAAATATTAATTTAATTGAGGGAGTAAACAATTTTATAAATCCACATTATAAGAAGAAAAACAGTTCTGATAATTCGATTTCTTATATAGGTAAAATAGCAACAAGTAGTAATGATAAAATATATGATTATTCAATAAAAAGAATCCAGAATGAAACTCATTATATTACTAATTCTGAATCATTAAATTTTACTCATTTGCTTCGGTCTACAGTTGATGGTATTTTAATCGGAAAAAATACACTGATGACTGACAATCCACAACTAAACGTAAGATTAAGTCCTTTGAGTCATGTAGATATTAAAAAATATGTTCTTTGGGGGAGTGATAAATCTTTTATTGTTGAACAATCGCAAATGCACAATGACAAAATATTTTTAACAACTTTTGATGATGAATCTATTATCAATGAAACAAATGTAGTCAATTTAAGTAACCTATCTTTTAGTAATGTAAATTCTTACTTAATGGATCAAAATATCAAATCTTTACTTGTAGAAGGGGGTAATTACGTCCATAAATTTTTTATTTCGGAAGAAATTTATGACTATTTTTATAAATTCGTATCACAGGATTCGATATCAAAAGGACTATTCTTAGATAATCTTATTTCTGAATATTTATTGAATAATATGAACGAGATTAAGAAAATTCAACTTAAAGATAACTCATTACACATTTATAATTAGTTTTACATGTTCACTGGAATTGTTAAATCGATAGGAAGTATAAAAACGCTTCAAGAAGATCGTCTGTTGATATCCACTGATGACGATACTTTTCATAATTTAGAATATGGAACAAGTATATCAATTGATGGATGTTGCTTGACTTTAAAAGAATATATTGATAATAATTTATTATTTCAAATATCTGATGAAACAATTTCAAGAACATCGCTAAATAAGAATCACTGTGGTTTTGTTAATATGGAGTTACCTTTAACTGTAAATACTCTTTTAAGTGGTCACATTGTTCAGGGCCACGTAGACAAAGTTATAGTATTAGAGCATGTTGAAAAATTAGATAACGAGTTGTGGAATTTCTATTTTAATACTGCAGATAGAAAATATATTGTAGATAAAGGTTCTATAACATTAAATGGAGTATCTTTGACTGTTGTTAATCCCGATGAAAATAGGTTTAGTGTTGCTGTAATCGAAGAAACTTACAAAAGAACAAATTTGCAATACTTAAAAAAAGGCAGCTCAATTAATGTTGAATACGATATTGTAATAAAATATCTAGAGAAATTAAATTATGATAAATGATATAAAAGAAATTATCGACCTATTTTCTAAAGGTGAAATGATTATCCTTATCGACGACGAAGAACGTGAGAATGAAGGTGATTTAGTAATTTCATCAAAGTATTTAACAGCAGAACACATAAATTTCATGATTACATACGGTAAAGGGTTAGTGTGTGCTCCAATATCTTCTTCAATAGCAAAAAAATTAAAATTACCACTCATGGAAGGTGTAAACAATGAAATGCAAACTCCATATACACATTCTGTTGATTTGAAAGGTGATGGCGTAACTACAGGTATATCTGCTGAAGATAGATTTAAAACTATTAAAGGATTGGCGAGTGACGATTCTACTCGTGATTCTTTCAATGTACCAGGTCATATTTTTCCACTTCAAGCAATGGATGGAGGTGTGCTTAGAAGAGCGGGTCATACAGAAGCAGCCGTTGATTTGTGTTCAATTTCTAACCATAAAGAAGTCGCTGTAATATGTGAGATTATTAACGAAGATGGAACAATGGCTCGATTAGAAGATTTAATTAAATTCTCCAAATTACACAAAATACCAATTGGCACTATCAAAGATTTAATACAATACAGATTAGACTCATCAAATCCAGTTGAATTTGTGTCAAAATCAAAAATACCTACTGATTATGGAGAATTTGTAGGCCATGTTTTTAAAGACAATGTAGATAACACGGAACACATAGCTTTAACATTTGGTGATTACTTATCAAGTGAAGATACAATGGTACGAGTACATTCTGAATGTTTAACTGGAGATACATTATTTTCTAAAAAATGTGATTGCGGATCTCAACTTTCTAGTGCATTAAAAACTATTTCTGAAAATGAAAGTGGTGTACTTCTCTATATGAGAGGACATGAAGGAAGAGGAATTGGTCTTGGGAATAAGATCAAAGCTTACTCACTACAAGAAGAAGGTGAAGACACTGTAGATGCGAATTTAAAACTTGGATTTAAAAATGATCAACGTGATTACGGCACTGGTGCGTTGATTTTAAGAAATTTGGGTATAACAAATATGAATCTTTTAACTAATAATCCTTCAAAAAGAGCTGGTTTGGAAGGTTATGGTTTAAATATAACTAAAAGAACACCTTTATTAGGTAAACAAACTCCTGAAAACTCTAAATATCTTGAAACAAAAAAAGATAAAATGGGTCATGATTTCAATGAAGAATAAGATTGCTATTGTTGCTTCTAAATATTACGAAGATATTTCTGAAGGCTTAATCACTGGGATATCTAATTCTTTAGATTCCAATTTTACTACTGAAATATTTAGAGTATCAGGGACTTGGGAAATTATTCATAAAATAAATTCACTCTCCAAAGAATACGATAAATTTATAGCTGTTGGAACAATTATAAAGGGTGGCACAGATCACTATGAATATATATCTCAAGGAGTAATTAACGGCTTGATAAAGCTAACTATCGATAAAAATATTTATATTTCAAATTGTGTTTTGAATGTTCATGATGTGGAAGACGCTATGAATAGATCGAAGGATGATATGAATAATAAGGGTTCTCAATCAGCAATCGCTATAAATAATCTTTTTTCTTAAATATATATCAGATTTACAGTATAATTTTATTAAGCGAACAACGTTCCACCTACTGTGAATAATAGTAAGGTTAAACAAACGGCTTCGTGCCGTTTTTTTTATGAAAGGGGTTAATATACCAGAACTTAACATAAATGAAGCAATTAAATCTAAAGAGCTAAGAGTAATTGCACCAGACGGTGTACAAGTTGGAGTTCTAGAACTAAAAAAAGCCTTAATCATTGCAAATGAATTAGATCTTGATTTAGTGGAAGTATCTCCGGAAAGTAAACCACCAGTTGCGAGATTGATGGATTATGGAAAATACAAATATGAACTTGCTCAAAAGGCTAAAGAATCAAGAAAAAATCAAGTAAAAATATCTGTAAAAGAAATACAGTTAAAGCCAAAAATAGATACAAATGATTTCAAAATTAAGTTACAAAAATCAAGAAAATTTTTGGAAGGTGGAGACAAAGTCAAATTTACAATGAGATTTAGAGGTAGAGAAGCTGAGCATCCAGAATTTGGACAAAAAGTATTAGATAATTATAAAGAAGAATTATCTGATATTTCAGAATTAGAATCTACATCAAATCCTGATGGAAGATCTATAACTATGGTCTTAGCACCAATAGGAGGGAAAAAATGAAACATAAAACTCACAAAGGTATGTCTAAACGAGTCCGCGTAAGTGGTACTGGAAAATATATGCGTAGACGTTCTCATAGATCACACTATAAACTCGCTAAAGGGTCAGGTACTTGGTCAAGACTAAAAAGAGACGTCGAAGCTTCTAAAGGTGATAGTAGAAAAATTAGAAAGTTGTTAGGTTAATTATGGTAAGAATTAAAAGATCCGTACATAGCAAAAAATCAAAAAAGAAAGTTCTCAAGAATGCTAAAGGTTATACGGGAGCAAGAAGCAAAAGATTAAGAGCAGCTAAAGAACAAGTAATGCATGCGGGAGCTGATGCATTTACCCATCGTAAGGATAAAAAAGCAGATTTTAGAAAATTATGGATATCAAGAATAAATGCTGCAGCTAGACAAAATGGTTTAACATACTCTAAATTCATTAATGGATTAACTAAGGAAGGTATTAAAGTTGATAGAAAAATTCTGGCAGATCTTGCTGTAAATGATCCTAAAGGTTTTTCTAAACTGGTAGATGTTGCAAAAAAGAATCTAGATGCCTGAATTAAATCTTGATAAGATTTTAGCTTCTTTAGATCTAAGAATCTCTGAAGTTAAGCAGCTAGAAGAATTTGAATCAATTTCTAAAGATTATTTAGGTAAAGGATCCCTACTATCTGATGAACGAAAAAAACTTGCTAATTTATCCATTGAAGATAAAAAATCATATGGAAAGAAACTTACCGAATTAGCAAAAAAGATTGAATCAAAAATAGATACATCTAGAAATGAATTTATTATAAAGACATTCCAACAAAAAGAAAAAAATGAACTAACTGACATAACAATTGATTGGAATCGTAACGAAGGTTCATATAAACATATTCTTTCATCAGTAATGGATGAAGTAGTAAGTATATTTTCTTCAATTGGTTATGAAGTAGCCTTTGGACCAGAAGCAGAAACTTCATGGCATAATTTTGATGCACTTAACACTCCTGAGTGGCACCCAGCCAGATATGAATCCGATACAATTTATCTTGATGCAAATTTAGAAACACTCTTAAGAACTCAAACAAGTACTGTGCAAATAAGACATATGGAACAAAAAGATCCACCTGTTTATATAGTTGCACCAGGAAGAGTTTTTAGGTCTGATCAATTAGATGCTACCCATTCACCTGTCTTTCATCAACTAGAAGGGTTAGCTATTGATAAGGATCTTACATTTACTGACTTAAAAGGTACTCTTGAATATTTTACAAAGGAGTTCTTTGGAGAAAATGTAGAAACAAAGTTTATTCCCCATTTTTTTCCTTTTACGGAACCTTCTGCTGAGGTACTAGTAAAGTGGCAAGATGGTTCATGGCTTGAAATTCTTGGTTGTGGAATGGTTGATCCCAATGTTCTAGAAAATGTAGGATATTCAAAAGACTACAAAGGGTTCGCATGGGGAGTTGGTATTGAACGTTTAGCTATGTTAAGGTACCAAATTGATCATATTAAAAATTTTTATGATAACGATATTCGATTTTTGGAACAATTCTGATGAAATTATTAAGGTCGTGGTTACAAGATTGGATAGATATAGCAGATATTCAAGATGAAGAATTATCTATTGCATTAGAGTCTTTAGGGTTTGAAATAGAAGAATACAAAATAATTGAACCAAACTACAAAAATATAGTAGTTGGAAAAGTTTTAGAAATTTATCCTCATCCAAATGCAGATAAAGTAAGAATTACAAAAGTAGATGTAGGAAATAAAGTTTATGAAATAGTATGTGGCGCGTGGAATTTTGAAGTTGGTGCAATAGTTCCAGTTGCTCTTCCAAACTCTTATATTAAAGACTCTTTTAAAATCACTAAACGTGAAATTAGAGGTGTAGAGTCAAATGGTATGATATGTTCTGCTTCTGAACTTGATTTGTGGGATGATCATACGGGTATTTTAAAATTAGAAGAATCATTTCAAATTGGTGCTGATTTCTCTAAAACATATAATTCAACAGATTCCTTTTGGGAGGTTGGAGTTACCCCAAATAGAGGCGATTGTATGTCCTATCTTGGTATAGCACGAGAACTATGTGCTTACTTTAATAAATCTCTCCATAATATTGAGAAACAAATAAAACCTACGTTAAAACCTGTGTTAAAAGTAAATAGTGGAAAAACTAAATTGTGTTCGTCCTATCAAACCATAGAAATTGAAAATATTTCAATTAAAGATTCTTCTTTTTTAATAAAATATAGACTATCCAGCATAGGTGTAAGAATAATAAATAATGTAGTAGATTATACAAATTATGTATTGCATGACATAGGACAGCCATTACATGCATTTGATAGAGATAAACTATATGGAACTATATCAGTAAGGAGTGCAAAAGTTGGAGAGAAACTTAAAACACTTGATGAGCAAACAAGAGTTTTAGATAAAGAAGATTTAGTTATTACTGACAACAATGAACCTATTGCATTAGCAGGAGTAATGGGAGGTTTTGACACAGAAGTAACAGAGGATACAAAAAATCTTCTTATAGAGAGCGCTTACTTTGACAAAGTTTCGATAATGAAGACTTCAAGAAAACTAAATTTAATATCTGATGCATCTGTAAGATTTGAACGAGGCATCGACAGAAACATACAGTCTTATGGATTGAAACGATTTACAAATTTATATCAACTAGATGAAAATATAGAATATAGTGAAATTTCTGAAAGCATTAAAGATATTGATAGTGGTGATTTTATAACTTTTGAGGTAAGTCTGATCGAATCTTTACTTGGTCAAAATATTGAAAATAAGTTTATTGCTTCAACACTTAAGTCACTATCTATTCAAAACGAAATCACAAAAGATAAAGTAAAATTTAAACAACCTAGTTGGAGATACGACTTAGAAAGGCCAATTGACCTAATAGAAGAAATTGCAAAACATTATGGTTTTAATAATTTTAATTCGACACTACCAATTGGAAAAAATTTAAACAATGTTGGAAATTATTGGAATGTCCGTAAGTATTTTATTGAAAAATTTAGTTCTCAAAAATTTAATGAAACACAAACTTTATCATTTACTCAAAAAGAGAGTAATGCTCTATTTGATCCTGAAAAAAAGAGTGTAAAAGTAATCAATCCAATTGACCAAACACAAGAATATTTACGTACGAATTTATATTCATCTTTAATAAAAATTTACAAGTTTAATTATGATCAAAATAACTTTTCTGGAAAATATTTCGAGATAAATAATATTTATACAAATCAACCAAATAAAACCTACAAACTAATTCCAAAGCAAGATTACACACTTGGATATGTTGTTCCTGATAATGTTTCTGATATTAATCCAATGCAATACATTTCATCATTGCTAAGAAAAATTATTCCTGGTGTAAGTATCGAACAACTCAATAAACCTAGTTTTCATTTTAATAATTCCTATGTACTTATGCTTAACGACAAAATAATCGGACATGCCGGTCAATTGTCTTATCTTATAAGAGAAAAACTTGATCTATCTGAAAATTTATTTCTTGGTCAAATTTACCTTGAAAATTTAGTATTTGAAGAATTAAATGTAATAAATTACACTCCTTTATCTCATTATCCTTTCATCAAATTTGATTTATCTTTCAAAGTAGATAAAGAATTTAATGCGAGTGATCTAATTAAAGAAATTGAAAATTTACTACTTAATAATGAGAATTCTATAAAAATATTTGATGATTACGCTTTCGAGAAAACTCGTAATTTAGGAATTAGAATAATAACAAGAAGTTATGACAAGACTTACAGTGAAGAAGAGAACACAGAGATATTAAATATGATTGTAGATAAATTAACTAATAAATTTAATATTATTCTTAATGAAAAGGCAAACTAGTGGAAGCATCAGGTTTAAATAATAGAGTTTTAAAAATACTTTCTCAAAGTTCACACAAGGCGGCAGTTGATCTTTTAGGAATGCGGTTATCAGCAACAATTAAAGAAAAATTTGTAGAAATTATGATTACTGAAACTGAAGCTTACGGTAGAAAGAACACAGATAAAATGTCACTTTTTAACACTTATAAAAATATACCTACATCATTAACTCTGGGGCCTCCACATATGAGTGTACTAAGATCATATGGTTCAAATAGAGGTTTGTTTTTACTGACTGGAAAGAAAGGTTACGGAGAAGCTGTTCTTATAAAATCTGGCAAAATTCTTATTGGTAAAAAACATATAGAAAAAAGAAGAAAAACAAAAATGAAGACTGATAATTTAAATGGTCCTGGAAATATTACAAAAGGTCTTGGAATAGATGATACCTTTGACGGATATAATTTATTATCTGGAGTTGTTGATTTGTCTCCAAGAATACATCCATTAGACAAAGCAATTGCAAGACCTAGAAAAAATGCAAAAAGGAACGATAAGAACCTTTGGAGATTCACGCTAATTTTAAAATGAAATATTTAATTGATAGAGCAAGCGCCATTACTCCACATGATTCTTTAGAAGAATTACTAAAGAGTAAGAAAAAATTACGAATTAAGCTAGGGGTAGATCCTACAGCTCCTGATGTAACTTTGGGGTGGTATGCAATATTAAGAGCATTAAAGAAGTTTCAAGATTACGGTCATACTGCAGTTTTGATATTAGGAGAATTTACCGCTCAAGTAGGTGACCCTTCAGGAAAATCAGAAACAAGAAGTAAATTGGAAGAAACTGAAATAAATGATAATTCCAAGGACGTGCTTCCAATAATTAAAAATATTCTTAATGAAGATAATTTAGAAATTGTAAGTAATAAAGATTGGTTGTCAAAACTATCAACAAATGAATTAGTTAACTTATCATCATCAACTACTTTGGCACAAATGCTAGAGCGTGAAGATTTTGCTAATAGATACAAGGAAGGTAATCCTATATCGTTAATGGAATTCTTTTATCCATTATTTCAAGGCTACGACTCTGTTGCAGTTAAAGCTGACATTGAAATTGGTGGTCATGATCAATTATGGAATTTGATGCTCGGTAGAGAAGTCCAAAAGTTTTATAATCTTGAACCTCAAATAGCTATGACATTTCCACTTTTAGTTGGTACAGATGGAAATAAAAAAATGTCTCAATCACTCAATAACTATATTTCAGTTACCGATACACCTTCTAATATTTACGGAAAGATTATGAGCATCCCTGACAATATTATGTGGGAATATTTCACAATGTTAACTGATTTAGACTTAGAAGAAATTGACGCGATGAAAAATAATGTACAAAACGAAAATAAAAATCCATTTGATTACAAAAAACTACTTGGTGAATTAGTAGTAACTGAATTGTATTCAAAAAATGATGCTTTAGATTCAGAAGAAAATTTTAAAAATATCACAATCAATAAAGACACACCTGATGAGATACCTGAATACAATATTGAAAATACAGATACTCTTCACTTACCAAAGATATTTACAGAATTAAATATTACAAAATCTAATTCTGAAGCAAGAAGATTGATTACAGCTGGTAGTTTTACGATAGACAATCGCAAATATGACCAACTAGATATTGAATTAAAATCAATTATTGGAAAAACTTTAAAATTAGGGAAAAGAAATTATTTTTCAATAAATACTAAATAAGTACACTACTTAATCAAGGTTATGTTAATCTATACATACGAAAAAAAATTGGCTTTTTGACAACTGAGTAATGTATGAACGCCGGTAGTGCAGATAGAAATATCTAGCACTCTTTTTTT
>TARA_B100001057_G_scaffold27162_2_pt1 | contig 21898 bp, 18 predicted proteins | sample TARA_B100001057 | Tara Oceans TARA_B100001057 (sample SAMEA2621839) | marine metagenome | biome: marine biome (ENVO:00000447); feature: surface water layer (ENVO:00002042); material: "saline water (ENVO:00002010), including plankton (ENVO:xxxxxxxx)" | depth 5 m
AGCCATGATTTTCAGTTTTGTTTGTTATGCCCTTTATGCAGTATTGGCCTTTATGGCCTATGGCGTGGTTATGGCCGAAGGTCTCTCAGGTGCAGCGCTCGAGGAAGCCCAATCCGAAGCCTACAACTTACTTTACCTTGGCTCCGTGATTTTGGGTCTTGGAAACGGTACCGTGGAAGCTTTCATCAATCCGGTGGTTGCCACCATGTTCAAGAAAGACAAGACCAAGTGGCTCAACATCCTTCATGCGGGATGGCCAGGCGGACTTGTTATCGGTGGCGTTCTGACAATCATGCTCAATGAACAGACCAAGGAGGACTGGAGAATTCTTATTTACCTCATCGCAATCCCTTCAGTTATATACCTTGCCATGCTTTTTAAAGCCCGCTTTCCAGTCAACGAACGCGTTGAAGCCGGAACTAGCTTCAGGGAGATGCTTGCCGAATTCGGTGCCATTGGGGCTCTTATTGCCGGGTATTTGATCTTCAGGCAACTCGGTATGGTTTTCGAATGGACGGACATTGTCGTCTACGGTTTGACCGCAGTCGCAACCGTAGGATACGGACTTTACTGTAAGTCACTTGGCAGACCCATTTTGATTTTCATGTGCATCATCATGATCCCTTTGGCCACAACCGAACTTGGAACCGACGCAGCCATTACAGGTCTCATGGCCGAGCCTATGTTAGCGGAAGGTCACAATCCTCTTTGGGTTCTCATTTATACCTCTGCCATCATGATGGTTTTGCGCTTTTGGTTTGCAGGCCCGATCGTCAACAAACTCGGTCCATTGGGTTTGCTTGCCACTTCGGCTGTTCTTGCCATCGCAGGTCTCTTCTTACTAAGCACCGCAACCGGACTGGTTATGGTTTTCGCCTGTGCAACTTTGTACGGATTCGGGAAGACTTTCTTTTGGCCTACGACCTTGGGCGTTGTATCCGAGCAATGCCCCAAGGGTGGTGCTCTCACCTTGAACGCCATTGCCGGGATTGGCATGCTCGCCGTTGGAATACTAGGTGGTCCGGTGATCGGGAAAATGACCGAGGACTCTATCAAGGCATCAGTTGAAGAATCTACTTCGGCAGAAACTTACGAATCGATCTCCACGGAAAGCACTTACTTCCTAGGCGATTACACTGCTGTTGAAGGTGAAAAGATAAGTTCGCTTTCAACCGAAGACCAAGTGTCCGTGAACGAAAGCATAAAAAAAGGCAAGCAAGGGTCTTTGGCAAGAGTTGCTCTTTTTCCATTATTCATGTTGCTTTGCTATGTTGCCTTGATCCTGCACTTCAAAAACAAGGGCGGTTATAAACCTGTTGAGATCTAACACATAAATATCCTTTAAAAAGAATCCAATTCAAAAGATCCATATCCTCCCGGGTATGGATTTTTTGATGAAGGACTTCACTCTAATAACCAAACCAAAACTCCTACGATATCAATCATGGCTAAGAAAAAACCCCTGCGAATCGGATTAATCGGATACGGCTTCATGGGCCGTACTCACTCCAACGCATTCCGCAAAGTACCGAATTTCTTCGACTTAAAGTACGAACCACAATTGGCCGCTGTTTGCGCCCGTAACAGGGACCGGGCGGAAGCCTTTGCCGACCAATGGGGCTATGAGTCAGTCGAGACCGACTGGAAGAAGCTTATCGCCCGTGACGATATCGACGTCATCGATATCGCAGCCCCCAACAATGTCCACCATGATATCGCAATAGCAGCAGCCCAAGCAGGAAAGGCGATACTTTGCGAAAAACCCCTGGCATTGGACTGCAAGGAAGGTGAAGCCATGGTCAAGGCCGTTGAAAAGGCCGGTGTCCCCAACATGGTTTGGTACAACTACCGCAGGGTTCCGGCGGTTACCTTGGCCAAAGAGATGATCGACGAGGGCCGCCTCGGAAAAATTTATCACTACCGTGCAAACTTTCTTCAAGACTGGACGATCAATTCCGATCTCCCACAAGGCGGAGAAGGACTTTGGAGGCTGGACGCCAAGGTCGCGGGCAGCGGAGTTACGGGCGACTTGCTTGCTCATTGCATCGATACGGCAATCTGGCTGAACGGACCAATCGTCGAGGTCAGCGCCATGACCGAGACCTTCGTAAAGGAGCGTGTGCACACCAAGACCGGGAAGAAACAAAAGGTTACGATTGATGATGCTTGCGCCTTTTTGGCCAAGTTCGCCAATGGCTCTCTTGCCATTTTCGAATCCACCCGTTACGCCCGCGGTCACAAAGCTTTGTACACCCTTGAGATCAATGGTGCCGACGGATCCTTGGCCTGGGACTTGCATGACTTGCATAGGCTCGAGTACTACGATTACGACAAGGAAGACCCCAAAACCCGTGGATGGAGGTCGATTCACGTTTCCGACAACGGGGGAGAGCACCCCTACATGGACAAATGGTGGGTGCCGGGTCTGAACATCGGTTACGAACACAGCTTTATCAATCAGTTCGCTGATTTTGTAGAAGGATACGGGTCCCGCAAAAAGCGTCCTCTTCGCCCGGACTTTAGGGATGCGTTGGAAACCCAGTATATTTGCGAAGCCGTTCTTGACTCCGGTAAATCCGGACGATGGAAAAAGGTAGGTAAAATCAAGGCCAAGTAACTGGGCTTCATATTCACTTCAAAAAAAGAGCCTCCTTCGGGTGGCTCTTTCCGTTTTTAAGGAATTGAGTAAAAACGATTCTTTATCCTTGCCCTTTGAGTAGAACGCAAAAAACTAAATCACCATGAAATTCAACCCGTTTTTCTTTTCTTTTTTGTTCGCGCTTTGCAACGCTACAAGCGGTACCGATTGGCCTGGATGGAGAGGCTCCGAGCGAAATGACGTTTCCAAGGAAACTGGATTGCTTCAATCCTGGCCGGAAGGTGGCCCTGAGAAGATATGGATGAACAAATTGGGGGGCTTGGGTTACTCGGGATTCTCCATAACAAACGGAATCCTCTATACAATGGGTGCGTTCGGCGATGAGGAAAGACTGCTCGCATTCGACGCAAATTCGGGAAAGAAAGTCTGGGAACTGAAAACAGGTGATCTCTTGAAAAACAATTGGGGGGATGGTCCAAGAATGACGCCATCGGTCTCCAATGGTCTTGTCTACTCTTTGGGCGGTCGAGGAAACTTGATCTGCGCGAACGCAAAAGACGGCAAGAAGGAATGGAGCGTCCATTTGGTTGAGGATTTGGGCGGGAAAGTGCCGGGATGGGGTTACACCGAATCAGTTCTTATCGATCAAGGAAGGGTCATTTGCACTCCCGGAGGCGAAAAGGGAGCCCTCGCCGCCTTGGATGCGAAAACGGGCAAAGTATTGTGGAGAAGTAAGGCATTTACCGACGGAGCTCAGTACTCCTCCCCTATCGTAATTGAAAACCAGAGTAAACGACAGTACGTACAGTTGGTCATGAAAAACTTGGTTGGTATTGAAGCTACTTCCGGAAAGCTGTTGTGGAAATCAAGTTGGCCGGGGAAGGTAGCCGTTATCCCAACCCCTGTTTATTCCGATAATCATGTCTACGTAAGCTCTGGTTATGGCGTGGGTTGCAAATTGGTAGAACTTGCCGGCTCCTCTCCTGTGGACGTCTATGAAAACAAGGTCATGAAAAACCATCACGGCGGAGTAATCAAATTGGGCGATTATTTGTATGGTTACTCGGATGGGTACGGATGGGTGTGCCAAAACTTCAAAAATGGAGAATTAAAATGGAATGAAAAGAAATCCTTGGGTAAAGGTGCAATCGCTTATGCTGACAATCGTTTCTACTGCTTGGGCGAAGGAGACGGCAGAGTTATCCTCATTGAGGCGACACCCGAAGGTTGGAAAGCCAAGGGCGAATTCACCATTACCCCTCAAACTGAACAAAGAAACCCGAAGGGCAAAGTCTGGACCCATCCGGTTATCTCAAACGGAAAACTTTATCTCAGGGACCAGGAATTGATTTTCTGTTACGATATCAAAAGGTAAACCGTCACTCCCCTACTCTAGTCCAAGTACTTTTTTTCCTTCTTCCGAGATCATCTTCGGGTTCCAAGGGGGGTCCCAAACAATGTCCACGCTTGCCTCCGAGACTTCATCTAAATTCGCAATGCGGGTCTTGGCATCATCAGCTATTACCGGACCCATTCCACAACCCTGTGCGGTAAGAGTCATTTTGACGAAAACTTTGCGCTGCCCCTCGTCTTCTTCGACGCGCAGGTCGTAAACGAGTCCCAGATCGACGATATTCAAGGGGATTTCAGGGTCGTAACAGCCACGAAGGGCATCCCAGAGAAGCTCTTCACCAAAAGGGCCGGAACTTGTTTCTTTTTTCTGTGATCCGAGGATCTCGTCTTTTATTTCCTGACCCAAAGCATCCAATTCAGTTTTGCCGATACGGTACAGACCGTTGAGATCACGGAGGGTAACCGAGCCCCCGAGCGATTGAGCGATGGAATAAGTGGCCCCCTCGGCCAAGGTGACCTCGTCCCCTGCGGGGATAATGGTTGCAAGGCAATTTCTCTGTAACGTTACTTCTTTACTCATTTGATTGGAATGATTTGTTTCGGAATAGTTAGAAACCGAATGAACCCGAGTACCATGGAAGCATCGCATAGGCATGCCTCGGGTCATTGAGATTTCTTAGGTTATATATCAAAATTCGCATGTTATGAATGATCTTTTCAAAAGAAAGGCCGCTCAAACGCGAAGAGGCAATCTTCGTTGAAGAAGCCTTCAGAGCCTCGGTGAAGGCATCAAAAGGACTACCCAGTTGAGGAAATTCGATCACGTCGAAACCTTTCTTTAGCTTTGCCAGCCCAGCTGCATGTCTAATCGACTTTTCAATCCCACCAAACTCGTCGATCAGTCCTATTTTCAAGGCGTCTTCTCCCATCCATACGCGCCCCTGAGCAATGGCGTCGATATCCGCATACTCCATCGATCGACTTTCTGCGACCAATTGGATAAAACGATCATATATCCGGTCAACATAGCCTTGGAGAACCTGTAGTTCGGCTTCGGTTTTGGGTCGCGAAATCGTCATTAAATCGGAAGATTCCTGCGTCTTGACGACATCCCAATGAATACCGAATCGAGCCCCCAAGTCCTTGACGTTAGGGAGAACCCCAAATACTCCGATAGACCCGGTTATGGTTTGTTTTCCCGCAAATACATAATCACATTCCGTGGAGATCCAATAGCCGCCAGAGGCTGCAACAGCTCCCATGGAGACCACTACCGGCAATCCATCTTTGCGGGCCCTTTTGATTTCAAGCAAAATTGCATCGGAACCGGATACACTTCCCCCGGGGCTGTTTACTCGGATAACCAATGCTTTGTATTGTGAATCAAGCCTGATTTCACGAATCCTGTCGGCAATTTCACTTCCACCGACCGAGAGCCCATCATCGCTCCACCCATCTGTAATCGCCCCCTCCACATAGAGAACCGCGACTTTGGGAACACCATTGTTCATTTTTTCCTCCATGACGGAAGGAGAGCTTGGTCGGGCAAGATAATCGAGGAGCGAAACCTTTGAATATTCGTCGGAATCAGGGTCGAGCTTACCTTGGGACTCCAAGCGATCAAGCATTTCATTTAGGGGGCTTATGAAGTCGACGAAGCCCTTTTCTTTTGCTTGAGCAGGCTCAAACAGATAGTTGGACTTAAGGGTTTCATTGAGATCGGACAGGTCGACCGAGAGCGAACGATTTTCAATAATCGAACTCAAATAATTGCTCCAGCGCAAATCAAGTAACCTACTCACTTGCATGCGATTTTCCTCGCTGAAACCAGAAGAGGTCAGAGGTTCTACGGCACCCTTGAATTCTCCTACCCGCACGACCTGAATGCCCACGCCATACTTATCGAGAGCGTCCCCCAGAAAAGTCCCTTCACTGGCCAAACCATTGAGCAACATCGTGCCGGCAGGATCCATATGCAACTCACTGCAAACCGAATAAACCAGGTAATCGAGTTGGGTGGGACTGTGGCAAAAGCCGATTACGGGTTTTCCACTCAACTTGAACTCTTTGATTCCATCGACCAACTCCCGGATAGCCTCGTATCCACAACCGTAACCCGATGGCAAGAAACCTCCCTCGATGAAGATACCGATTATTTTCTCATCCTCCTTCGCCTTTCGAAGCGAGCGAAGGACTTCAAGTAAATTGAAATGCGGAGGATCGACTTGGTCTGTTAGAGCCTGACGCGTGAGATCCTCCAATCTCATGCTCGCAGGGCGGTCCGTGAGATTCATACTAAGGTCGAGGACGAGAAAGGACCCATTCTCGACTTTTACCTGTTTGTCCGTGAGCAAAGCCGAGAAAAACACGCTCAGTAGAACGATCGAAAACAAGGCGAAAACAATTGTCGATACTGCGGTAACCGCGAGTCGCTTCAAGACGTCTACAAAAAAAGGCTTCATGATTGCTTAAGGTAAAAAAAACTTCTTTTGAAACAAGAGCGAAGAAAAACTTTGCCTCGCGCGAAAAAGAAGGCACTTTTACGTATTTATGCAAGACAAGGACCTTACAGTCGAGAGAAAAGCCCTCAGCGTTAACTTGGATTCATCCAAATATGGGACTTTTGCCGAAATCGGAGCCGGGCAGGAAGTCGCCCGACACTTCTTTCAGGCGGGTGGAGCTGCGGGAACCATAGCCAAAACGATGTCCGCTTACGACATGAAGTTCAGCGACGCCATCTACGGTGAAGCAGGTCGTTACGTATCAAGAAAGCGACTCGTTCAAATGATGTCGCACGAATACGAATTACTTGATCAAAGACTTTCCGAGAACCGCGGTTCGGAAACCTTTTTTTTCGCCTTTGCCAATACGGTTTCCGCACTGAACTATCATAAAACAAACGAATGTCATGGATGGATGGGGATTCGCTTCCAAATCCACCCTCTATCCGAGCATTACGACCTCATCCTTCACGTCCGAATGCTCGATCGCGACAATCAACTCCAACAGGAAGCAATTGGAATGCTGGGGGTAAACTTGCTTTACGGCGCATTCAACTACGCAAATGACCCCGACAAACTCATCGTAAGCCTAGCTGATGGTATTGGCAAAGAACGAATCGAGGTCGACATGATTGAGTTCAATGGCCCTGAGTTCGAATCGATGGACAACCGAATACTCTGCCTGAAGCTCGCCGAAACCGGACTAGCCAATGCCATTATGTTCGATCACTCGGGTCATATCGTTCAACCCGCGGAAAAACTTTACAAAAAGGCATGCTTGGTCGAAAGAGGAAGTTTCCGACCGGTTACGCAAGTAAACCTGGATATGCTCGAAAAGGCAAAGTCTCAGTTTTCGACCCGTGAAGACGTCGACGAAAACCGGATCGAAGCATTCATGGAGTTGACGGTAGGAAACCTGCTCAGCACCGGGGATATTGACTACGATGACTTCATCGCAAGAATCGAAGTCATCAATTCATGCGGGTACGGGGTCTTGGTTTCCAATTATTTTGAATACTATAAGCTTAGCTCTTATCTAAGGCGATACGTAAGTAAACCAATCGGGTTGGTCATGGGATTGAATAACTTGGCAGATATTTTCAAAGAAACCTACTATTCCCAAATGGAAGGCGGCATACTGGAGGCGTTTGGCATTCTTTTCAAAGATAACGTAAAAATCTACGCCTACCCCATCGAATTTTCGAATTTCCAAAGATATGGCGAGCAAATCGGAATAGGAGACAACGTCGAAGTCGAGATCGATCAAGATGGGTTGGTCACGATCGAGAATCTTCTGGTAGCGGACAACTTGCGTAATCTTTACAAATACGTCCGCGAAAACGGATTTCTCGAAACCATTGAGAATTGCGACCGGGAAAACATGCAATTGTTTTCCCGAGACGTATTCGATCGCGTCTGCAAGCGAAGCAAAGAATGGAAAGAAAACCTGCCGAAATGCGTCGTCGAAATGATTGAAAAGAAAAACCTTTGGCGTTCCGCTACAGAATCTTGATTTCGGCTCGCCTCTTTGAATCAATTTGAAAATTTCGTAATGTACCTGACGAATTTTCAAAGAAGCTTGAAGCTCTTGGGTTGCTTATGCTCGAACCCGTGGCGCTTAGTTCCTTATTTCAAATACTCTCTCACCCAAAAAACACCTTTGGAGCTAGGACTGCCTTGGTGGTCTCAATCTGCAATTGAAGAACTGGAGAAGCATCTCGATCATAACCATCGAGTCTTCGAGTGGGGTTCCGGCGGATCTTCGATATTTCTTGCCAAGAGATGCAAGGATCTAACGACAATAGAGCATGACCCGAAGTGGTTCGAACAGGTCGAGAAGATCTTAAAACAGCAAGAGGCAACAAACTCACGGCTACACCTTCGTGAAATCAATCTCGAGAGCGAGGAGGCATTTTTGGGTTCTTCCTATGCAATAGCTCTTCAATCAACCTACGATGTTATAATAATTGACGGAGAAGATCATTTCGGACCGGAATCAAATTGGTCCGCCCGCGAATCCTGCTTTGATCTTGCCGAAAAATGGGTTGGCAAAACCGGAGGACTTATCATTGTAGACGATTCCTGGCGCTACCCTGCTCTTCGCGAAAAGACAAAAGCTCAAAAGATGGTGGTTCACGAGAGTATTGGCCCATGCAGAAAAGGAGTTACGCAAACTGACTTCCACTACTACTGAATTGCAACGCAAGTGTGGCTTTTCACAAAGCCCCCACGAAGGAATCGTCAAAACTGAAAGTCGGCAAAAATCATTCTATGATCGGAGGCAAGAATGGAATGGGGTCCGTCTACGATCTTGGCTGAACCTGCAACTTGCCTCGTGAGCATCTGCGGTGTTGCGAGAATATAATCGAACCTTGAATAACTGTCCGCTTTGCCCCAATGGTGCGTCCACCTATGGCCTCGGGAATCTTCGCAAGGAACCATGGAAGTCAACACGGTATCGTTCACTTGCAAGAACCTACGCAAAGGGCCTGAATTCCGGTGATCATTGAAATCACCCACGACCAAGTAGAGCGGATTGCTTTGCGGGGGATTCGATTTTCTCAGATAATTCCGAATCGCCCGGGCCTCCCTCTCCCTTCGAATCGTTGCTTCGGGGTCATCCTTCCTCTCGGTCCATTTGCTTTTCAGGTGCAGGTTGAAAAGCGTCCATTTGATGCCGTTTGATTCGAAGGTCACCTCAAGTACCCCACGATCGGGAGTTTTACGGCCACCGAAATAAGGAAATTCAAAGTCGCGATGCATCCTAATTGCGCGAAATGGAATTTTCGAGAACAAGGCCAGATGCCTAACCTCTTCCGGATCCCCCGGGGGCATCCATATGGCATGAGGATAAATCGGTCCATTCGTAACGTTTAGATCCATCCAAAGTTCATTGAGGAAAGGTCGTTTCCCTATCTCCTGAAAAGCAACCACGTCGGCATTAACTTCCTTGAGGATCGCTCGTAATGCCCGTTTTTCTTTTTCTGGCTTCGGGTAGTCCCTTTTCCATTTCCCCTCCACAACCCGATCCATGATCAGGTAGTTCTGCAGGTTGAAAGAAGCTACCCGAATTTTCTCTGCAGACAAAGAAAAACAAAGGGCAAACCAAGGAATTACCTTGATCGACCTCAATGAAAGACTAACCCCGACCACGAATGATATTCACGTTTAAACGCTTATTCTTGGGGATGAGCAAACGATCGGAATCAACCTTCCCCTCGCCATAGCTTTCGATGGCCCTGAGTGCACCTTCCGTACGATAAGAAAGGTAGATGCTTTGGAAAGGAAACATCCCACTATATCCTTTGCCCCAATGAAAATGCATTCCCTTGACGTTGGTCGGAGCCAACATGATTTTATGGGAACCGAATGGCTTCCCGTTCAACTCAGCCGACTTGATCGGGTTTGCGGTCCTCCCGTTGTACTCCTTTTTCAAGTCGTCCCACTTTTCAGACATTGGCAGTTTGATGCGCTTTGCTTCCAAAGGATCGACGTAAAGGGCACCCGTTCCTACGATTTCCTTGATCGCCGCCAAGGTCAGACCCTCCTTGGTTGCCTGGGGAGCAATGTTCGGGCTCTGCGCGATGATGGAGAAAACCGTGGGCTGTTCCTCAGTATTGCCTTCTTTCATCTTACCCCAAAAACTAAGCCCGCGGTGGTTGATCTCCATCGTGTACTCGAAAGTCGAACCGTTGTCATAAGTTCCCTTGATCGTCGTTTCCTCGCGATCCAAGGAGACTTCAGGAGGGTTATCGAATGAAACCACTTTCCTATACTTGCGAACCCTTCTCTTCCCGTCGTTCTTAAGCCAGTAGACAGCTCGGAAATGGACCTGCAAAGGCCTGTCAGTTGCTCGTTCACCGTCTCCCTCGTTTTTGTTCGAGCCAAACTCCTTCAGCCAAATGTTAACGGTATGTCCGTTGGAACTTAAGGCAACGTCGTATATAGCGCTCTCCAGCACCGTGTTGTACCCCTTCCACTTCCCTTCACCGTAATAGGCAAGTCGTCCGTCCTTGGCAGGAATGATCTTGGGGTCCTTGGGGATCAGCTTCTCCTTGAGTCTACGCAAGCCTTCGCCCAAGGCCTGAGAGGGTTCGTCCAAGCGATTCCAAGGGATTTCATAAGGACGACTCGGGTTTCGAGCCATCACCAAGGTAAGATGAGAATCACTCGCTGCGACAAAACTAGCCTCAATATCGTTGCCGTCCGAACTTTTCCACATGTGCATTGCGTCAAGAGCGTCGGCGGTAAGTGCCGGCATCTTCATCGACTTCCTTTTTTTCGAAGCTAGTGTAGCCGCTTTTTCTTTCTTGGCGTAAATCCCGTGGAGTTTTTGGGCCAAAGCCTGTGAATCAGGAGATAGGCGGGACAAGGGAACCGAACTCTCCCTGCGACCACCCAAAAGGCCAAGATTAACGTCCTCCCCTTCCAATGACATGAATTTGGCTTTGATAATATTTCCATCCGTGCTTTGCCAATTATGCTCCGCGTCCAAGGAAAGTTCACCGTCGATCATGGTAGGCTTGAGGGTCGGGGATGACGGGGTGGGCTGGGGCTTTTCTTTTAGCGGGGATTTAGGAGAGGACAACTTCTTTGCCAGGTTTTGTGATGCAGCATCCAGACTCGCCATTGGAATCGGAACGATTTGCCCGTTCCAGTTCAGGGTGACGGTAGTAGAATCGGACTTGATGAAGATTGCCTGTAATGTTCGCCCTTTAACGTCGGTCCATGGATGCATTTGAGTGGGAGAGGCCGGAGAAGGGGTGGCTTGGGATTGAGCGAGTTTACTAGCCAAGGTCTGGGATGCGGGTGATAGAGTGGCTAATGGAATCGGTACTACTTGGCCGTTCCACCGAATCGTAACGGTCGTTTCGTCCGACTTGATGAAAGTCGCTTGCAACGTTCTACCCTGGGAATCCGTCCAATCGTGAAGGACGTCGGCACCGGCTTGTGCATGTTGCCAAAAAGCAAGGCCAAGAGAGAGGAGAAATATTTTGGAAATTTTCATAATTTGGATTACGACTTGTCTTCTTCGGAACGCTCCCACGACAAGGGAGCCAAAATCTTCTTTTGTTCCCAAGGCTTGAAAACGTCAAAGATTTTCCCAGGATTAAGGATCCCTTTTGGGTCCAAGGCTTTCTTGATGGACTGCATCGCATTCCACTCCGCTTCATTGAATTGCATTCGGACAAACGGCGTTTTAGCCAAACCGACCCCATGTTCGCCACTGATCGCTCCTCCAAGATCCACGACTTTCTTCATCAATTCACGCAATGCGCAAACCGCCCGGTTTGTTTCTTCGGTATCGCTTTCATTGTACATGAAATTGACATGCAAGTTACCATCACCGCAGTGCCCGAAAACACCGATCTTCAACTTTGACTGCTCCCGTAACGAACTGACGAACTCGACAAGCTCGACCTGTTTGTCGAGAGGAACGACGACATCTTCATTTAATTTTGTATCCGCTAGTTTCTTCATCGATGAAGATCCTTGCCGACGAACCTCCCAAAATTCTTCCGCCTCTGATTTAGTTTTGGCCACGGATGATTGAAGGGATACGTCTTCGAGCCAATTTTCGAGAATCACGGAGTCGGCTTCAAGCGAAGCCCCGTCCCCATCCAATTCGATGAGTAACACTGGGTTGGCGCCTAACCCGGGGAAAATTTCTTTACCTGTATATTTCTGCAGGCAGTCAACGGTCCATTGATCAAGAAACTCAATAACGGAGGGTTGCAACCCCATATTCATCAAGGAAACCGGTGCGGTCAGGGCCATTTTCTCGCTCGGACAAGCCGCAATAAAAGTCCGTTGCTCCGGTGGATGAGGAATAAGCCTGAGGGTCGCCTCGGTCACGACCCCCAAAGTCCCCTCGCTTCCGATCCAAAGATCTCGAAGATTGTATCCGGTAGCAAACTTGCGGGTTGCCCTCCCCCAAGTGACGAAATCACCGGATGCAAGATAACCGGAAAGAGAAAGTACGTAATCCCGGGTCACTCCATATTTCACACACCGCAATCCCCCTGCATTGCATGCAATGTTCCCCCCGATCGTGCAAAACTTCTTGGAGGAAGGGTCGGGTGGATAAAAAAGCCCCATATCAGAAGCTTTTTTCTGCAAGTCCGCGACAATTGCACCGGGACCGCAACGGACCAACATATTTTCGGAATCAAGATCGATTGTATCAAGACCGCTTAAATCCAAAACCCAACCCCCACGAATCGGGGTTGCCCCTCCGGTCAAAGAAGAACCTGCTCCTCGAGTGGTCACGGGTGTGGAAAACTCGGATGCGACACGAAGTACTTCTCCTACTTGTTCTGGAACCACAGGCTTGATCACGGCGTCTGATCGCCCCTCGATCTTCAGCCCGTCGAAGGAAGCCGAGGAGAGCTGTTCTTCGTCCAAAACAAGACAGGCACCCAGAATCTCCCGCAGCTTCGCCAAGGAGTCTCCATTTGCTTTTGTCGTCATAGGAAAAAAAACCTCATCATTTCAGCCTATCGTAAAACGGGAATTTTGCTACGTCAAAAGAGTCACCCAAAAGGCTCTACCAAGACAGTCAACTTGCCTTAGTGTCCAAGCTTAGCTTAGTCAAGTTCCTCTCCTTCAACATGTTGACCACGTCAATCACCTTCTCATAGTTCAGCTTTCGGTCCGCCCGGATATGAATCACAGGTTGCTCGCCCTGAGCATTGGCGATTTCGTCCAAGCGGCTCTCCAATTGCTGCATGCTTATGTCGTCCTTGCCCCATTGATAGGAGCCTTCTGCGTCTATGGTGATGAACTTGTCGTCGATTTCCGGAGGAGGTTGCGATGAATCGGAGGCTTGTTCGGGTAAATCTATCCGATTGTACTGCTCGATAACCGGAGTCGTGATCATAAAAATGATGAGAAGACAAAAGGCCAAGTCGATCAAAGGCGTGACGTTCAAGTCGGAAATGACCGCCAGTTTATTCTTCCTTTTGAAATCTCTTGCCATTTTTGAAATTCTCCAGCGGTGACCTCAGGAATCTTTCTCCAGCTCAATTCTGTCCGCCAAATTACTGGCGAAGTTTTCAAGCTTGGTCATAGCCGAGCGAGTCGTGCCAAGCAACCCGTTGTAAAAAAACACGATCGGAATCGCCACGCACAAGGCAGCTACCGTAGTAAGCAAGGCCCCCGAGACGCCTGGAGCCAAATGCTCGATCGTCGCCCCTCCGCTATCCATCGTCCCAAAGGCGTCCATGACCCCCCACACAGTGCCCAGCAAGCCCAGAAAAGGAGCACCTGAGACAATGGTCGCCAACCAATACATTCTAGCCTCGTAGCGGTCTCCCACTTCAGCCAAGGCTCGTTGAATGGCGTTCTCAACGTAATTCATACGCACCTTGCCATCCTGCATACTCCTTCGAGCCGCCTCCATGGCACGGGAACAAATCTTCAGGTAAGGACTGCCTTCGCCAGGGAAAAGAGCGTCATCGTAATCATAGATCGAAGGTAAATCGTTCAGCCTCTTTTCGTCACGGGCATTGTGGCTTATGGCTTTTTTCAACTCTTGATACTTTGTCCACATCAAGGTCATTGCGTAACAGTTCATGACAACCAAAAACGCAATGACGATCTTGCCGGCAATGTTCGAATCCACGAAATACTCAAACAATTTTATCTCGGCCAATCCGAATACCATAGCATTTACATCAATCATTATTCCTATCCTCCAAAATAATTCCCACTCGATCTTTCTTTCCTTTTTCCCGAGGGAGATCAACGAAAATTTACGCTCCTAAGGTCAAATCTTCAATCGAGCCGATTAAGTTTGCCCATTTTTGGAAAGAAATCTAATCAAAAATTCAGAATGCGCATATCACCTAAAATTACCGATGAGCTAAATGAGAAAGTCTTCAATCCGGCTGGTAAAACATCCGTAGTTGGACTGGATGGATTCGTCGACAAGATCGTCACCCCTGTGGACAAAAGGCACGGCCTCGAGGATAATTTCGACGCCATTGAGACGATTGGAGACCTGGGCTCAAGAATCAGCGCCGCCGCAGGCAAAAGCGCCAACATCGAATTTTACCCGCGATTCGACAAACTTGGAGGAAATGGACCGATCATGGCCAATGCCCTCCTCTCCCTCGGACTCGGAGTACGTTATGTTGGAGCACTGGGACGACCGGTCATCGATCCAGTGTTCAAAGAATTCGCCGAAAAGACCAAGGCCGTTTCCTTGGCCGACCCTGGCATCACGACAGCGGCCGAGTTCAAGGATGGAAAGCTCATGTTCGGAAACATGCGTAGTCTTGGAGAAATCGATTACCAACGTATTTTGGAAGTCTGTGGGGAAGGTGCTTTTGTCGATATGCTGGCAAAAGCCGACGTAGTTTCGATCGTCAATTGGACTATGATCCCCAAGATGACATCGATCTTGGTTGAGATCGTAGATCGAATCATGCCCAACCTTCCTCCTCGTGACACGAGAAACTTCTTTTTTGACCTCACCGACCCAGCCAAACGCTCATCGGAAGACATTCGCGAGGTACTTCAAGTGCTAACCAGATTCCAAGCTCATGCCGAAGTAACCTTGGGTCTCAACTTCAACGAAGCTCTCCAGGCATCCGATACACTAGGATTGAGCAAAGGTGACAGAAGCGAAGAATCCCTCAAGGCCATGGCCACTGACATTCGTCGCAAATTAGAAATTGCTTGTGTCGTAGTTCATCCGGTCGAGTCCGCTGCATGCGCCACCAAGGACGGAGCATGGTGGAGCGAAGGCCCCTACACCGAAAACCCCAAAATCACGACCGGGGCAGGCGATCATTTCAATGCAGGGTTCTCATCCGCCAGGCTTTGCGGTTTCTCTCCGCTTAGCTCCCTTGCCTTGGCTACCTGTACGTCGGGCCATTACGTCCGCACCGCCCAAAGTCCTTCCGCCAACCAAGTTGTCGAACTCCTGAAGAGGTCGGGAGAAAAATCTTAATGAGTCACGAAACAGGAGTATTAATTTCCTTCGAGGGATCGGAGGGGTGTGGAAAATCAACGCAAATCAGGCGGTTGGCAGATCGCCTGGAAGAAATAGACCACAGAGAGGTCGTTGTTACGAGGGAACCAGGAGGAACCGTGATCGGTGAAGATATTCGTCACCTGCTTATGCACGCCGACTCGTCCAAGAATATTTTCCCGGAAACGGAACTTCTCCTCTTTGCCGCGAGCCGAGCGCAGCTAGTTCGAGAAGTCATCATTCCTGCCGTAGAAACTGGAAAAACCGTTCTGTGCGATCGTTTTTTGGATTCCACTACTGTTTACCAAGGGGTTGCTCGCCAAATCGCCGATGATCCGATCACCCAAATCAATTCCTTTGCCGTTGGGGGTGTCATACCCGACCTAACCGTCGTCTTGGACGTTCCCGCCGAAGTTGGCTTGGAGCGCATCAAACACCGCGTCTCCGACATGCCGGACCGTATGGAACAAGAAAACGTCGAGTTTTACGGAAAGGTCCGAAAAGGCTATCTTCACCTTGCCAAAAATCTTCCTGAGAGATTTTTTGTCGTAGACGGTCTAGGTGAAGTAGATGAAATCGAAATTTTAATTTGGAACGAGATTCATTCTCGATTCTTTTCCGAAGACTGAAGAGACTTTCCTTCAGGTGACCGAAACATCATCACCATCTACTCTTGAGAAGCTTGCAAAACGGCTGGATTCGGGGAACCTGCATCACGCGCTGCTTTTTCACGGCAACGATTTGAATGAGTTGGAGATGCAAGCCCGCACCCTTGCCGGCCAAGCACTCCTCATGCCTGACGAATCTCATGAGCACCCCGACCTTTTTCACTTGCGACCCAGTGGCAAGATGAGAATCGTCTCGGTCGACAAAACGCGTGCTATCATCTCCGAATTAAATCGTAGTTCAAACCAAGGTGGAGCAAAAGTCGCTTTATTGCATGAAGCGGATCGAATGAAAAAAGCCGCCGCCAATGCATTCCTCAAAACGCTGGAAGAACCACCCCCGTCGACTTATCTCTTCCTTTTGACGACGAGGCCCTATTCGATCCTTCCCACCATCCTCAGTCGGTGCCTGCAAGTCAGGACAACCGAGCAGAATAAACACCCGACGGATGCCGATTGGGATGAATGGATGAAAGCGTATGCCGAGTGGATCCGCCTTATGCTCGACCGCAATAAATTGATGGGGGATCGAATCACTCCCGTTTTCGCAGCATACGGATTAGCCGAAAGGATGATCGCATTAATCAAACAAAAGGCCGACAAAGAATGCAAATCCAAGCTGAAAGAATTGGCTCGTGACCTCGACGATAAAGAAAAGGATGCCATGGAGGTCGGCATTCGCAAAGGAATTCGTTCCAAATTCCTTAGAGATCTAGCGGACGGAACAAGAAAGATCGCACTAAGCCAACCGGGCGAGTCTTTGAACGTAAACGGAATCAAACTCGCTCGAATCATGGCAAACCTCGAAAGAAATGCAGGGCTTATGGAAGTCAACCTCAAGGAGGAAGTCGCCTTCGAAAACTTTTGGTTGTCCTCGCTTAGGATTTGGTCATCCAAATAATCCTCCGACCGCCGGGCTTTCAAACCATCATTCATAAAAAAATGACTACTATATTTGAAAAAATCATTGCAAAAGAAATTCCAGCCGAAATTCTCTACGAAGATTCCGTCTGCATTGCTATCCGGGACCTAGCCCCGCAAGGACCGACTCACGCTCTCGTGATTCCCAAAAAACCAATTCCACGTATCCAAGAGGCTCAAGAATCGGACGTGAAAATCATTGGCCACCTGCTTCTCGTTGCCGGCAAGGTAGCCGACGGCGAAAGCCTCGAGGAAGGATTTAGAATTGTAATCAACAATGGACCTCACGGGGGTGAAACCGTACCCCATCTCCATGTGCACCTAATCGGAGGAAGGCAAATGAGTTGGCCTCCCGGTTGAGCGGACTCGCTTATGAAATTCAATCTTTTGATCTTGTTTCTTTTCCCATTCGTGCTTTTTGCCGATAAAGTGGTTGTCAAAGAGGGTTCCGTGATTATGGGAAAAGTCTTGGGCTTTGTGGACGGGAATTTGACCATACAAACTGATTTTGCAGGAAAACTGAAGATTCCCGCGTCCCAAATATCCTCAATCAGTTCCGATGCAGCGATCTCGCTCCGCCTTGATGATAATCGAACCTTCAATCAAATCGTAACTCCTGCCCCAGGAGGGAAAGTCGGTTTGCAAGGGAACGATCAATCCTTCGACTTGACTGAAATTCGTCATCTCTGGTCGGAAGATTCGGAAGACCCTCTCGAACTAATCGAAAACAAGAAGCAAAAAGCACTGCTCATGAAATGGTCTCATGCACTTGGCTTTGACTTTACCGGATCATCAGGAAACACAAAGGATTTTGGCTTGGGCTTGCGTGCGGACAGCACCTATGGAAATAAATTCCGGGAGTATGATCTTTATCTCGCTTACAACAACTCAAGCAAAAACGACGTCGCAGTCGTGGAAGAAACCAAATTTGGAGCCGAGTACGATTCCAAATTTTATGAAAGACTCGCATGGTACGCTAAAACGGACCTCGAAAACGACAGGTTGGAACAGATAGACCTACGGGCAACCGCGGCAGTCGGACTGAAATATTTTTGGATCAAAAGAAATTCCTATAATTTGTCTGTCCGGTCGGGTCTCGCCTTTCGTATCGAAGAATATCAGACTTCAAGCAACTCAACGTTGAATGAACCAGCTCTCGACTTCGGACTCGAATACTCTCGCAAGATCAAGGATTTCATTTCTTTCGAAGGAGACCTTACCTTTATCCCGAACGTGGACGATTTCACTGACTTTTTTTTAAGCAACGACATTGCGCTCGTCGTACCTTTGGACAAAAAAGGAAATTGGAACGTCAGGTCAGGCTTCAATGGGACATACAACTCAACCCCTGCCGAAAACAAGGATGAGGTGGACCTGAAATACTACCTCCGTTTGGTGTACAGACTCAATTGAGTTTGTTTCAGTAACCCGGAACGATCACTTTCAGGTCAGTTAGGTCGAGGACGGCTCGAAGAAGCTGAACCAAAACGAGAAGAACCATGAATACCATCACGAATGCAATCCATTTTTTGGGAACTCGATTTTTCAATTTGGTTGCTCACTACCCTGCCCTCTGGAACGAAACCACTGTAAGGCATTTTGGTATCGGGAATCGGAAGCCGACCCGTCTTCATTTAAAGTCGAGCGACCTTCATCTTTAGAGTTATCGAACGCCTCGAGGAATTCACCGGCTTCCGCGAAACCTCGTGTTGAAGCAGCGGGACCGGAACCAATTGAACGGGGCTCTTCACGAGGTGCAAGAAAACCTCTGAGAGAATTATAATCGTTGAGTTCCTGAGATGAGAGGGGTGCGATTTCCTCTCCGGAAGCAGATGACTCTATGGGTCTTTGGAGGAATCGTGAATTGGGTGCCCGCCCAGAAAAACCCAATATTTTGCGACCCTCCGAAAAAGGAGTGAGAAGAGAGCCGTTCTTCGTTCCGAAAAACCTGACTGAGGCAGATGGAGTGGAAGGCAATGATGGGATTCCCGTAGAATCCTGATCGGGAAACGAGACCTTTAAGGAAACGTTGTCAGGAGAATCCCCGGGAGGGGCACTTGGCTTGTCCGCGAAACCGACTTGCCTGACCAGACCTTTGGGTGGGGTTGACTCTTTAAGCAAAGGAGAAGCAAGGCCAATCGTTTTCGCATCGACTGAATTAGGTTTCCGGGCATCTTGCGGCACCTGAATGGAAAGTGTTGTATTCGATCCCGATTCTTCGACCTCTGAGTTTGCCGATTCAGGGGAAATAACGGAAGGGGCAGAAGGGGTGAAGAAGTCGTCAATCGAAGCATTTTCGACTGACACGCGCTCAGGGGTTCGAGCAGAATGACTAGGCAAGGAAACCACTGGGGCAACTCCACTGCTTTTCGACTCTAATCCAAGGGGGGCATAATCATTTTGGGGCGGAACCGAAGGGGAAACATGAACCGGTTCGCCCAAAGACTCGGACGGGGTTTGCGAGGCATCCTGCCCACCCGTAACCGCACCCGCATCGTCTTCGGGGAAGAGAGACGGAACGGGCGTTCTGGAGGAGTGCGCTTCCTCCGGGTGCCCTGAACTGGCTTCCCCCTGGTTATTGCCAGAATCAAAAACAGGTCCGAGTTCTTCGACGGACTTGGGCAAGAGTTCGGAAACCGAGGAAGAATCATTGCCCACGATTTCCGTCGAGTTTACGGCAGGAACAAGCTCGAGGCCCTTGTCGTGAGGGGTTGGAATGGGCGAACCGGGGTTCGTCTTTTCGCCTAAATGATCACTCGAAGAACTCGAATCAATCGATTTCTTGGTGTTCAAGTTTGCCCCGTACGGTTCCTCGGAATCTTTTTCTTTTGATTCCTTTTTGGAAAGATCATTCTCAGCGGAGGATTTACGCTCATCGGTGCTGGAAATCACCGAGGAGTCTTCTTCATCCACCGAAGAGGCACCAGCACCAGTGGGGGGCGTGGTCGCGCATCCGGCCCACAAAACGCAGACAATCAAGAGAAAGAAAGGGGGAAAAAAGTGAAGACTCTTATTCGTCATCGGAAACCGTAGAGACTGCCGTAGGCGGACCCAAAGGATTAAGTGCGGCAACCAAGAAATCGATCATCAGACAAAGCGACTCTCCTCCGGATTTGCGAGAATTAAGATTCAAGGAGAATACACCGGTCGAATTATCTCGTAAGCGGGAACCTGAGCCAACTGAGTCTGGGTCGAAGTCTTCGAAGCCAGTCGATTTCGACAAATCGATTCTCCCCAACAAATCTACTGTTGTCTGAAAGTCCAATCGCTGAAGGAAGATTTCGACGAAATTCCCGTAAGCTTTGGACAATCCATTCGAATCGGAACCATCCCTGAACTCTTCGAGCTTACCGGCAACCCGTAACCCGAAGTCAGCGTCCAAGACCGGCTTGACGTAATCGTATTCACCCTCCAAAGAAACCTCTCCGGTCGACTCCTTCGCTTTTGCAGTCAATTGGAAAGACAGGTAATCTCTGAATACATTGAAAAGAGCCTCTTCCTGTGAGGTTTTCCTGAAGTTTTCAAAAAAGTTCGTTCCGTTCAGGCTAATCGCAAAATCGTAATCATTCCCCGACAGCCTTCCACTGAAAGCGGAAACAGAAGTATCACTGCCTTGGCCAAAAAGGAAAATTTGTTCAAGTTCCTTGTTCAGGAAAGCAGGATCAGGTTTATCATGCCACCAGGAAGTCAACATGACCAAGCAGTGATCATCCATACCAAGCGACACATGAGCGGTTTTATGGCGTATGGAGAGAAATTCCGGAGAGTTGTTTTCATGGACCTTCCAGTTCGGCGATTGAGACTTGAGATCGAGTTCCTGGAGAATGAACTCCTTGAGCAAGTCCTGATCACCTATCGGCATGACAAGTCCAAGAACGACGTCGTGGGTACGCGAATCGATATAGTCGGAACCAGGGAATTGCATGAAGTAAAGAACACGACCTTCCGGATTTATGCCGCAGGAACGAGGGTCCCACGCCAAGTCCCCCAAAAACGGAATCCGATCGGTTAAATAACTGGACAAGATTTTCGGTACCCCCACCTGCTCCATCATCCGAACACCTGAAAACGCACTGGTTCCAAAGGCCTGCCCGGGAACATATGCGAAGGACCGATCGTCGAAGCGGCGGGCGGACAAATCACCAAGAAGTGCGCTTTTGGAGTTTTTTTCCGAAGACAAATCCGTCGAATTGGAAGTAAGATAGCTGTACCCTCCCCATGCCACGACCAAGCCAACAATCAGAATCAGAGGCAAGTTGGCCATCCTGAAGAAACTTCGCTCGGGTGTTTCCTTTTCTTTTCCCTCGGGCGTGGCTTCCGTGTCGAAATCATTTTCTTTTTTACCAAGTAAGGATGCGTTGTAAGCAATGACCAGGGTTACTGCGAGTGGATCGAAAACAACGACCAAAATCAAGATGAACCATTTGACCACCCGGTTGACCGCGTTGTCCATTGCCTCTTTGATCAAGATTGGATTCTCCGTAGCTTCTGCTGCCGCAACCTCCGAATCGAAAGCCCGAGCCACAAATTTGAAAGACCCTATGTCAGTCGCCCGAATCTTGCCTTCCAGGCTTAGAATCTGCTGCTCGGCGTCTTCTTTTTTTGCCAAAAGCTCGCCTTTCTTTGCCTCAAGTTCGGCTGAACTGTCGGGGCCGAAGACGGATTCAGTTTCACTCAAGGCGGTCAGTTTTCGGCTCGCGTCGGCGATTTCGGTTTCGAGTTTTGCGATTCTTGAATCTGCACCGGAACGGGCTACCTGAAGGGTTTCCAGTGCAGTCTTGATATTGTCCGCTTGCTCGGCCCCCCCTGTCGTCAACCCAGTTATCTTGAGGCTAGCCTCCGATATTTCTTTTTGAACGAGGGCGATGCGGTCGTCGAGGGC
>TARA_B100001057_G_scaffold295075_1_pt1 | contig 21881 bp, 17 predicted proteins | sample TARA_B100001057 | Tara Oceans TARA_B100001057 (sample SAMEA2621839) | marine metagenome | biome: marine biome (ENVO:00000447); feature: surface water layer (ENVO:00002042); material: "saline water (ENVO:00002010), including plankton (ENVO:xxxxxxxx)" | depth 5 m
CGGATGTATGAGGGTGTTCTGCAGTGTCCTGTTGAGTGCCTTTTGTCTACTCTAATTCTTTCACCTACTATATACATATCTGATATTACCCTGGTAATCTAATGCCAACTAGGTAGTCTCTTTTTACAAGATTAGTGAGTTGTTTTTCAGTGAATTTATCAGTATTGGAGGGTCTTGGTGGTAATATTAAGTACCTCATATCTGCATTAGAGTCGTGAACTTTTATCTCTTTATCATCTGGAACTATTGTACCAAATTCATAAAGAACTTTTCTGGGTTCGTAAACTACCCGAGATCTATAACTTCTTGACTTATACCAAGACGGAGGCATCCCAAGCAGTGTTCTGGGATAACAGGAGCATAGGGTACAAACTACTAGATGATGAGTTTGATTATCCTGAGGCATGCAAATAATCTCGGCAAAAGTTTCTAATTCAATACCTATTTCTTTAATTGCATTTTTAGCATCTTTTATTAAAAAATCTCTAAATGCATTATCATACCAAGCTTTTGCTACAACTGCCTTACCTCTATTTGGAAAAACATTGTCAAATTGCTCAATTTTAAGTGCAATATCGTCATTTGATATTAAACCTAAATTTATCATAATTTCTGCTATAGCTAGTGTATCAAAATAATAGTCCGGTGGGCCTTCACCTGTTTCATTTTCTTGAAAATCGTCTTGTTCATGTGTGTGTTCTTTACCGTCATGCAGATGATGAATTTCAGAGGTATCTGGTAAATCTATTATTGGAATTTGGAAATCCGATTTTTTTTTATTCTTTACATGGTTAAACAATTCCAAATTATAAATATTTTTTTCTATGCAAATTTTGTGAAGAGATAAACAATTCCTCTCAAAATAATCAATTTTGAAATAATCATCACCAAGTTTCTCAGTATGATATCTTAACTCATCTAAGGTTATTATTCTTTTTGAGGAAACCACAATTCTAAGGGCATTTGCAAACTTCTCAAAATGAGTCATTTCATGATCATTTATATCTATTGAAATAGAATCTTCACCACCAACATCGTGGGGGCCCATTTTTAAATTTACATCATTCATTTTATTGTTACTAGTAATATACTTAATTTTTAATTATTCTAAACCAAAAAGCTTGACTTTGTTAGTTAGAATTTTTAATTTTTATATATAGATATATTTGCCAGGAGTTTTTGTTATGTTTGATGATCAAAAATGTCCCATTATCCAAGGGTCAATAGTTAGTAATAATTCTAAGAATAGTGGGAGTACAAATAAAGATTGGTGGCCAAATCAATTAAATCTAGGCATATTACACCAGCACGACAAAAGATCTAATCCTATGGATCCTGATTTTGATTATCGAAAAGAATTTGAGAAACTAGATTACGTAGCATTAAAGAAAGATTTAAATGACTTAATGACTGACTCACAAGACTGGTGGCCAGCAGATTATGGACATTATGGACCTTTCTTTATTAGAATGACTTGGCATGCTGCGGGAACTTATCGAGTCGGAGATGGTCGAGGCGGTGGCGGAACTGGAGCTCAAAGGTTTGCTCCATTAAATAGCTGGCCAGATAATGGAAATCTTGATAAAGCGAGAAGACTTTTATGGCCAATTAAGCAACAGTATGGAAATAAGATTAGTTGGGCTGACTTATTAATTCTTGCAGGTAACGTTGGCATAGAATCAATGGGCGGTAAGACATTTGGTTTCAGTGGTGGCAGACCTGATATCTGGTCTCCTGAAGAAGATATAAATTGGGGTATTGAAGCTGAATGGCTTGATAACAAGAGATATAGCGGTGACAGGTTATTAGACAATCCTCTTGGTGCTGTTCAAATGGGTCTCATATATGTGAATCCTGAAGGGCCTGATGGTAATCCTGATCCATTAGCTAGTGCACGTGATATACGTGAAACTTTTGGTCGTATGGCTATGAACGATAGAGAGACGGTTGCTCTGGTTGCAGGTGGTCATACTTTTGGAAAGGCGCACGGCGCAGGTGATACTGCAAATGTAGGAAGCGAACCCGAAGGAGCACCTATAGAAAATCTTGGATTTGGCTGGATAAATAATCTCGGATCCGGTGTTGGCGAGGACTCAATCACGAGTGGAATTGAAGGAGCTTGGACTGCAAACCCAATTAAATGGGATAATGGATATTTTGATCTTTTATTTAAATATGAGTGGGAATTAGGAAAAAGTCCTGCAGGTGCAAATCAATGGCATCCAATAAATCCATCTGCCGAGGATATGGCACCAGATGCTCATGATCCATCAAAAAAAGTATCAACAATGATGACAACTGCTGATATTGCACTATTAAAAGACCCTATCTATAATGAAATATCCAAAGACTTTCATAAAAATCCAGATAAACTTGCTGATGAATTTGCAAGAGCGTGGTTTAAATTACTCCACAGAGATATGGGGCCAAAATCAAGATATATGGGACCTGAAGTTCCAGAAGAAGATTTAATTTGGCAAGATCCAATTCCAAAAGGTAGTGATTTCGATGTAAATTTAGCAAAAAAACTATTAAAAGAATGCGATTTATCAATACAAGAGATGATTGAAACAGCATGGTGTAGTGCATTTTCATTTAGGGGTTCAGATTTAAGAGGCGGAGCAAATGGAGCTAGAATCGCTCTTGAACCTCAAAAATCTTGGAAATCTAATAAACCAGATCAATTGACAAAAGTTTTACCTGTACTACAAAATATAGCAAATAACGTTAGTGCATCACTTGCTGATATCATAGTCCTTGCTGGCAATGTTGGAGTGGAAGTTGCATCTGGTAAAGAGGTTCCTTTTACACCTGGTAGAGGAGATGCCTCTCAAGAACATACAGATGTTCAATCTTTTCATTATTTAGAGCCAATTGCTGATGGATTCAGAAATTATACCAGAGATGATGTTGACATCAAACCAGAAGAAATTTTATTAGATAAGTCACAACTTTTAGGTTTGACGGCCCCTGAAATGACAGTGCTCATAAGTGGCTTCAGATCATTAGGTATCAGTGATAAAAACAATGGTGTCTTTGGTGAAAATATCAATGAGCTATCAAACCAATTTTGCGCAAATTTGCTAGATATGAATATAAAATGGCAAAAGGATGCTGATTTTAATTATATCGGAGTTGAAAAATCATCCGGAAAAAGAGTACGGTCAGCGTCTAGTGTAGATTTATCTTTTGGCTCTAATTCACAACTTCGTGCCATTATTGAAGTATATGCATCTCAAGACAATGAAGATAAATTTGTAAATGATTTCATCTCAGCTTGGAATGTTGTTATGAATAATGATAGATTTGATATCTCGGCTTAAATAAATATCATGTTAATAGGGATAATTACATGACAATATTTGATAAAAGTTTAACCAACGATCAAATAATGATGAGGGATGTTTGTCGGCGCTTTGTTGACGACGTAATACAACCATTTATATCACAAAACTGGCAAAAAGAATGGGATTTAACGCCTGAAGGTCGATTACCTGATAATATTCTTATTGAGTCTGAGGCAATAGGAATAAGAACTCTTGGTGTTCCTGAGAGATTTGGTGGAATATCACTTGAACCTGAAAATGAGGTTAGAACGTTTGCAGTTATATCAGAGGAAATAGCAAGAGGGGACTCTGGCCTTGCTGATAAACTTGTACAAAATTGGAAAGTATCGGTGCTTTTAAGAGAATTAGCATCAGAAGAACATCAAGAGCGCTGGTTTGGAAAATTAATTGAGGATCCGAATTTCTTATTTGCTCATGCACTAACCGAACCAAAGGGAGCTTCTGATAGATGGCTTGGCTATAACGCACCTTCAGCTGCAATGGACACAAAAGCAAAAAAAGTAGATGGGGGATGGGTAATTAATGGAAGAAAACACTACATTAGTAATGGATATGATGCGGGTTTATATATTGTATATGCAAATACTGCACCAGGCGCTGGAATGCTGGAAGGTACATCATCCTTTATATTACCAAGAGGAGCAGAAGGTTTTAAAATAACCAGATGCAATGAAACAGTGGGTTGTAGATATATGAATAATGGTGAACTCGAGTTTATTGACTGCTTTGTTCCTGATGAAAATCTTTTATGTGAAGGCACGGCTCTTAGCAAAGCAGGTGTTTATTTCAGACCGGGAAAAATCATACAGTCTGCCAAAAATTTAGGGGTTGGGCAATCTGCTCTCGAAAAAACTGCGCAATTTGTTCAAAACTATAGCAGAGGGGGCAGACTTCTTATTAAACACCAAATCGTTGCCTCAAGATTAGCAGATATGGCAACAAAGGTATCAGCTGTTAGGAGCTTAGTGCTGCAAGCTGCCTACGCTTGCGATATGAAGACCAGTGATGCTGATGCATTGTGCTGGATGGCAAAAGTATTTGCCTCAGAGGAAATTCTTAAAGTATGTCAGAATGCAATGGAACTTCATGGAGGTATGGGGGCTATGCTTGATGCAGGAATTGAAAAACTTATGCGAGATGCTAGTATTTTTCTGCATATGGATGCAACAGTGGATATATCTCATTTTAAGATTGTTAAATCACTATGGCCAGATACAGCAGGTACCTATGCGGGCCCAGAGGAGTCTTCGTAGTCATTCATCCTGTAAGTGCATTTATTAAATACTACATACGTAAATAAATTTTCCTGACATTTTAAGTGATCTTGCGTTGGAAAATTATAATTACGACTTACATATGAACTAAATATAAGTATGATCAGTAAAATAAGTATAAACCATGAAGTCTTCGTCATAATATTTAAATTGAATTTAATTTAATGATCAGTCAACTCTTAAAAATTTTTCATGTTGAAAACATATACAAGTTAGCCGCTATATTTTTTGTTTTTTCATTGAGTGGCATAATTTCCTTGTATTTATCAGATATCGTTACAAATTTTCTGAAGTTACACATATCAAATAGCAATTTCTTATTATCAATTCGAATTCTAACTCTATTTATATTATATCAATTTGTGATATTATTTGTTGCTATACCACTGGGTCAATTGAGTTATTTTCTATCCTATCAAAAAAAATTCCTAAAAAGACTTTCATCAATTTTTTTATTTTTTCTTAATAAATAATATAATACGCTTCAATCTCATATAGCTGATAATCAAACTAAATTTTATACCGGATAGCCCACCTGTGAAATGCCTTCTGATTATGTAATATTTAATAAAAATTATGGGAAACTCAAATAGGCACCTCATTAGTAAGATAATGTTCTTCTTTTTTTGAAGTGTCTCAACTTGTAATTTTATATAGCTATCTTGTTTTCGTATAAGGTGATTAAAATCTCTAATTGTATTATGCAAAACGGGTCTAGTTAATTTACCAATCTCATGGTCATTAGTTATAACTGAGTCATGAACGGGTGAATCAGAAAATCTACCAATTTTCTTGTTGTATAGTCTGACACATCGATGGTAGGCAGAAAACAGCCTGGGTTTACTCCAATTTGGATAAATAGGATATACCCTTACCTCATAAAATTTTTTATCTAAATTTTTATTAAATAAATTAATTATTTCGTCCATCAACTCATTTGACAAGTATTCATCAGCATCTAAATTAAGTATCCAATCATTTCTGGCAACATCTTCTCCAAATCGCTTCTGAGGACCATATCCGTTCCATTCGTTAAATCTAACAAAGCAACCCATATCAGAGCAAATTTTCTGCGTACCATCTGTTGAGCCAGAATCGATAACTATTATTTCGTCAACAAATGGTTTAACAGATTGAATTGCATCAATAATTCTGTCTGCTTCATTAAATGCAATAATTGTACAGGTTATTGGAAGTTTGCTCATTTCTCTATTTAAACAACAATCATCAAAAATATATATTTATAGTATAAAAATGTTTATAATATAACAAATATACTAACGGATTAACTAATTAATAAAAGATGTATTATGAATAAAATTTTAATAAAGAATGCCAGAATTATCTCAATGGATACAAATTTAGGAGACTTTGAAAATGCTGATATATTAATACATCATGATAAGATTGTAGAATTAAGTAATAATATCAATACAGATGATGCACTCCTAATAGATGCCAGTGATTACTTGATTGTGCCTGGATTTATAAACACACATATACATACATGGCAAACGGGTTTAAGAGGTATTGCAACTGATTGGACATTAACTGATTATTTGGATTCAATCCATAAGGGTTTGGCATCTTTTTATAAGCCAGATGATATGTATATTGCTAATTATATCGGAGCATTATATCAAATAAATACAGGGTCTACTACGATTGTAGATTGGTGTCATAATAATCCAACCCCCGATCATACTGATGAAGCAATAAGAGGGCTATATGACTCAAATATTCGAGCTATATTCTTGCATGGCTCGCCAAAGCATGAGCCAAAGATAGGTGCCCTACATTATAGTGAAATACCGATGCCCCGCGATGAAATTGCTCGTCTTAAGGATGGTATTTTTTCTTCAGCTGATAATCTACTAAATTTAGGAATGGCTGTTCTTGGTCCTCAGCAATCAACTTTGGATGTTTGCATAAAAGATTTTCAATTAGCTAAAGATCTGGACTTAATAATTAGTATGCATATCGGTGGAAAGTTTTTAACACCAAATGGATTTGATGTTCTCAGAGATTTAAATCTTCTTAATAAGAAAACAAATATTGTGCACGCCAATAATATATCAAATGAAATGTTGGATTTATTGATAGATGCAGACGTGACTTTTTCAATAACACCTGAAGAAGAATTGCAAATGGGATTCGGAAACCCTCTAACAAAAAGACTCATTGAGCGAAATGGTAATTTTGCCTTTGGTTCCGACATTGAAAGTGCAATGTCGGGTGATATGTTAAACGTAATCAGATTTGCATTACAAGCTGTAAGGCACGAGTATACACTCGAAAATTATCAAATAAATAATGAGCCACCATCAATTATGCAAGTAAAAACAAGAGAGGCATTTCAGTGGGCAACAATAGATGCTGCAAAAATGCTTGGTATAGATGATAAAGTAGGATCGATTACTCCGGGAAAAAAAGCTGACTTAGTTATGTTCAAAACAAATAAAATAAACTTCATGCCAATGCATGATCCAATATCATCAATATTATTCCATTCTAATTCAAATGATATTGATACAGTTATGGTGAATGGAAAAATACTCAAGCAACACGGACAATTATTACAAGATGGTTTGAAAAAAGATCTTCAGCTCCTATCAGACAGTGGTAACAGGATAATCAAAGACTTTCAGAAATAAGAACAGTAGAAATGCAAAATAAAAGAAAATATATTATTTTATCCATTTTAACTTTTATAATTTTTTTTCTTGTTCTGACTACACCAAAACAAAAAGATTTTGATACATATTTATCAGATAAAGTCAGAAATTATACATTAAATATGGGGGAGGATAATCAAAACGCGGCAATATTTTCCGGTCTAACCTTCTACATTCTTCAGAATAATAATGATCTAATAGAAAGAGAAAACTATTTACTCTTTTCAATATTTAAGATTGATACCTCGCTTATTCGCTCTTTTGGAGGTGATATTGATGATATAGTAGTTTTGGGAATATTAGGGAATTTTTTTATATTGAGAGGCGTTAGTTAATTGTTCCAGGATATTAAGATTGTCAAATGGTTTAGTACAGGACTAGTTCTTACTGGAATATTATTAACCAACCTAAATATCTATCCAATAAACTTACTATTTCATGGTCTTGGCGTGTTGGGTTGGACCTATTCAGGTTTCAAAATGAAAGATAAAGCAATACTAACAAATTTTGGATTACAAATTCCCTTATTCGTAATTGGTATTATTGCGCTATTTTATACAAATCAATAGTAAAATTAGGTTCATAAAAATAAATATATGTATAATATTTATCCTATTTGATTTGTTTTGTATAAATTATATTTCTAATTTTATAATTGATTATGTAGGTTTGAGCTTGTCAATAAATTCTGGTGTTGATTAATCTAATTTACCGAACCACCCCAAAAATAGTAACCGAGTCCCATAAAAAAAAGAGTATTTCCATACAAGGCATGTTCAAATGTAACTAATGCAAGAGATCCAGTTTTCTTATAGGTTCTTGCGAATATAATTCCTCCAAATATCGATAAAAAAGGTGCAATGAAATTTATAAATAAAACATGAGCAAACATAAATAATAATGCGCTCATGTAAATTATATACTTTTCACTTATCAGGTCCTTATAACGACTGAAAAAGAAAGTTGTAAATATGAATTCTTGTGGAAGGGCAGATAAAATTGGGTAAACTAAAAATATAATTATAAGAAGATAGGGTGTCTCTTTTTGAATAATAAAAAGTTTATCATTATAAAAATAAAAGGTAATTAGGAATATAACAAAACTTAGAAAAAACCATCGGATAAAGATTATAGATAGGTTATTTTTTGTAAATGATGAAAATTTTAGAATATTTAAAATTCTGTCTTTTTTATGAAAATAGTAAAAAATAATAAAAGTATAAGATGTTATAAACCATAAGATCAATATGATATTATCTGCCAACCTATTAAGAAGTATAATTGATGGAATTATCAAACCTATAAATACTATTTCAATAAATTTATAATATTTATTTAAAAATAAAAGTTTTATCATTTTAACTATGATGCATGTCCATAAAAAATACTGAAGAATAGAAGTTTTATCTATAATTGATTTTATTATCTGTTAAATTTAAACTTATAAACATTAATTTTACTATGTCAAAAAATAGATTTCATTTATCAATTATTTTAAGTTTTATTTTGTGTGTATTTTCTTTTCATGCAAATGCAAATTTATATGTTGATGAATTTAATGACGCAAAGGAACTATACGTTGTTCAAAAATATAATACTTCAATTACAAAGTTAAATGATTTAATTCAGTCTGGTAATCTAGATGAAGAAACTCTTACAAAGGCTTTTTTATACCGAGGTTTAGCAAACTACGAAATGGAAAACTTCATCTCAGCTATAACTGATATAACGAATGCTCTTTGGCTTGATTTACTCTTACCTGAAGAAAGGGAAATTGCACTGGAGACGAGATCTTCAGCTCGAGCTAAAATTGGTCAAGTTGATTTAGCAAATGAAGATAAAAACTACATAGATTCCCTAAGTAAAGCAAAGACTAATGAAAATGATGAGCAAATGGAAAGAATGAATGTTGAAGATTTAACTGTTGAAAGTAAAATAGATAATCTCAAAAGTAATTTTTCTATGAATATTAGTAATTTTTTTGGTGAGCCAGATATTGAAATATCAGAAAAACAAAAAGATAGTGACTATATTAAGGATGATCAGGATATTTATGAAAAAATACTAAAATTTAATTCCGAAGATGAAATTGATGACTACCCGTTAATCGAAGAAAGCGCAAATATTGACGAAACAGAAACAATCATAAACAATACTAATACGACAGTTGCGGAGCCAGATATAACCAAGGATATTGTTGTGATCTTGGATGATGTGACTGAAGAAGTTAATATTAATAATTTTAAATTGAGTTACATTGAGCTTGATTCAGGGTTGACAATGCTCGAGGCGCAAATAAGAGTTAATAAAATAATTAATGATAATTATAAAGTACTAAGTGGAATTCAACCTCAAAAAAGAGAAATTACGCAGGCTAATGGTATAAGCACCTATGACATTATCATTGGCCCTTTTTCAAACATGAATAGATTACAGGATATTGCAAATAGCCTTGAAAAAAATAATTACCAATATAATATTAAAAATATAGCAGGATAATCAAAAATCAAATGATAAAAAAAATAAGATCATATTTTCTAACCGGATTAGTACTATCAGCGCCTGTAGCTATAACACTTGCAGTAGCATGGTGGTTTATAAACAAAATAGATGCTATTTTTACACCATTTATTCCAAATCAATATTTGCCTGAGAATTTTTTACCCTTTCCAATCCCGGGTGTCGGGCTAATTATTGGCTTTATAGTCATCACTTTTTTTGGTTTTTTAGCACGAAATGTATTAGGGGTAGGCTTTATAAAGTTTGGTGAGTCAATTTTAAACAGAACACCTGTTGTTAGAAATATATATAAGGGTCTGAAACAAATATTTGAGACTGTTTTCTCAGAAAATGGACGCTCATTTTCAAAAGCTGCAGTTATCGAATATCCAAGAAAAGGTGTTCATGCTATTTGTTTTGTGTCAACAGATACAAAGGGTGAGATATTAAAGAAAATCGCAAAAGATGGTGAGGTGTATTTATCAGTTTTTTTACCAACCACACCAAACCCAACATCTGGTTTTTTACTATTCTTACTCGAAGAAGACGTTCAGATTCTAGATATGAGTGTTGAAGATGCAGCTAAGCTTGTAATTTCGGCGGGTTTGATAAATCCGGAATAGGTATTAATCTAAGTTAATATGTATTTGTAGTCATGAGCTTCATATAAATCAAATAAATATTTGTATTTTTCCCGACTATCCTTATTTGTAAGTATTTCATCTAATATTTTTGGGCTAATTGTAGATGCTTTTTTTGTTAATTCTATGATAAGCTCTTCATTTAATACATGATAGTTTGAATAACCTGATTGCCGAGTACCTAGAATATCACCATATCCCCGTAGGGCCATATCTTCTTTTGCAATTTGAAAACCATCATTATTTTCTTTTATTATTTTTAATCTATCTTTTGCTATTTCAGTTAGATTGTTGTCATGTAACAATACACACCATGACCTATTATTACTTCTTCCAACTCTTCCTCTTAATTGATGTATCTGACTAAGACCGAATAGATTGGCATTTTCTATTACTATAATGTTTGCTTGTTTAATATCTATTCCAACTTCAATAACAGACGTCGCAACGAGCAAGTTCGTTTCGTGATTTAGATATTTATTAAGCTCATTATGTTTATCATCCTCGTTCATCTTTCCATGAATCAAAGATAAATTATTTTTGAAATACTTTCTTAAATATTGGTATCTTTCAATAACCGATGTTCGATTGTTATCATTCGATAATATTTGAGGACATACCCAAAAGACTTTATTTTTCTTATTTATTATCTTTAATAAACGTTCAACTAATTCATTTATTTTTGTTAAAGAAATAATATTAGTTTCAATTTTTTTACGATCTGGGAGATTTTGTAATTCAGATAAATTAATATCACCATATTTTGTTTGTATTAATGTTCTGGGTATCGGTGTGGCCGTCATAAGAAGCAAATCAGCTCTTCCAGATGTAGATTTCTTTTGAAGAGATAGTCTTTGATGAACCCCAAATCTATGTTGTTCATCTATAACAACTAAACCAAGGTTTTTATATATGATATTTTCTTGAAAAATTGCATGAGTTCCAATGATTACATTCATTTTTCCATTCTTTATACTTTCAATATTTCTTAACCGATCATCACTTGGTGTACTTGATGTCAATAAGCAGGATGTAAAATTATAATCTCTAATAAAGTCTTGAAAATTATTATAGTGTTGCTGAGCTAATATCTCCGTTGGTGCAAGTAATGCAAATTGATAATTAGACTCTATGGTTTTAAGACCAGCAAAAAATGAAACAAGAGTTTTTCCACTTCCAACATCACCTTGAAGTAATCTAATCATCTGTTGAGGCTTACTCATATCATTGAATATTTCATCAATTGCTTCTTTCTGAGTTAAAGACAGGTTAAATGGTAATTTCTTTTGAATTTTATCAAATAAATTGGAATCGGAATTTAGTGATATACCATTTACTTTTGATCTGATTTTTCTTATATGTTCTATTTTTATCTGATTAATTAAAATCTCATCAAATGCTAATCTTCTGATAAATTTATTTTTTTCTTCTTGGAAATAATTTTCATCTGGCATATGAATTCTTTGGAAGGTTTCTAAAATCCCATACCACATATTTTGTTTTAGAAAGTCTGATGTATACCAGTCATCTATCTTCTCAAGGTAATTAAATATTTTTTCAAATGTCGATGTGATATTGTAATTCGTTAAACCATTCGTAAGTGGGTATATTGGCTCAAAATTTCGTCTTCTACTAAACTCATTAGAATTTAATATAAAATCAGGGTGAGAAATCTGTTTTTTATTATTATAGTTCGATACTTTTCCAGATATAAATTTACTATCACCGACATTAATTTTGCTTGCCATATAGTAAGGCATATTAAAATACAACAACTCTAAAACTCCAGTTTGATCCTCAACTAGAAATTGATGAGGTCTATTTTTAAAACCACGAACATATTTAGTAATTCTTCCATTTATTGTGCAAATATCTCCATCTTCTAATTCAGTAATATTCTGAATCTTATCTCTCTGGATTATTTTGTGAGGAAAATGCCACAGAAGATCAATTATTCTAACATTTTCTTTGCCTAGTAATTTTGAATATTTATTATAATTATTCTTACCTATTCCGTCGATAAGCATTAAGTCTGTGAATAATTTATTGAATTTAACTGTTTGCATAATAAAAAAATTGTAATTTTATAAAACGACCATAACTTAATAGTATCACTAATCTTATGAGAATTTGTATGAAAAACGAATTTCAAAATAAACTAATCTACAGATCTTGGCATAGAGGCACAAAAGAATTAGATTTAATTTTGGGTAATTTTATATCAGAAAATATTCAAAATCTCTCAGATCATGAGATTGAAAATTATGAGATACTATTAAATTGTGAGGATCCTGATATATATCAGTGGATTGTGAATCAAGAAGAACCATTTAAAACATCCTTAAAAGATCTGATTGGTAAAATTAGAGCCTATTTAAAGTCTAATAAAATAGATGTCCTCAACTGACAATTTAAAAAATAATTTATTTATTTATTCAGTTCCACTTGGTTCAGAAGCAAGCCATCTTGCTGAAATATATAATAGTGAAAAACAAAATTTAATTTATATCTTACCAGATAATATTACTATTACTGAATTTAGTTCTGCAATTAAATTCTTTGATAATAAAATCAAGATTGTGAATTTATATGAGTGGGATTGCCAACCGTATGATAGTTATGGGCCAAGTCGAGAAAATCAGGCTAAGCGAATTCTTAGTCTAATTAAGCTAAAAAGTTATTTAAAGAATAAAAATAAATTTATTACATTAGTTACTCCCAATACTTTTCTTCAAAAGATACAAGATCTAACAATTTATAATAGGCTAAAAATTAATAATAATAGTCATATGGATTATAATAATCTTATTACTTATCTTCATGTTAATGGTTATGAAAAAGTTGATAGCGTATACGAGGTTGGAACTTATACGAATAGGGGTGGAATAATTGATATATATAGTCCAAACTATAAATTTCCTCTAAGAATTGATTTTTTTGGAGATAAGGTTGATAGTTTAAGACTTTTTAATTTCCAAAATCAGAGAACCATTAGAGAAATAGATGAATGTATAATTTATCCTTTTTCAGAAATAATCTTTGAAAGTAAGATAATAAGTAACTTCCAAAAAAATTATATATTCAATTTTAAAAGAGATAGTAATAATGAAATATATTCGAATACAATTGAAAAGATACGTTCAAATGGAATAGAGCAGTATTTACCGCTTTTCTATCAAGATTTAAATAAAATAAGCGATGTAATTCCTTATGCAAGAATTGTATGTGATGAGTTTACAGAACAAAAATTATTTGGCACATTAGGGCAAGTAAAAGAGATATTTGAATATAAGGTTGGACTTGATAATAATGATGATTTTATTCAAAATATAATTAAACCTCTTAATTATACAGAGTTGTATTGTTCAAAGGAGGATATCACCAATTTGTTAGTTGAGGATAAATATTATCTTACAAATTCAAAAAATCCAAATACAGAAATATATGATACTTTCCAAATTTTAAAATCAGATTCTATTGATTTTAACGATGAAACTAATCTTTTATCAACTAATTATTTAAATTTGAGAGATGGAATTAAAAATATAATAAGTCGATTATTAAAAGAAAATACTAAAGTGGTAATATTTTCACAAAAAATCAAAAACTCTATTTCTTTCTTAAATGAGATAGGGATAGATGCAAATCAAATTGAAACAATCAATAGCAATGAAGACATTCATGATAATTGTAAACTTTATCTAAACGACAATGTTAATCTTGGAAGTTATCAAAAAGAAAATATTGCATACTTATCATTTAATCAAATTTTTAATTTTAAAAAAAATGAAAATTCATTTAAGTCAAAAAAATCAATTAATTATATAAAGGAGATTAATTCTATTAATGTTGGTGATCTTGTTGTTCATTCAGATTACGGTATAGGTAAATTTAATAGTATAAAAAAAATTACTTCAAATTCAGTAATGTATGATTGTTTGGAATTAATTTATAAAGACAATGATAAAATACACCTTCCCGTTGAAAATATAGAGCTTCTGTCATTATACTCACATTCTTCAGCAGATAGCGTAGTCTTAGATAAACTTGGGACTGGTAGTTGGCAATTTAAGAAAGCAAAAGTTAAAGAGAGAATCAAGGAAATTGCATTTGACTTAATTAATATTGAAGCAAAGAGAAGAACATCATCAGCTCCAATAGTACATATTGATAATAGATATAATGAATTTGTGTCATATTTTGGATATAACGAAACACCAGATCAAGAAAAAGCTGAAAAAAATATATTAGTAGACTTATCTAAAGGGGTTCCGATGGATAGATTAGTCTGTGGAGATGTTGGATTTGGAAAAACTGAACTTGCATTGCGATCATCGTTTATAATGTCTTCTAATGGATACCAGGTTGTAGTCTTAGTTCCGACAACTCTTCTTGCAAAACAACACTATGAAAACTTTAAAGAAAGATTCAAGAATTTTGCAATAAATATTGGATGTTTAAGTAGATATAGTAATAAGAAAGATAGAGAATTAATTATAGAAAATGCAACAACAGGTAACCTCGACATATTAATTGGTACACATTCAATATTAAATGAACAGATAAAATATAAATCACTTGGATTAATCATTATAGATGAAGAGCAAAATTTTGGAGTTGAACAAAAAGAGCATTTAAAAAAACAATCATCAGGAACACATATTTTATCCTTATCTGCTACACCAATACCTAGAAGTATGCAACTTGCTCTAAATGGAATAAGAGATCTTTCAATAATATCAACACCACCAGAAGGTCGCTTACCTATAAACACCTCTGTTAATTATTTTGAACCCACATTGGTGAGAAAGGCAATTCTCTCAGAGAAGGAACGCAATGGACAATCGTTTATAATTTGTCCAAAAATTAAAGACATACTTAAAATTGAAAGATTTGTAGAAAAATATCTTCCTGAAATAAAGTATGCAGTTGCTCATGGGAAATTATCAAACAAAGATATGAATCAAATCATGAATGATTTTTATGAAAATAAATATGACTTAATTATCGCAACGTCAATTATTCAATCTGGTTTAGATATTCCCAATGCTAACACTATAATCATTACCAATTCTCAAAATTTTGGCCTATCACAAATATATCAAATTAGAGGTCGGGTGGGGCGATCAAAAATGCAATCATCTGCATATATAACAATCCCAAGGCATGATATCTCAAAGAAAGCATTATTACGTCTTCAAATTTTAAAAAATATAGAAAGTCTTGGTATGGGATTTATTTTGGCATCGCATGATTTGGATATAAGAGGTGCTGGAAATATACTGGGGAGTCAGCAGTCCGGGCATGTGAAAGAGGTTGGTGTTGAGTTATTTAACACAATGTTATCAAATGAAATTGATAATATTAGGAATAGCTCTGATGTTGAAAAAGATTGGTCTCCAATTATAAAAATTAACCAATCCTACTTTATTCCTGACACATATATCTCGGATATTAGAGTTAGGATGGGTATATATAAGAGACTTTCCGATGCTGCAGATGTAAATGAATTATCTGATCTTAGAGATGAAATAATCGATAGATTTGGAATAGTTCCAGAACCAGTCATAAAACTGATTGATATATTATCTCTGAAAATTAAATGTAAAAATACAAATATTTCAAAAATAGAGTCTGGAAAAAAAGGGCTTAATATTACTTTTAAAGATAATAAGTTCAAGAATTTAGACGCACTATTAGAATGGATAGATGAAAATAAGACTAGGGTTCAGATAAAACGAAATAATCATTTATTTATTTCAAGCATTGATGATAGGCACCATACAATGGAAAGTGTAACTGAAATAGTTGATAATCTAATAAATTTAGAAATTTAGTCTCCAATGTACCAGCTATTTGTCTTATAGCCATCAAGTGAAACTTTTTCAGGATAATTAATACCTTCGCTGACTGCAACCCACTGGTGAGGCCAATGAAATAGTGGGATTACATAATATCCAGATATTAACATTCTGTCTAAAGCTCTAACTGAATACATAAATTCATCTAATTTTTTTACAGATACAATTTTTTGAATTAAACTGTCTATCTTTTTTGAGGTGATACCTGGATAATTTCTGCTTCCGATTTCACTTGCACTCTCTGAGCCCCAGTAAAAATTTTGTTCATTACCAGGCGAGAGTGAAGAGTACCAGAAGTGTTCAATTATATCGAAATCAAAGTTTTGTTTTCTCTTTTGATACTGAGTGGAGTCAACCATTTTTATATTTAGCTTTATTCCAATTCGCTCCAAACTCTTCATATAGTTTATAGCATATTTTTCTTGTCGCTTATCCGTTATCAAAAATTCAAGTACAAAAGGTTCTTTGGTAATTGTGTTAATTAGTTGTCCATCTACTATATTGTAATTAGCTTTTTCAAATAATTTGAGGGCTTTATTTAGAACAATCCTCTTATCTTTCTCGGAATCGTATTGTTTTATATTTAGGATATTTTCATTTATTGAAGGTAAGTTATCTGATAGTAACTCTTTTTCAAGGTTACTAATTGGTTGATTAATAGATGATAGATATGAATTATCAAAAAATCCTACAGTTCTATTATAAAGGTTATGATAAAGGCTTTTGTTTATCCAATTGAAGTCAAATAAGATAGTCAGAGCTTTTCTAACATCTATGTTACTAAGATATGGTTTTCTTGTATTTAAAGCGAGACCAAGCATACCGGCTGGAGTTTTTCGTTCAATTTCTAATAGCTTTATTTTTCCACTATGCACATTCTTATGTTTTTTAATATTGTTCCATCTAGTTGGGTCCCAAATTTGATAAAAATCAAATAAACCTGCTTTAAATGCCTCAAATCGAGAATTATCATCTAAATAATAATCAACAGATATAACCTCAAAATTATGTAGTCCATTATTAATTGGGACTTCATTACCCCAATAAGTTAAATTTTTTTTATAAGTAATATTTCTTCCTTGCTCAATTTTAGAGACAATATATGGGCCAGAACCAATTGGAGTATCTAATTTTGCTTCTTTGATCCTTTCATTACCATATATATGCTCAGGTAATATTGGCATCATACCAATTATTAAAATTAGCTCCCTATCATCCTTATTATTAGTAATAAACTTAATACTTTTATCTGAGGTGATAAGGACTTCATTAATACGCGAATAATAGCTTCGATGATTAGGTCTGCCACTTTCCTTTAATGCATTAAAAGAAAAGAGAACATCTTTTGGTGTAATTTTTATACCATCAGAGAATTGAGCCTTATCGTTTATAAAAAACTCTATCCAAGTTCTGTCCTCGGGATAATGAATTTCTTCTGCAATTAGGCTTCGAAGAGTGAATGGCTTGGAATAATCTCTGGATAATAGACTTTCAAAAATATAATCACGAATACCATAAGCTGAACGGCCTTTTATAATAAATGGATTAGTAGAGTCGAATGTTCCAAGAGATGCCATTTTAAAGACGCCACCAATATTTGAGTTTGGGTTAGCGTAATTTAAATATTCAAAGTTATTATTTAATAGAGGGTCACCATGCATCGATATACTAGAAGAGATAATAATTTTCTCTTTTGCAATTGGAGCACTGATATTGAAATTAATAAAAACTAATAAAAAAAATATTATTTTTAAAATCATTTTTTTATACTTTAATGTAAAATAAAATCTGTTATTATCACTCATATTTATTATATTAAATTTTATTGGTTATGAATAGTAATGTTAAGTTTTAGTAAAAATATATTCTTATTTCTTTTTCTGTTAATTTTAATAAATCCTGTAATCGCAGATAATCACATCGCTGAGGTTCCTGCTCAAAAACCACTAGAAAATACTCCAAATTGGGCTAAAATTTGTGAGACGATTGATGAGAATAAGATTTGTCAAATAAGTTTTGGTCAACTTATGAATAATGGTGATCAACAAATCTGGTTCTCAAGAGTCGGTGTCGTGGAATTAAACGAAGGAGATAAAAAGCTATTTATCCATGCTCCTTTGGGTGTAAAGATACAAAGTGGTGTTCTATATCAAATAGATGACAACCAAACAAATTCAATGCAGTACCATGCATGTTTTAACGTTCAGGGATGTCAAGCTCTCCTTGAGGTGAATGATACTATGATACAGCAACTAAAAGATGGTAAATTTATAAAAATGAGATTTATATCACTAAACGGTCAGTCAATAGACGCTACGGTTCCACTTGCGGGTTTTACAAAGGCATATAATAAGTAATATCTAATTCTTAAGATTGTTTAGTAGTTTGTAGCTACCATCTATATATTCACTAAATATATTATTTATTTCATCGTGACAAATTGGTTCATCAGAATCATCTAATTCTAAGTTTTGCTCAGATACATATGCTATATATTCTGTCTCACTGTTTTCTGCCAATAGGTGGTAAAATGGTTGATCTTTGGTAGGACGAATTTTTTGTGGAATAGACATCAAATATTCTTCTGTGTTGGCATATTCGGGATCTATATCAAAAACAACCCCCCTAAATGGATAATATTTATGTTTAACTACTTGACCAATATTAAAATTAGCATTTTTTATATTTTTCATTTTTTCTGTATCCATCTTTTATGCGTCCAAAGCCATTCATCAGGTTCGGATAATATCCAGTTACTATAGATAGTATTTATATTTTTCATTATATTCAAGACACTATCACTTTTATTCCTATCTTTTGTAATTTTAATATCATAAAATTCATATTCATAGTGAACATCTTTTAATCTTTTTACCTTAATGGCCATAATGTCAGTTTTTGTTTTTAGGGCTATAACTGCAGGAACAGTCATTGTATAACCCTTATGACCGAGGAAATCTATACTAATACCCTTAAATTCCCTTTGATCACACATTAGCATGACATTTGTACCATCGTTTATTAGGCGTATAAGATCTTGAGCTGTGACTTCATGTTTATTAAGGCAGCCGCCTTTATATATTAGAGATCTTCTGTTTCGCATGAGATTTTCGATGTAAGGATTGTTAAAAGGTCTATAAACTATAGCAGTTTTCTGGTTTTCTAGTAAAAACGGTATCCCAGCTAATTCCCAATTACTAAAATGAGCCGATATTAAAATTTTACCTTTTTTATTTTTAGAGGGTAGGGTCTTATATGAAAATCTATTATCTTGTTTGATTAGAGATTTAATCATTAATAATTCAATTATATTACGGCCTATATTACCCCAAACTCTTTTTGAGTATGTTTTTGCCATCTTTTTATCTATATTTAAATATTTTTCTAGCTGATTTATGACACGATTATTTTTTTTTACTTTTCTCCCAAGGTTGGAGGTAAAGTAGTAACCGATATTAGAGGATTGATTTATTGGTAACAATGATAGCAAAAAATATATTGTAATAAATCCAATATAAACAGCAGGATATATAATTATTTTCATGTTAAATATTCAGTTATTTATTATTTTTTCTCTATTACCATACCTTGACTTAGTAATATTTTTCGTAAAATTTTAGATTTATTCAAGCTTTGTAAGCCTATATTCCTGAGTATTTTATATCTGGTTTTGTTTTCCATCATACTATTGTACAGAAGATTTACTGATTTATGTCTTTTATATACATCAAGCCATCTCTGTTCATTATATTTATTCGTTATTACCTTTGAGCCCGGATTAATATCACGGTTTTGGGCCAATAAAGAATATAACTCTTTTATATCTCTTATTCCAAGATTTAATCCTTGCGCACCTAATGGCGGAAATACATGAGCTGATTCACCAACTAAGATCACTCTATTTTTAGCAAGTTTATCTGCAATCACAACTTCGGAGGGTAGTTCTGAAAAATTACTATTCATTTCAACTCGACCAAGGTATGGAGAGAGTGTTGTATTGAATATATTTTGTAGTTTTTTGTTTTCTATAAAAGACTCAATATTTTTTTTATCGTTTATATAAACTATGGCACTTTTTTTAGAGGACAAAGGAACGCTTGTAAGCAAGCTACCATTCTTATGTATTTCATAGCTTGTACCATGATGATCTTCTTTATGGTCAATTGTAGTGATAAGGATATTTTCTTTATATTTTTTTCGGGTATATTCGATATTTGCAAAATCTCTGGTTATAGAATTTCTTCCATCTGCTCCAATTATTAAGTCAAATATTTCGTTTTTTCCGGACGTTTCAATAATAATATTATCAATATCTTGTAAGATTTTTTCAACAAGAGTCTTTTCTCTTTTAATATTGTCTTTATTTAAAATTTCTTTAATTAATAGTTTTGAAAGATCAGTGTCAGAAACATTATATGCGAATGCATTTAGGTTAATTTCAGAAGAGTAAAATTCTAATATTTTTTCTGCACTTGATAGCTGGTCAATAATCTTAAATTTTATAAGAGCAGATATAATTTTATCATTTTCTTTTAATGAAATTAAGTCTTGAAAAATATTAAAAGATGTTTGTAATATCGCAGTGGTTTTATGCTTACTGTACTGAGGTTCTTTTCCGAAGAGAGTGACATTCACATTATTTAATTTACTAAGCTGCAGTGCACATGTCATCCCAATTATACCTGAGCCGATAACTGCAATTTTATAGTTATTCATACTTATTTTATATCTTTGAATAGGCTATATAAATCATTTTGACCTTCAAATCCTATGCCAGGTCTATTTGATAGATTAATATAACCTTCATCTAATTTATAACTATCGTCATAGCCGGAAAAAACTCCAAAAACATTTGGATAAGCTTCACACATGGATAAGCCAAAACCGCATGCTATATGAAGTGACATTTGATTTCCACCGTGAGGCATTATCTTGTTAACTCCCCATTCATGTTTTTCTAATGCAATTAATGCATCATTAAAGTAGCTTATTCCATAACTTTGAGGAATATCAATTTGAAGGAGGTCTATATTTTTTCTAAATCCACCATATTTAATTAAATTAATGAAATCATGAATAGAGTAAAGATTTTCACCGCCAGCAACAGATCCTTTATAATTCGATATAAACTCATTATATTGAGAAAAATTTGATGGGTGGGTGGGTTCTTCAAACCAGCTTAACCCAAAATTCTTTAATTCTTTTGCATACTCTAATATATGTTCTTCTTTTAATCCACCATTTGCATCAAGAGCAATCTTATCTGGAGATCCTACTGTTTCGATAGCAGCTTCAACTCTTTTAATATCTTCTTTTATAGGTGCACCCCCAATTTTTATCTTCATTAAACGATAACCATTATCAAAATTATTTCTAATTTCATCCTTTAAATCGCTAATTGTTTTTCCATCATCGTAATAGCCGCCTCCTACATAGCAGAACATCCTATTAGTAGAATTATAATTGGGAAATTTTTGAGATAAATATTCGTACAAAGGAAGTTTCTTTGATTTAGAAATAGCATCCCATAGAGCGGTTTCTATTGTACCAATTGGGACTGATCTCTCCATATCACCCCCGGGTT
>TARA_B100001057_G_scaffold272758_1_pt1 | contig 21848 bp, 18 predicted proteins | sample TARA_B100001057 | Tara Oceans TARA_B100001057 (sample SAMEA2621839) | marine metagenome | biome: marine biome (ENVO:00000447); feature: surface water layer (ENVO:00002042); material: "saline water (ENVO:00002010), including plankton (ENVO:xxxxxxxx)" | depth 5 m
GTTGGCGTCACGCCAACAATCATTGGCGCAACTTTGAAATGGCTTATCTGATTCTCGCAGGTCTTTCCACTCCCCTTGTACTTTCCGTTCATACCATCGTTTCCTTCGATTTCGCCGTAGCCAATTTGCCAGGATGGCACACTACCATCTTCCCTCCCTACTTTGTCGCGGGTGCCATTTTCTCCGGTTTCGGAATGGTATTAACTCTCCTTCTACCGCTCCGTTCCGTGTTTGGTCTTCACGATTTGATCACCCAAAAGCACATCGACAACATGTGCAAAATCATAATAGCTACTGGGAGCTTGGTTGGTTACGCCTACTCAATGGAATTTTTCATAGCTTGGTATGGAGCCAACTCTTATGAAGGTTTCGCATTCATAAACCGTGCATTTGGAAACTACTGGTGGTCTTACTGGATAATGATTTCTTGCAATGTAATTAGCCCTCAACTTTTTTGGTTTCGCAAAATTCGCGAGAATACTCCTTTAGTTTGGATCATCTCCATTTTTGTCAACATTGGTATGTGGTTTGAGCGATTCGTTATCGCAAACACAACCCTCTCAAGAGATTTTCTTCCCTCCAGCTGGGGCTACTATTCCCCTTCAATTGTGGATATTTTTACATTTGCCGGAACATTCGGTTTCTTTTCAGTCTTGTTTCTTCTGTTTCTCCGTTTCCTACCGCTCATGCCAATGGCCGAAGTAAAAATGGTCATGCCTCAAGCCGACCCTCATGGAGGAAAACATTAAATTCTCGAGATGAGTAAGGTAATGGATATCAAGTACGGGCTATCCGCTACTTTCAATTCGGCAAAGGACCTATATGAGGCCGCTGGGAAGATTCGTGAAGAAGGTTTCACGAGTTGGGAATGCTACACCCCAATGCCCGTTCATGGTCTGGATGCTCAAATGGGAATAGGGCGTTCCAAAGTTCCATGCTTTACATTGGCAGGTGGAATCACCGGATTTTGCACCGGCATGCTCATAGTTTGGTATATGAATGCTTTCGACTACCCCCTCATAGTCGGAGGAAAACCATATTTCAGCCCAATTTATCCTTTCCCCGTATTTTATGAGCTAACCATTCTATTTTCGGCTTTCGGAACTCTCTTCGGAATGTTTTTTCTCAATCGCTTGCCTCAACACCATCATCCCATCTTTGAGCATCCGAATTTCGCCAGAGCAGGAGACGACAGATATCTTATAGTCATTGAAGTGGACGACCCAAAATTCGATGATGAAGAAACCAAGGCTTTTCTCAAGGAAACCGGAGGCAAATCGATAACAATGATCCGTGAGCCTGCCTAAACAAGTATGAGATATTTCATACCAATGTTCATTGTTTTGGTGGGAACCCTCGTTTCCATTCTCGGTTTCCGTGGCAAAACTGCAAAAAGTCCGCCTTTGGAAGTTTTTCCTGATATGGATCGGCAAGCTAAGTATAAACCTCAAGTAGTAAATGATTTCTACGCCGACAACCGAGCAGACAGGCTCCCCGTTCAAGGAACCGCATTGCGGGGAAACGGTCTAAATTTGGAAAATGTCTTTTCTCCCACACCCATCTTCGGAAGTGTTGAGTTTCGAACTGGTAAAACTTCAGATGGACAATGGGTTCTTAACATCCCTAAAGAAGCTGACATTGATCTAAGCCTTATGAGGATGGGTCAAGAAGGCTATGACATTCACTGTGCCATTTGCCACGGAAAATACGGCAATGGCCTTGGGGTCACATCTCAGTTTGGTTTGGCTCCTCGCAATCTTTCCGATCCATCGCAAAGTGGATCCTACCTTGAGTCCGCAGCTCCTTGGCCCGATGGTCAGATTTACAACGCAATCACCCACGGTTCGGCTTCGCAAATCATGCTTGGACTCAAAGACAAACTTAACCCGCGGGAAAGGTGGGCCATCGTTCTTTATCTTCGAGCCCTCCAATCCTATGTAGGGGGAGCAACCAACTCAGAAGAGAAAGGCAAGGATTCATGAGTGCCGAGAAGACAGATCTTCAAATCAAACTATTAGGTGGAGCCACTCTCGGTTTAGGCACCGGCTTGTTGGGGTTGATCCATGGTTGGAATTCCAATGACAAATCACCATTTCTTGGTTGGCTTTGGGGATCCGCATTTTGGCTAAGTGTGGCAATTGGCATGCTCATGCTGATTATGATTTTCCGCGTTTTCAACTCCGAATGGACTCCCATCGTCCGCCGGCAACTCGAACATGGATTAGCTGCTTTCCCTTGGTTGGCTCTCTGTTTTGCTCCACTTGTGGCCTTTGCCCTTTTCGGCGGAGACAACTCCGGTATCCTATGGTCTTGGGTCAACCCGGCAACTAGTACGATCGAAGTTACCTCCGAAATAACCGTCGGAGAAGATGTTCTTCACCAAAAGAAAGCCAGTTACCTCAACCTATATTTTTTCGTATTTCGGATGATTCTATACTTTGCAATTTTTTGCGGTTTAGGCTATTGGATGCGTAAAGTATCATTTTCCCAAGACCTTGACGGTGACCCGAAGTGGACTCACTTGGGGATGAAATTATCCGCAGTCGGTATTCCTGCAGCAGCATTGGCTTTGACTTTCGGAGCGTTCGACATGTTCATGAGTCTCGAATATCAATGGTTCTCCACCATGTACGGTGTTTGGTTCTTCGCAGGTTCCATTCGCGCCGCCCTTGCCGTAACGATCATCACATGCCTCTACCTTTCGACAAAAGGGTCCCTCCAAGGAATCTACAAACAAGCTCATCAATACGATTTGGCATGCCTCTCACTGGCTTTTACCGTCTTTTGGGCTTACATCAGCTTTTCTCAATACTTTCTTATCTACAGCGCTAACATCCCGGAGGAAACCTTTTGGTACACCATTCGAGAAATCAACCCCAATACAGGTGAACGATCGGGATGGTTTTGGGTCAGTATGGGTTTGATCTTCGGTCACTTCTTTTTTCCTTTCCTTTATCTCCTTTTCTACCGCAACAAAATCGTGGCACCACGCATTGTCTTCATCGTATGTTGGATTTTGCTTTTTCACCTACTCGATCTATACTGGAATATAATTCCTGGAAGGGAAATTGCTCCCGGATCAGCCGTGGGCATGGAGGCTCGACCTTTTTTCGGGAGTTACCTGCTTTGGGGTTTGGCGTCTCTCTTCGGTGTAGGCTGCATCTGTGCTTGGGCCGTTTGCAGGAGCTACAAATCAAGCGAAGCCGAGTCGATTCCTGTTCGCGACCCGAGAATTCTTGAATCGCTCAACTATCATGAGTGATCCGAAGCTACAACGTGCCGACGGTTTCAGCATTTTCGCTACTTTGATCGTTGCTGCGATTATCATTACCGCCTTCTTTTTCATTCAAGAAATTTTCAGACAGGACGAACCTCTTCCCGTTTCAGAAGACACCACCAAAGAACGTTTGGGAAAGATCGAATTGCATCGTATGGAATCCGAAAAGTTCAACCAAATGGTCGAGTCCTTTAATTACGAAAATAATTCATCTTTGGAATCAGTAATGCGCAACGTCATCAAAGAGCGCTACCATCCCGTAAACACAACCGCACCTTGAGCATATTGTGAAAGAAACTCCCGAACAAGTCATTGATCGCTCCGCGAAAATAGTGGTTTCTTTTTTCGTAGCTTCCGCCGGGCTCTGGTTACTCGCTGCCGCTTTACTAGCCTATGTCGCAGCAGCCAAATTAACGGATCCTTTCTTTCTTTCTTCTTACGAATTTTTCACCTATGGCAAAATCAAAATAGCGCAAGCCAACGCTTTTGTCTATGGATGGGGCGGTAATTCCATTTTTGCCGTTACTTTATGGATTATCGCTCGTTTGTCTCAGGTTGAAATAAGGGGTAGAATTTTACTTTTATTCTCCGGCGTCATTTGGAATATGGCTATAAGCTTCGGACTGTTGGGCATTTTGGATGGCCACATGAATTCTCACGAAATGCTCGAAATGCCAACGATTGTATGGCCGGCGCTCTTCATATCTTACGCAATTTTCGCCTTTCTTGCTTTGGTTATCCATCGCTCCCGAAAGAACCCGAATACCATTGCTCCACAGTGGTTCATTTTAGCTTCGCTCATATGGTTTCCAGCACTTTTCCTCATTGCTTGGAATGGTTTGGAAATAAACCCGGCAAGAGGAACTTTGCCCAGCGTATTGTCTTTGTGGTTCGGACAAAGTTTAATTTGGCTTTGGTTGACGCCCATGGCGCTTGGTGCAGCCTACTACATTATTCCTTCGATCATAGGCAAAGCCATTGACAAGTATTACTTGGCAATTTTTGGATTTTGGTGCATTGCTGCACTTGCTCCTTGGTCCGTCGTTCATCATTTGGAAGGTGGTCCCGTCCCCATGTGGATTCCTGCCGTCGGTACGGTAATGAGCATCGCAATGATCTTTCCCATTGCCGTTGCTTCGACTAACTTTCACGCCACTGCGTTCAGAGACATCGGTAAAGTATGGAACAACCTGCCCTTGAGGTTTGTTATTTTCGGAACGATTTCCTACACCTTGTCCAGTTACATCGGCGTGATATTCTCACTTCCCGACGTAGCCAAGCTTACTCAGTTCTCGATCATCAACGAGTTCCATTTCAACCAACGGGTTTACGGGTTTTTCAGTATGATCATATTTGGGATGGTGTATCATATGTTACCCAAGATCACAGGGAAAGAGATCGGCAAATCGGCCAAATCCTTTCACTTTTGGACTTCAGCTTTCGGGGTGCTTATTTTGTTACTCGCCTACCTGATAGGTGGGTTGACTCATGGTGTACTGGCACAGCAAACCTCTCTTGATTGGTCTTCCTCGGTTATAACTTCAGTTCAACCTTATTTCAAAATTACCAAGTACGCATTCGTGATCCTAGGTTTGTCGCAATTGGTATTCGTCATCAACGTTTGGAAGGTCATTTTCCCCAACCCCTTTGCTGCCCTCTTCGAATCCGACATTGAAAAGAAAGAGAAAACAGCCTGATGAACAACATCTTCAAGTTTTCTTTCGGTATTTTATCAACCCTTGCCTTTGCTTGGCTCGCATTTGTTGTGGGTGCCAACCTTCAATACGGCGATTTGTCCCCGGAATCTCAAATCCTTGAGGATGATGGTAGCAGACCTCCCGATGCCGAACTATTTCCTAAAGACATGTCAGGTATTGCCAAGCAGGGAGCAGAGGAGTATCTGTCCTTGGGGTGCGTTACATGTCACACTCAACAAGTTCGTCTTTTCACTAAAAAAGGCCCAAATGGTAACCGAGTCATCGAAGCAGGCATAGACATCGAAAGAGGGTGGGGGAAAAGAGCATCCATGGCTCGCGATTACGTCCTTCAGGATCATGTTATGCTTGGAAACACTAGAGTTGGCCCAGACTTGGCTAATTTCGGCATGAATGAAAACGACCAAAATTGGTTACACCAACACCTCTTTGAGCCTCAATCATTGGTTCCCGATTCAATTTGTCCGCCAAGTCCCTTCCTCTATGAAGTCTCGGACCAACCCAAGGACGGAACAATTTCAGTTTTGCCCCCTGTTGGTAGCAGTGGAGATGAGAACAAAACAAGGTATATTATTCCAAGTATTCGGGCTAATCGAATCGTTGCCTATCTTCGAGCCTTAAAACAAGATTATGAATTACCAGAGAGTCCTTTCGTCGAAACAGATGAAAAAACAATTGAGACCAACACCACTGTAATCGAAGGTATTCCGGATTGGGTGAACTATCCTGCCTCCCCGAAAGCACTTGCAGACATTTCAGAACAAATGAGTGCAGGAAAAGAAGTTTACACCAAAATTGGGCCAGGAGGCGGAGGATGCGTTACCTGCCACCAACCCACTGGGCTTGGGGTACCGCTTGCATTTCCTCCTTTGGCTGCCTCAGACTGGGTAAAGGGTGACAAAGATCGACTCATAAAGATCTCCCTGTTTGGTCTTATGGGTGAAATCGAAGTTAATGGGGTGAAATACAATGGAGTCATGACTGCACCTGGTATTCCTCCAGGAAGTTTGACTGATCAACAAATTGCAGATGTTCTCACTTTTGTAAGAAACTCCTGGGGTAATTCAGCTTCTGCAGTATCCCCAGCGGAAGTTGCGGAAATTCGTGACTCCATCAAGGACAGAGCTCCCATGCAAATGTGGACTGCAGCGGAGTTGTCATCCCACTCAAAACAAGTGCAATGACTGAGAAGAAAAAACCCGCTGATATTCCTTTGTATTCCGATGAAGACATGGTTGAAGTACACGCAGATCTTAACCATGAGAAACATCCGCCGACCATAGGATTCCTTCACGCCCCTTTGGTTTTCGTCTTTCTATTTGGTTGCTTGATCTTTTTTTGTTCCGTCCAATTGGCCGAGACGACGAACAAATTTCAACTTCATCCCCCAGCAGAAAAGAAAAATCAACTTAGTCCCGAGGAATTAGTCGCGCAAAAACTCAAACGTAAAATTGATTCGGGTGAAAAGGTCTTTGCCCAAAATTGTGCATCTTGCCACCAGCTTAACGGTGAAGGAATTCCCAATCAGTTCCCTCCATTAGCTGGCTCAGAATGGGTAACCTCCGACCCTGGTCTCATCACCAACATAATTCTCAAAGGCTTGAAGGGGAAAATCATTGTTAAGGGTGAAACTTGGGGTTCAGTGCCTTCGCAAGCGATGGTCGCGGTAAACATCAACGATCGACAAATTGCGAACGTAACCACTTACGTTCGACAAGCTTGGGGGAACTCGGCTTCCGAAATCACCGAAAAGCAAGTTGCCTCCTTTCGTTCGCAATCCTCAGGGCAAACAGACCAGTGGATCGGAGATCAACTCAAAGAGCTTTTCCCCTCGGGTATTGCGGATTAATTCAACTTTACTTGGTTCGTCTTATTCGAGTTGAGTAATTCGCTCCTTACCATCAGTATTCGGGTCATTGAGTAAGACCCTTACAGTACTTTGCCTTTTTCTTCTCTCTTGGACTTTTTCGGTTACACAGTTAATATCCCAAGAAGAAAAGACAAAAGAGCAATACCCAAATAAGCCCGAAATATTCTTCCCCGAGCTTTCCGCAGTCCTGTCGGATCTAGACAAAAAGGCACCTTTTCTTGAAGAGCAAAGGGAATTGGTCATGCAAGCGCGATCCGGAAAAATGATCTCGGATAGCTCGAAAGGCTTCAAAATAGGTATAAATGCCCAAGCCCACTCTCTACACGAAGATCGCCCTGCCCAAGGCTTTTACCACAAGTATCGAGTATTAGGCTCGGTTTACCTGAGGAAACCACTCTACCATTGGGGGGCATTGAAGGCTGCAAGCAGGGTTTCCGAACTATCTGAAAAAAACGCCAAGATGGAATACGCCTCCCTCAAACGATCCTACCAATCAAAAACCAGAAGTGATTTTCTTGATTTGGTAATTTTGCGTTATGAAGAGGAATTGGCAGGGGCAAGTTATGCCTTGGCTCAACAAAACGAATTGGATTTGACGAGACGCAGAGATCTCGGATTTGTCTCGGATCTAACTGTTTATGAATCCTCGTTATCCAGATTGAAGCAAGCCATCAAACTTTCCGACTTAAAAAGGAAGGCAAACTATCAAGGCAAGGTTTTCTATTTGGAAACCGGATATTCCAAAGGGTTGACCTTTGCCCAAACTCCGGCGTTCACGAACTTTTGCGAAAAACATGTTTTCTCCGGTTCTCCTCCCATTCTCATATCTCGTCTTAGTTCTCCCGAGCTCGAAAATCTTACAAATCAGATCGAGAAAGAAAACAACCTCATCAAGATAGCGGATGCCGAACTTAAGCCCAAGCTCGACTTGATTGGTGCAGTTTACCAAGATCAAGTCGACTTGGCCAACAACACTGAAAGCCTCAACAGAAACAACTTGCTTATTGGAATCGAGGCAAAATGGAACATATGGGATTCTTCCTTGAGCAAGGGTAAAAAAGAGGCGGCTCGATCAAGAAAAAGGATGAATGAACTGAGCCTGCAAAGAAATTCGAGATCTCTCCGCCTTCTCATAGAGGATTTACACAATCAAATCTCGAGCCTGAGCGAGAAGATAGAAGTAAGCAGACAATTGGTCAAAGTCGCGGACAACCGCTATGAAAAAAGCGTTCTTGAATTCAAACAAAACCGAATTACACCTACCTTGCATTTTGAGGCCAGGCTTACCTTGGACGAATCGAAACTAGACCTGGCCAAGACGGTCAGTGATTACCTCAAAGTCCGTGATCTCTATGATGAACGAACGAACTTCAATAAGAATTAGCCGCTAGATAAATGATCCGTAAAAGCCTTTTCCTTATCATTGCTGTCGTCGCCATCGGCTCGGTCATTTTACTTTTTCAAAATGAATGGAAAGCCGAGGCGTTTGTTACTCAAGTTCGGATTGGGGACATAAGAGACTCCGTCAGCGGAAACGTTCGTGTTCTTGCCGAATCCAGTTACGAAATACGTTCAAGAACACAAGGGACGGTCAAAAGAGTGGCTTTACTTCCATTCGGGAAAATGATCAAGGTTGATGCGAATCAAACTCTAGTCCAATTGGATACCGTTGACTTGCAACGTCAACTCCGGCAAACGCTCCTTTCCAAAAGGAATTACGACACCAGAAAAAACATGACTCAACCGACTGCCATTCAGTTGGAGTTGGAGAACAAGCAACTGGAGGACCTCTTTATTCTAGCTGGTGAAAGAAAGATTTCCTCTTTTGACTTGGAAAAGAAAAAGAATCTGGTTCAAAAACTACGAGCCCAACTTAAACAGGAAAAACTAGAAATCGACGAGGAAGGCAACAGGCTCCAAACAACTTTGGAAAACCTCGAAGCGGCATTACAAAAAACGATCGTCAAAAGCCCCATCAGCGGCGAATTCGTAACCTCATCGGTTGCCCCCGGTGACATTGTCTTCCCAGGGCAATCCCTAGGTCTTATTAATTCTAACTCCCGTATAATCGAAGTGTCCCTCAACGAAGAAGATTATGCCGGGATGAAGGAAGGACTGCCTGCAGGCGTCAGTCTGTTTTCTTTTGGGCGGAGGGTATTCGATGCCAAAGTCGATCGACTTTCTTCGCTTGTCGAACCCAATACCGGTCGAAGGAAATTATACCTCAAACTTGACGTGGACCAAAAACTTCCGACCGGAGGAGCAGGACGAGCGGAAATCATAAAAACGGTACGAAAACAGGCTCTTATTATACCACGAAAAGCCTTGGTCGGAAACTCCGTATTCATGGAGAAAAATGGTGTAATTGAAATTCGTGAAGTTGATACTGGGGCTAGAAACTTGAAAGAGGTAGAAATATTGGGAGGCTTGAAACAAGGAGAACGAGTGATTACCCGAACTCCCCATCTCTTTCGCGCCGGTCAAAGTGTCAAGACCTCACTTGCGGACTCTTCTATCAAGTAACCAACCCGATCCAACTTTGAGTTTGATTGCTCTACAACTTGCCATTCGATTTGTCTTCGCCCGGAAGCGGGCAATGTCGATGAGTTTATTGGGCATCGTATTCGGCATTTCTTTCTTTGTCGTGACTCAAGCTCAAACATCCGGGTTCGAGGTTTTCTTTATCCGAACGATTCTTGGAACGAATGGAGCGATTCGAGTTTCCGACAAATTTCAGGACATGGATGGCACGGTAAGCAAAGTTTCATATAACGGAAGCGAAAGCTTTTTATTCCGTTCTCGGGAAAACGCACGATATATAGAGGGCATCGAATACCCTCAACTCGTTCGCGAAGCTTTGCGGGAATTCCCCGAAGTGTCGGGAATATCGGAAATCATCGAAGGAAGCGCCATACTGGACTCCGGAGCAAGGAAACATACCGTTCAAATTCACGGACTTCGAATCAAGGACCACATCATGGTCTCGGAATTGCAAAACCAACTTATCCAAGGGAGCATTGACATGTTGGATACAGATCGGTCCGGGGTTCTTCTAGGCAGTAGTCTGGCCGAACGCCTTAGGCTCTCACAAGGGGATAGGGTTTCTCTCATTGGAGGAACCGAAAACCAGCAATTACGAGTCGCTGGAATCTTCGAGACAGGAGTCAGCCAGATTGACAAAACCCGAATCTACCTTGATTTGTCGACCGCTCGATCCTTTATTGGAAAACCATTCGGAGGATCGATTTTTCAGGTTTCGATTCAAGCCCCCGAAAAAGCGCCCGAATTAGCAGCCCAAATGCAAGAAACTCTTGGCCACAGAGTAGTCGGTTGGCAAGAACGAGAAAAAGTTTGGCTCGAAGTGTTCAAGGCTCTTCGACTTTCCTCCGCCATAACGGTTTCAAGTATCCTGTTACTTTCAGGTTTAGGCATGTTCAACGTATTTGCGATCATGGTCATCGAGAAAAACCGTGATATCGCAATCCTGCGCTCCATCGGTTTTACGCCTCGAGACGTTTCAGCGGTCTTCTTGTGGCAAGGCGCAATTGTACTGCTTGGCGGCATAATTCTTGGAAGCCTTTCAGGTTTCCTGGCGACCTACGGGATTTCGAAGATTCCCTTGAGAATTCGAGGAATCTTCTCGACCGATAGCTTTGTCGTGAACTGGGACCCATCTCATTATATTTGGGCCATTGCGATTGCGACTGTTTTCGTAAGCGTCGCAAGTTGGATACCTGCTCGTAGAGCAGCCAAGATCGAGCCTGCCAAAATAATAAGGGAAAGCCTATGACCAAAGAAAGCTTGAATACCAACGACATCCTCATTCGGGCTGAACAGCTCAAGCATGCCTTTATCGAAGGGGAATCAAAGGTGCAAGCTCTACGGGGCGTATCCTTTGAGGCTAAGGGTAGCGAGGTTACGGCTATCGTGGGTCAATCCGGTTGCGGAAAGAGTACCCTACTGTACCTTCTCGGCTTGCTCGACCGTCCCGAATCGGGCGAAATCCACCTCAAAGGCCGCCCTATGGCAAAGGCTACGGATGAAGAAAGAACAGCCCTGCGCAATGAATCCATTGGGTTCGTATTTCAATTTCACTTCCTCATCAAGGAGCTCACAGCCCGTGAAAACGTGGCCCTGCCTCTTCGTAAAAGCGGAGTAGGGGAGCGTCAGGCTCTCGAACAGGCGGACGAATTACTGAATCGACTTGATTTAGGGGAAAAGGCAAAACGTTATGCCAACAAGTTGTCCGGAGGCGAACAACAACGTGTAGCCATTGCTCGGGCTCTGGCCAATTCCCCCTCACTTTTACTTGCCGACGAACCCACGGGGAACCTCGACAGCGCGAACTCGGACAATGTGTTCGAACTCCTCATGAAATTTGCCCGTGAAAAGGACATTGCTATTTTACTAGTCACTCACAACCCGGAATTGGCCGAGCGCTGCGATCATTGCATCCCTATGCGCGATGGTTTGATCGTCTAGTCATACCCAAAAGATCGTCACTACAGAAACTTCCACGAATTGTCCGAATAGTCGTAGAACGAGCGTGGAGAAGAGCTTTTGAGATAATAAAGCCAACCTGAAACCGAATGGCGCCAAAGAAACGGATAAGCCGTTTGACTGGTCCAACACCAACCAAGAGTTTGATCGTAGAACCAGACCGAGTCGAGGGAAGTAGGTATCGAATAAATCCAGCCAAGAGTCGAATGGAACTTCCAACCTGAGGAAAAAGAGAGAAAATAACCCATCCAGTTCGAACTCCTCCAACCCTTGCCTGCGCTTGTGGTCGATGCGTCAAGAAGGTCACCAGCGAAAGTTGCATTGGATTCCGCCTCCAGAACCAATAACCCAACCCCGAATGCCTCGTCGTTAACCGAGAGAATCTTCCCATCGGCCAGAAGCAAGACGTACTCGCAAGCCGTCGATGAGACTTCTCCTCCATCCGCGGGCATAAAGGAATCAAGCCGTTGCCATACCTGCGACCCGTTGGCGTCGTATTTGGTGATCATGCCGCGCCAATCGGTTCTCGGATCGGAAAGGCACTCGTTCAGGATGGAAATTCGAGACTGGTTTGAATCAGAACCCTGCCATGGGTCGCAGCCCTCTATACCCGTTCCCGAGGCGATGAGCATTCCGCCGTCTTGGGTTGGAACGATGCCCCAACTCTCGTCGTAGATCAGTTTGGCATTTCCGGAAGAAAGACCGGAAAACTTGCCTACACCCCCTACAGGATCACCGAATTCGCGAGTCCATCTGACCGAACCATTCAAGTCCACTACAGTGAGGTAGGAATCAAGTTCGCCCGAGCTTTTCTTGCCATGACCGCAGAAGGCAAATCCGGTCAAAGTACCATTGCTGGAAAGCACGCAGACATCGGCAGGTTCGGCTCTCGTAGGGTAAACTTGTTCCCAAAGGACATTACCCTGTACGTCAAGCCTCGTGAGGATCGGTGCATTGGATGATTGATTTTGGGAGGTCAGCAGAATGTATCCCCCAAAATTCTCAATGGGACGGATTCCCTTGACGGTCAGGGATGCATTAAAGTCCTTTCTCCAAGTCGGAGAAACCGGAGCAACCGAAGAAGAAACTTGATCGGGAGAATAATAGGCCACGAAAGCCTTTCCGGCGGACGGGTTGCCATAAGACTTGAACCCCTCCAAGCCATCCTTGGGTGAATCAAATAGACCGCCCGTGATCAAGCCCCCGTCCGGGGTTGGAGACACAACCTCGTAGGCGGCCGATAAACCGCTCGATATCTCGGATAAGAGGGATTCCCATATCATCGCTCCGTCCGAGGAGGAATATTTTACGAGGATGGCATCCTGACTCTCATCGGCTACGCTCTTGAAACCTGCCGCGAAAACAGAATCTCCGACCGAAGCTAAATTATTGACTCCATCTTTCTTTCCACTAGTGCCAAAGGTCACGGACCATGAGTAGGATTGGTTGCTTTCGCCGGGACCAGAGAGGTCAAGATAACCGGATAAACCAGTAGGCGAGACCTTCAGAAGAAAGCCTTCCCAAGCTCCACCTGCATCGAGGCTTTTTCCCCCGACGACATAGCCTCCGTCTGAAGTTTGCGTACCATGAACGGCATGAGGATCTTCACCGAAGGCACCTTCCCCAATGCCGGCGTAAAAGGAAACCGCAGGGGCTTCTGCGCTTACCCCCGTGGAGTTGGCATCAGCCGAGACAAAAGGAGTAACCCCTAAAAGGATAGAAACGCGAATGAAGAAAGATTGGTAAAACTTATTTTTCGGCATAAAAGGAATGGAGTCAGGTAAGCCCCCGGGCCTTGCGAATGATGTCGTGAGCCTGATTGATGCGGGCCAATTGGTCGTTGGCAAAGGCAATGAATTCATCGGGCAGGTTCTTGCTGTTGAGTTTATCGGGATGAAAGTCGGCTGCCTTGGACCGGTAAGCTATCTTCACTTCTTTATCAGTTGCGGTCTTTGGTAGACCGATGGCGTCATAAGACTCCTCAAGAGATAATGCGTACTCATCCGTATCCTGTTGCGGGGGTGCATAACCACCTCGAATCCAAGCCTGAACCGTACCTGGACGCAACTTGAGACGTTCTTCTCCGCGCAAAAGATAGCGAACTTGCATCTCGTTGAGTTTCTTGCCGTTCGAACGCACGATCTCATACAGGCCCCCGAGAAATGACTGAGCTACCGTGGGTTCGTACCCGATCAACCGACCGGTCTCTTTGAGGTCGTCATCGATAGAGCGGCGACTGACCTTGGCCTTCCGAAATACGTTCTTGGCAAAATCTTTGGTTTTGTCATTGAGCCCCATTCGCTCCATTAAGGATTCGGTTACCTGAATCTCTTCAGCCGAAATCCCACCGTCCGCTTTTGCTACTTTCGCCGCACAGGAAAAAAAGTAAGCAAGATAAAGAATACGTGCCTTTTGTTCGTTTTGGGAAGTTGGATCATCATCGTCATAAAGGTGACCAAGAGCGGCACCCGCCAAAGCTCCGATGGGACCCCCGATCATGCCAACCCCGGTTCCGATTACCTTACCCCACCAGTTCACGGCGTTACTTTCACTTTCGTGTGGTTTACGGGACTGACTTGGCAAGCCTCGGAATCATAGCTGGGATGAAGCGGTGGTAGCAGGGCTTTGGTACTCATCACGTTTCTCCAAGCCAGTATGGTATCACGCAACTCATTGAGCTTCGACGGCATCTTCTTTGAATTATCTGCGGTAGGGTTCGGGGTTGGGCCCGACTGGGTTCCCCGTATTAGGTACGACCTGAACACAGCGGTCGTCCCATAACTCAATCATATCCATATCCTTTGCATTGGTAATTTCGAGATCCGGCAAACCGTGTTTCTTGAGCCATTCCCGAATAGGAGGAATGGCAAGTTCAGGATCCTGGGCTCGGGCCGTAACGATCTTTACGCGGTATCCAAGCTCCAACCAAATCTTGACCCGTTTCATCATGTTGGGAATAGGTTTGCCAATATGCTCGAAGCCCTGCCAAGGATCGGCTTGGGCTAGGGTTCCATCCAAGTCTACGCCAATCCACTGGGTTGATTCAGCTTCTTCACCGTATTTGATATGATCAGTCATAGGCAAACCACGTGAATGTGGAACCCGAACCTCGAGCTTCGGTTTACCCGAGAAGGCTTGCATAAGGGAACGAAACATACTTTATCAATCAAGGAATCAACAACCTTGCGCAACGCTGCCCTTCGATCAAGATCAATCCCCCAAAAACAGTAGCCAATGACTCTCATTGCATCCGTCAACTACCTTAGCCTAGAAGGCTTACCTTGGGTTTTGACGGCGTGGTTGGGGCTATATGTTTTTCGTCCCTTTGCCACCCTTGTCCATGAGTTCGGGCATTTTTGGACCGCCTTGATTTTGACTAAAGATGAGATCGGACTGACCGTAGGAAAACCCAACGGCAACCCTTGGCGCGTGAGCAAGCGAGTCACGTTTGAGTTCTCATTTCACAAGTCGGACTCTGGCGAGACCTCTTATTCCGACGAGGAAATCGGACTTTTTCCCAAGATGCTGATCCTCTCGGCCGGCCCTTTTTTTTCACTTGGAATGAGTTGCTTGGCCGGGTGGCTAATCTTGAATTTCATTCATCCGGTTTGGCTTGAGATTACCGGGGTCAGCTGGTTTTGCGCAAACTGCCTCGCCTTCCTGCGAGCAAGCTTGCCAATGAGACTAAGACCAACCGATAAATACCCCGAAGGTCCACCAAGCGACGGATTGCAACTCCTTTGGCTGTTTACTGGGAAAGGTAAGAAAGAAGAAACTTAAGCTCCAGAGTCCTGCTGCCTGTCATGGAGCTTCCGGTAAAGCTCGCATTTTCCATAGACCTCATCGTGAGAACCATCTGCGACGACTTCTCCTTTGTCCATTACGATAATACGGGTGGCCAGGCGGATCGAACTGAATCGATGGGCAATCAAAAGGGTGGTCTTTCCTTTCGACAATTCAGTCATGGCTTCATGGATTTTTTCCTCGTTTTCGGAATCGAGTGCCGAGGTGGCCTCATCCAACACAAGGAGAGGGGAATTCCTGTAGAAAGCTCGGGCCAAAGCTAACCGCTGTAATTGACCGCCCGACAATCGGTTTCCGTTTTCCCCAAGCCGTTGGTCGAAGCAATCTGGGAAATCAGCAATAAAGTCGGATGAATGAGAAGCCTCAGCCACTTCCTCAACAGTCGAACTAGTGTAGGGGGATTTGCCCATCTCGATGTTTTCCCGGACCGTAGCATCAAAAAGAAAAGGTTTTTGGGGAACCAAGGCAACGGCATCTCTGAGATCACGGAGTGACACACTTCTTAAATCAAGCCCGTCCAACAGTATGGCGCCTTCGCATGGGTCGTTGAAGCGCGAAAGCATTCCCGCCAAAGTGGTCTTGCCCGCACCGCTTGGACCGACCAAAGCCACGACTTCGCCGGAATGAACAGTGAGGTTGATATTACGAAGGGCAGGGGATACCTTGCCGGATGTATCATCCTCTTCCCCCTGATAGGAAAAGGAAAGGTTTTCGAAACGTAATTCCCCCCTTACTTTTGAAAGTTCAACGGGATGCTCGGATTCTCGAATCGATTCATCGGCATCCAAAACTTCCTCCAAACGCTGAAGGGAGGCCAGGGCTTGTTTATATTGATTTTGGATTCCGCCCAATTTCTTGATTGGCTCATAAGAAAGATAAAGAGCAACAATCACCGGGATTACGGCATCGAGGTGAATGGAAGTCCGGGAGGCCTGGAAGATCGCTACTGCAATACCGGTTGCCGTGATAATCTCGATAATCGGGGTAAGCATATTCGCATACTTGATGACCTTCATCCTGGCATCAAAATACTTTCTTGAGGATTCCAGAAACCTCTTGTTCTCCCGTTCCTCCAAATTAAAGGCCCTGATCTCACGGGGAGCCGAAAGATTTTCGCTCAACACCGCGGTCATGCCACCTGCACGCTCTTGCATGCCCAAGGCTTTTTTCATGAGAATTTCACCAACTCTACGGATTGGAAATATACAAATGGGGATCACCAAAAGACAGAGCAAAACAAAAGCCATTCCCTCGCGTTGCAAGGCCATGCACACCAAAGCGGATATGGCTCCGATAAAAGTAACGGGTTGCCGGATCAAATCATTGCTGATGGAGAGAATGGCATTTTGCAACTGTCCGGTATCGTTGGTGACACGGCTCAACAGATCACCCTCTTTGTTGCGATAAAAAAAGGCCAGAGGAAGTCTTTGCAACTTTTCGAAAATACTGATGCGGATTTGCTCAAGAACGCGTATACCGCAATAATTGATCAAATACGTATTGAAGTAGCCACTAAGACCTCGAATCAAGAATACGCCCGGAAAAACCGACACGTACAGAATCAACTCAGAAACCGGAAGAGCTGTCTTCGACCCAACTTGAGAAGGAAAGATTTTCGGAAAAACCTGATCGATCATAGTGGGCAATCCAAAACCACTGGCGACGCCGTACACGACTCCACAAAGGAGAGCCCCGACAAAGGGAAACCAATGCGGACGCAGGAGGCCAAAATAAGGCAAAAGGGTCTTCAATCCCGGCTTTTTCGCCGAGGCCTCTTCCTTCACCTCCTTTTCTTTCTTCATTCTTAAGGGAGTCAGATTAGTCCATTTCCTTGGATATTGCGAGTCTACCCGTAATCTTAGCTTGTTCGGCAAGATAAGGAGCACTCTCCATCGCAAGCATCTCCAATTGGTCTTTGGTCAATCTCCATGTCCAGTTGCCCATTGCAAAACCGGGCTCATTCAAACGGGCAGACGACCCCAAACCGAGGAGATCCTGAACGGGAAAAACCACCAAAGGGGCAACCGAACGGTAAGCCATCCGAAGCATGTCCCAGGAGGGTGCCTCACCGCTGACGTTCAAGTAAGTACGGAAATTCCCCCGCACCTCTTCGTCTGAAGATTCATACCACCCGGTGGTCGTATCGTTGTCATGAGTCCCCGTGTACAAGACGAGATCTTTTTCCAAATTATGCGGAAGATAAAGATTTGCTTCGTCCCCATCGAAAGCGAACTGCAAGACGGCCATCCCCGGCAATCCTGCCTTTCTGCGCAAATCGCGTACTTCCTCGCTGATCAATCCAAGATCCTCGGCAAGGAAGGGAAGGGTGGGAAACTTGTTGCGGGCGACCTCCCAAAATTTCATGTCTGGCCCATCACACCAAGCCCCAAGACGGGCGTCATCGGTTTTCGTGGGAATACTCCAATAATCGTGAAAACCGCGAAAATGATCAATACGAACGACGTCGAAAAGCTTGAGTTGCACGGTCAATCGTTCCATCCACCAGGAGTAATCATCAGCTTCGTGGCGATCCCAATCGTAAAGAGGGTTTCCCCAATACTGACCGTTTTCATTGAAATAATCGGGCGGGACGCCAGCGACGTGTGAAAATCCGGAATCCCTGTCAACCTGAAAGAGGTCGGGCCTTTGCCAAACCTCTGAAGAATCGGGGGCTGCATAGATGGGAAGATCACCCAGAAGGGAAACGTTTTTCCCATTGGCATACATTCGCAGAGCCTTCCATTGTCCCCAAAAGAGATATTGAAGAAAAACATGAAACGAGAAATCCGAATCATCCCTGATTTCGGCCAAAAGGGATGAATCAGCATTTTTTGAGGCATCCGACCATTTCCACCAGGGCTTTCCCGCTTCTCGCTGTTTGAGAACCTGAAAACAGCCATAAGACGAAATCCACGAAGCGTTTTTCGAGCAGAAGCTTTCTAGATTACCGTAGAGAGATTCAAGTTCGTCTTTGTGATCAGAAAAACGGGAAAAGGCAATCCTGGCGCAAGGAAAGAACTTTTGATAAAGAGATCCATAGTCAACTTCATGAGAAGGGAGAGTCCGTAACGAGGAAAGTTCTTCCTCTTGGATCATGCCAATCGAAATCAAAGGATCCCAATCGATGAAGTAAGGATTCCCCGCAAACGATGAGAAGACCTGATAGGGGGAATCCCCATAACCAGTCGGACCGACTGGACAGGTTTGCCAAAAGCGGATTCCCGATTCGGACAAAAAGTCAACGAAAGCCAGGGCATCGCTCCCCAGGTTACCAATGCCATACGAACCTGGCAGGGAAGAAAGATGAAGAAGACTACCGGACGCTCTTCGAGAAATCCACGAGGGAAGGGAATGACTTGATTTCATGCCTGAACCAGAAAAACATTAATTAGACATAATGCATATTGTGCGAAGTTTTGGCTGATTATGGAAAAGCCATTTTAACATACAAGTAACTGCATATCTGATCATTAGGAGATTATTTTGAGAAACCCCAGCGCTTGGTAAATGGATAATATACAAGCAAAGCTCGACCTACGATGGATTTTTCGGGAACGAATCCCCAAGATCTGCCATCCAGACTGTTGGTCGAATTGTCCCCCATGGCAAAGTAGGCATTTTGGCCAGTTTTGTTATCGGGAGAATCACGGGTGGGGATTTTGACCTTTTCTCCATTCGACAGAAGTCCTTCCGCTCGATAACCAGGGAAGCCGTGTTTACTGATGGCATTCGGGTCCTGGATCAAGGATTCGACAAAGACTCGATTCTCATCAAATGCCTCACAACCTGTAATAGGTTTCCCATTCCTCGAAAGTATGCCTGGATCTCCTTTGATAAAAAGTCGTCCGAAATTTTGGTTGTTGGTGTATTCGCTTGAATAAAATTTGCTGGGCACGTCGAAATTAAGTTCGTCACCAGGTTCGCCTACTAGGCGCTTGATATAGTATTTGTCTTCTCCAATGCGAGGTATTGGATGCGGATCCCCCGGGAAAGTGCCCTGCTCGTAATTGAAGCTATCGATCTCACCCGTTCGGAAAACCGCCGGGTCACCAGCCTTGGGTTTTACGAAATTATAGGTGAAGCGATCGACAAACAAAGCGTCTCCGAGAAGAATGTCGAAGGCCAAAGCAACTTCGTCCTTCTTTAAAGGACGATCCGAAAGTTTCATTCTTCTTCCAGTATAGCCCTGATCTTGCGGGATGATCAAAGGCAGGTTCCTCAGATCATCGACTCCAGCAAACTTTCTAGCCAAAAGTTCGTTCAAATCGAATTCGGCCGGGACTTGAAGGAGGTGCTCCTTTCCACCGATTTCAAAAACATATTCATTCACCACTGTTGGGATCAGGAAAAACCTACCGTCAGGGAAAGTACTGGTTACTTGACGATGCGTCCTCCCCCCTTCTTGCATTAGTAGATAAAGGTTGCCGGAGTTTTGAGCTTCCAACTTGTAATGAGATGCTCCCAATAATAGCTTGTCGATGGCCCGTTGAGCAAAATTCGGAGCCTCTTCATCAGCCTCATACACATGGGGTTGCATACCGTAAAAGGAGGGATACATGGAATTCGTCGGTATGATGAAAGGCTGCAGGAAAAAACTCCTGATTCCTATGACCACGATGGCGGCGACCAACAACATCTCCACGTTTTCAACCCATCCCTTTTTGTGGTAGTAAAGACCACCTGACTTTTGTAGAGCCTCGTCGACCGCCATTGCCTTTTCCTCAAGATCTCTCCCTGAAACGAATTTGGAGGACAAACTTTCCTGAAGCTTGGTCGTGCTCGAATCAAGAGCTTCCACTTCATCCTGAGGAAGCAGATCACGCCGATAAGGCAGGGCTTTGAGTCCGAGTCGAAGAATCTCTTTGGCTCCTTTTTTTTGCGAACGAGTGGCTTTTTTTTCGGATATCATTTAAAAAATGCGAGTTCAGGTTGAACTTTTTAAAATTTGCACGAAGGCTTCCTGCGGGATGTTCACGTTTCCTATTTGTTTCATTCGCTTTTTGCCCTCCTTTTGTTTCTCCAACAATTTTCTTTTTCTGCTGATGTCTCCGCCGTAACATTTTGCGGTAACGTCCTTCCTCATCGCACTAATGGTTTCCCGTGCAATGACCTTGCCTCCAACAGTTGCCTGCAAAGCAATCTTGAAGAGTTGGCGAGGCAGGATATCCTTGAGTTTGGAGCAGAGGGCCCTACCCCGGTTTTCCGCCTTGTCACGATGAACGATGGTCGAAAAAGCATCCACCGGCTCGGAATTAACGAGGATTTCCATACGAACCAGTGACGACTCGGCGTAATCGGACATATCATAATCCATTGAACCGTACCCATGGGTAACGCTCTTCAAACGATCGTTGAAGTCGACCAGAATCTCGTTGAGCGGAAGATGGCACGTCATCATCACCCGAGTCTCGTCTATCGTTTCAGTATCGCTGCAAGTCCCTCTCTTTTCGGTCACAAGGGCAAGCAGGTCTCCGATTGATGCATTAGGGGCGTGAATTCTTGCTAAAATGGTCGGCTCCTCGATTTTCAGAACCTCGGTGACGTCGGGCAACTCAAGTGGATTATCGACCTCAAGAACACCACCGGCAGTAAGGTGCACCCTGTAAACGACACTCGGATAGGTTGAGATGAGGTCGATGTCGTACTCCCTGCGGAGACGCTCCTGAACAATCTCCATGTGTAGAAGACCGAGGAAACCGCAACGAAAACCAAAACCCAAGGCGACGGATGTCTCGGATTGAAACGTAAAAGCGGCATCGTTGAGGCGAAGTTTACCAACGCTCTTTTTGAGTTTCTCGTAATCCGAAGTGTCGATTGGGTAAAGCCCGCTGAAAACCATCGGACGGACTTCTTTATACCCGGGTAGCATCTCTTCGGCGGCTGAATCGGAAAGGGTCAGGGTATCCCCGATCTTAATCTCCGAAACATCTCGAATCCCCGTCACCACGTAACCCACTTCCCCTTCGGTCAAAAAATCACATGAAACCGGTTGGGGGCAGAATTTCCCCAATTCTTTGATTTGCGTTTTCCGCGAGTCGCTCATCAGCATGAGGCTACCATTCTTGGCAAACTCACCGGAAAAAACCCGAACATAGCAAATGACTCCCTTGAACGCATCGAATTGGTTGTCAAAAACCAAAGCGCGCGATTTGGAATGCTCCGTCCACCTCGGAGGCGGCAAGCGATCCACTACGGCTTCGAGGATTTCGTCCACCCCAATCCCCGACTTCCCACTCGCGTGGATTGCTTCCTCGGCGGGAATGGCGAGGATATCCTCGATTTGCTTGGACACCCTTTCGACGTCGGCGCTTGGCAAATCGACTTTGTTGATCACGGGAATAATTTCCAACCCTTGAGCATCCGCCAACTGAGCGTTGGCCAAGGTTTGGGCTTCGACACCCTGAGATGCATCGACCAAAAGCAGGGCACCTTCGCAAGCGGCCAAGCTCCTGGACACCTCATACGAAAAGTCGACGTGACCGGGCGTATCGATCAAATTGAACAAGTAATCGTTTCCGTCCTCGGCGGAATAGGTCATTGAGACCGGATGGCATTTGATCGTGATGCCCCGCTCGCGCTCCAGATCCATGGAATCGAGAAGTTGCTCTTTCATCTCTCTGGCCATGACCGTACGGGTACGCTCGAGCAATCGATCGGACAAGGTTGTCTTGCCATGATCGAC
>TARA_B100001057_G_scaffold203651_1_pt1 | contig 21783 bp, 21 predicted proteins | sample TARA_B100001057 | Tara Oceans TARA_B100001057 (sample SAMEA2621839) | marine metagenome | biome: marine biome (ENVO:00000447); feature: surface water layer (ENVO:00002042); material: "saline water (ENVO:00002010), including plankton (ENVO:xxxxxxxx)" | depth 5 m
CTCCCAGCCGCTTGCTGCGGGAGTCGCGTCCGTTTTTGACCGATCCTTGTCCTTTCTTGTGAGCCATGAGATCCTGGGTGTGTAATTCTGAAAAATAGTTACCCTGCAATGCCGGTAATTTCAACTTTCGTAAGAGCTCTCCGATATCCCTTGGTTTTGTGATGCCCCTTACGGCGCTTGAACTTGAAAGCGACACCCTTGGGTCCGCGGAATTGATCGAGAACCTTTGCAGTGACTGCCGCACCTTCCACGAGGGGAGTTCCGACCGTGGTTGCTGAACCGTCATTGACGAGGAGAACCTCAGCGAACTGGACCTCGCCATCGACTTCGCCCTCAAGCTTTTCAATATCGAGGGTGTCGCCCTCTTGGACGCGATACTGTTTGCCGCCGGTCTTGAATACTGCGTAGGCCATTGTGTTTAGGGGACGAGATAGAGTTGCCGCGCCACAGGCGAAGCGGGCGGGGAATTCACCACAGGCTTACCGGGGGAGCAAGAAATTTTTGCCAAAGCCGTAGGAGGGAGGCAGAGTCCCAAGGTATGGATTTCCCTCGAAAATGCGATAATCCCGTCGAAATGCGTGCTCTGGGTCATGAACTGGCGCAGGAAGTGGAGCCTGGGCAGGTAATTGGGCTGGATGGCGATCTGGGAGCCGGAAAGACGGAATTCGTCAAGGGTCTCGCTGCCGGAATGGGTTATGAGGGTCTGGCCACGAGTCCTACCTTTACCCTGCTCCACGAATACGCTTCAGGAAAGCGAGTCCTGTATCATCTCGATTTCTACAGGGTAGAAGGTGAGCAGGAGGTTCTTGCTCTCGGGTGGGATGAGCTTCTGGAGGACCCAGCCGGAGTGGTTGTGGTAGAGTGGGCTGGCAAATTTGCCGAATTACTTCCTCCCGGGGCGCTGAGACTCCACTTGGATCTGGCCTCTGAGGGCGGCCGTCGGATTCTGCGGCAAGCTTCGTGATAACTGGGTTGCCTGGGAATGCTTCAGGGCGAGGCCATGACTTCGGGGGGATTCGGCCGTGGCCGGCGGCACCTGCTCGTCGACATCGGTGACCGTGCGCACGCCGGCCTGTATCAGTCGAACAGGAGCCTGAATGAGCCTCCCTGCAAGGGTGCAGGAGGAGAGGCTGGGGACGGTGAGAAGAAGAGCGAATAGAATGATGTGTTTCATGAGCTAGCGATGAAAGGTGCGAAAAAATCAGGTGGGACTGGATGGGGGAGGGCTGGTTGGCGCGATAGACTCCGCGCTCTTGGATCCCGGTGCTAGGTTTCCTCTTTCGTGAGCGCGGCGGCCTTGGCGAACACCTCACCTTTCCCTTCTGCGACGATCTTGCCATCCTTGCTGAGGAGTTTGTAATTCGGGACCGCTCGAGGCATATAGTCCTCGAATCCTCCCTCATTAACTTTGTCCATCATGACGGTCGGCCAGGGAAATCCTTCTTTCGCTGCCCAAGTCTCGGCGGCCTTTTTGTCCCGGTCGAGGCTGACATGGATCATCTCGACGGCAGGATTGCTTGCGATCTCGGCTTGGTATTGCTTCACCAACTGTGGAGCAGAAGTGCGGCAGGGCGGTCACCAACTCGCCGAAAAATACACGATGTAATAGTCGGGAGTCTTGGTGAGCTTATGCCCGACAAAGCTCTCTCCCTCAATCTTGGAAAGGACTCCTTCCTTCGCCAGATTCTTACCTATTTTATTGCCCTGCAGGGCGTTGTCGCCTCCTTCGCCGTCACTCGCAGCTAGAAGGATTTTGTGACCTTCTTTTTTAAGGAAATTCCGGTCCTCTTCCGAGAGGAGGCTGATTTTGAAAGTCCTTAGCTTCCCGCCCTCCATGAGAACGGTGACTGTTTTCGCCGTCTCACTCAGGTCGCGCAGTTCGCCTTCAAAGGTCTTGGAGCCATCGGCACTGGTCCACGTCCGGGCGGCGAGGGGGCCTTGGCCGATAAGAGCCAAAGAGGCAGCGAATACTAATATTTTTGGGTTCATCAGGATCGGGGAAACGGAGGTTACGCTGAACAGAAGCGTCATCGGGGGAGAAAAAATGTCAATTTTTTAGGGAAATAGTCGCAAAGGCCTCGCCCTCGTCCTTGGTGAGAACGCTGCCCGCGCTGTCCACGAGCCGCACCTCGCCGGGCCAAGCGTCATACTGGGCAAGCCCTGCCCGCTCAAGGTCAGAGAAGAGAATAGTTGGCCATGTAAACCCCTCTTGCCGAGCCCATGTAAGGGCATCCGCTTCGACTTCATCGCAACTAACGTGGACCAGTGCCACCTCAGGGTTTGTCGCGATTTGTCTTTGATATTTCTCCAGCAACTCTGGAGCGTGTACTCGGCAGGGGCCTCAAGTGCTTCCACTAAAATTGAGGAGATAATACCGGGGCGCCTTGGGCAGATCGGCTCGAACGTAATCGCCCCGCACGAGGTAATTTGTCAGGCCAAGAAGCTTGCTGCCGAACGCCTGTGCCTTGAGAGCGGCGACGACTTCAGGGTCAGGCTCCGGAGGGCGCTCCTGCAGTCCCTTGGGAGGGCTCGTGTTGATGGGCGGCCCTGTCTCTTTGCAGGAGACAAGCATCATGAGGCTTGTCATGCCCACGAGGAGAAGGCGCCACCGACGGACGAAATGAAAAGGCTGGGGATTCAAGGCCATGGAGGGGGGAGGGGGAGCAGTGTGACTCTCAGGGTTCTTCGTCGGACGGGCTGGCGGGCCCCCAGAGGTCCTTAAAAAATCCCCGGAGAAGGCCCCAGGCTCGCTTGTCTGCCTCAGGGCTGTAAGCCTGGGGAATCCGGAACTTCTCCCCAACTATGTCGGCGTTCGGAACGGTGAAGCTCTGCATCGCATCTGGGAAGGGAATGATCACAAGGTCCGTTTTTACGCTTGCCATTTCGTTGCGAAATGCCTCTACCTTGCCCTTTCTGAGATGGACGTAAGGGTCCTCGAGGGCGTTGCAGACCATGACCTTTGCGGTTGCCTTCCGGATAGGGGGTTGAGAGGGCACTACAGTAAATAAGGGATGAAACGCGATCACTGCCCCAAGCCCGCGCATTCCGTTTCTCGCCATCTGAAGACAGACGTCTCCTCCGCTTCCGTATCCTACGGCGGCGATCTTAGCCCCATCTACCTCTGGTCGCTCTCTGAGAAACTTGAGGTGGGCGAGCACTCTGGCATTCATTTCGCGTTGGTTTGCCTTGAGAGCCCCATCGAGCTTTACCGCAGTTTTTGGGTCGTGCGCTTTCTGCCCGTTTCCATACACATCCATTGCCAGCGCGGCGTAGCCTAGTTGGGCGAGCATCTCCGCCCTCATACGGACGTAATCGTTATGCCCCCACCATTCTGGACAGACCAGAATACCGGGGTAAGGCCCGGCTGTCTTGTTCGCCGGAAGGGCGAGGTAGGCTTTGGCTACGATTGACCCAGCGGTGAAGGTTACTTCTTCAGAGGTATAACGAGGCCCAACATCCAGGGTAGGTTTGCGCGGGGCATCTTCGCTCGTTGCTGGAGGAGCAACTGGATCATCTTCCCGGGCTGCCCCCTGTCCGACGAGGGCGACAATAGCCGTAGCCGTAGTGAGAGCTTTCAGGAGAAAGTCAGGGTTCATGCAATATGACGTTACCCGGAGTTTAGGCCGCCGCAAGGCTTCAAATCCAGTCTTGCAAACGGGCCTAATCGTTAGCGGGCGGAGGTGAAACACTTTCCCGTATTCGGTATTTCGCCTGGAGATAAAGGCGAGGGTGGGCCGCTGGGATAGCGCCTGTCGAGGGCGCCTCTAATGCTCTTTCTGATCAGTTTCGGGGAGCTTGGTAGGGGCGATGAACAATAGAGCGGGGCCCAAGGCCTTTAAAGTGCGCCGGGAAGTGGGGGCTCAAAGAGGAAGCCACACAGCGTTCCGGATGTGGGAAAATTAGGTGTAGATGACTAAAATCCTCATGAAAATTACGGGGAGCCCGGAAATATTGCTCACCAAAAAAGGGAGGATTTTCCTGCCAATAGGGCGATTTAGCTACACATTGCCTAGTATCTAAGCCATCCTTATGACCATGAAGCTCAGTCTCGACCCTCTGATGCCAGCGGATCTTGGATGGACCACTCAGGGCCGAGAATTACGCGCAAGGCGATAGGGCCATGAGTGAGGATTTGGACATGGAATTGATAAAAGCAGCCCGGGAGGCGCGCGAAGTCGCGTATGCTCCTTATTCAGGCTTTCAGGTGGGCTCCGCGCTTCGCGCTCGTTCTGGGCGCATTTTCACCGGCTGTAATGTTGAGAATTCTTCCTACGGCCTGACCATCTGTGCCGAGCGAGTGGCCTTGTCCAAGGCGGTTTCGGAGGGGGAGTGCGAGTTTGATTCTATCGCTGTCTGCGCGCCGGGAGCTCCCACTCCCTGTGGAGCATGCCGCCAGGTTCTGAATGAGTTCTGCCCCGACCTCGTCATCTTTCTTGTTGATCCGCAGGAGACTCCTGTCGGTAGAGTAACCCTGAAGCAGCTATTGCCTTCTGCCTTCGATGGCTCCTTCTTGGAGCCAGCTTCCTGAATACAGACAATTGTGAGATCGATGGCTTCCGGAAGACAATTCACTGCGAATCGAGGCCTAGCTGATCCCGGTTTCGAGGGCCTCTCCTCTCTATTAAGTTTCCGGGCAGAGTGCGCGAACCGACTTTTGGAACTGCCGCGGCGGCAGGTCAAAGTAAGATTTAATCTCGGAGGCGAAGTGGGTGTAGTGCTTGAAACCGAGGCGGTGTGCGATGACCTGCAGGGAGAAGCCTTCGGCGACAAGGCGCCGGGCGAGGAGCATCCGGTGCCGCCGGAACAGCTCCTTGGGTCGGAGGCCAGAGGCCCTCTCAACAGCGTATTCCAGTTGCCGGTTGGTAAGCTTCAGATGCTCCGCGACTCCCGAAACGGAAAATTCCTCTTCTTCAGCAAGCTCGAGCAAGTCTTCGCCGTTGGGACACCTGAAGTGCTGCCCTTCGCGTGTAATAGTGAATTTCGGGGGGTCTTGGGACATGATAGTATCGCCGGCAGTTTGTTTGCAGGCCCGGACCTCTAAGTTTACCACGAAGCCAGCCAGTCTTTACCGTCCTACTTTTTTTGATCTTAGCTATCTAGTCAATGCAGAAAGGATCTTCGCTTCTTACCAGTGTTGTGGTCTGCCGCAACAGCCAGGGCTCTGAGATCACGGCCAATATTCTAAGGCTCCGCCGCTACTCGGTAGCTTTTGAGATCTATAATCCTTACAGTATTCTTCAGCTGTCGGAGGTTCTGCGGGATTTCAGAATCCGGGTGGGAGACAGAGTAGTTTACCAAGGGGAGGCGGTCGTGACGGGTCTTGTAAACACGGGGATCCTGCTGGTATGTGAGGCGACTCTTGGAAACGCCTGGCTGGATGTTGATTTCCTGTCCGACCGGGAGGGTCGGGACCCTCTCGCTAATCAGTTTGACGCCTTTGTTCAGGACTGGAAACGGGCCCATGAGGTTGACCTGTCCTTCAAGCTGACGGTGGCGGACATGCAGAACCTGCTTGTTGGGATGCAACGGTGGATGGAGCAAATAGACTTGGGCATACGGTCTACGGCCTCTGTAGATCGGCCCACTCTTGAGCGAGAAATTATCGACCAGCTTCAGGGGAGCGTGTTGGAGGAAATGCAGGGAGCGATGGTGAGTTTCGAAGAGTCGGTAGGTAAAATCCCTGAGGGACGCGAGGCGACTCATAAGTTTTATGTCCGCCGTCAGATTCATCCGCTGGTCCTCTGCTCTCCATTTACCTACCGCACCTTTCACAAACCACTCGGGTATGCCGGGGATTATGAAATGGTGAACATGATGGTGAGAGATTCTTACGAAGGCGGATCTCTCTTCGCAAAACTCATCAATCACTCCTTCCTGCAGACCCCTCCTGTCGTTGCGCACCGTAATCGCATTTCTTATCTCACCAAAAAGCTCAAGGCTGAGGCTGAGCGTAACGCGATGAAGGGAAGAAGGACCCGTATTCTAAATCTTGGCTGTGGTCCTGCCCACGAGGTGAAGCAGTTTCTTGAAAATGAGGAGCTCAGTGACCTTTGCGATATCACCCTTCTGGATTTCAACTCCGAGACCATCGAATACACCCGCAAGGAACTCACTCGGGTTCGGGCTCAGGCTGGTAGGGTGGCACCAATTTCTCTCCTTCAGCGTTCGGTCCACAAACTGTTACGGCAGGCCTCGACCGGGGATGTAGATCTGAAGTGGGAATCCTTCGACATGGTCTACTGCTCGGGCCTTTTCGATTATCTCTCCCAGCGGGTTTGCCGTCGCCTTAACGATCTTTTTGCCCGGCTCCTCGCACCCGGTGGGCTCATGCTGGTTACTAATGTCAGTGACACAAACCCCAGTCGTGCGTGGATGGAATACGTTCTGGAATGGAACCTGATTTACCGGGACGACGACGCGATGATGGAAATAGCGCCCCTCAATAGCGGCCAATATGAAACAACCCTCGACCGGGATGAGACGGGAGTGAATCTCTTTCTAGAGGTCCGGAAAAAAGACGATCATGGGGAAAGCTGATCCAGAGCGGGGAGGAAGCCCCACGCTGCTCCAGCAGCGGTTTGAAGCGCAGGAGGATGAGCATCGCCTCCTGAACTACCGCCGAGGCGCCCTTCTGGCCGCTCTCTTTATTGCCCTGGGAGCAGGAATGGACTGGGTGGCCTTTGGGACCTCTTCTGCCCAGAGCCCTAAGGGGGTGGTGCTTACGCTCTTCCTGCTTCGGATGGCCTGCTCTTGTGGGCTCCTGTTTGTGCTTTTCCTGCTTTATCGGGTCCGTAGCAGGTCACGTCGAACGCTTCACCTTCTTGGGCATCTCGTCGCATTAATCCCAATGGTGACCATCCATGGGATGCTTTCTGAAACCGGAGGAGGGGGCTCGCCATACTATGCGGGGTTGAACCTCGTCATGGTCGGAACGGTGCTGCTCCTGCGGTGGCGATGTATCGATGGGGTGATCAGCTCGACACTCTGCATAGTGGGCTACCTTGCGGTAGCCCTCAATACCGCAACTAGCGTTCAGAATATAACGATCGCCTTATTTTTCCTTTTTGTGACTGCGGCATTCGTCTGCATCGGCCTCTATTTCTACAACAAGCTCCGCTTCGCGGAGTTTTGTCTGCGGGAAGAAGTGGTCTCCCAGCAGGAGGCTCTGGCGGAAAACCACCGGGAACTCCAAAATCTGGATGAAGCGAAAACGCGGTTCTTTGCCAATATCAGCCATGAGTTACGCACTCCGCTTACGCTCATGCTTGCGCCCATCGAGAAGATGCAAAACCTCAATTTGGTGCAAAACGACGCCAAGGTTTCCGAGCTTGTGAACGGGATGGAGGATAACGGAATGCGGCTGCTGCGCCTTATCAACGACATTCTCGACCTGGTGCGAATGGATAGTGGAGAGATGCCGATGCGGCCAGAGCGATTCCGCCCCCTGACCTTCATAGATGGGCTTGGGAGGAACCTGCAGCCCATGGCCGACCGAAAAAGAATTGCGCTGCGTTGGGAGGCATTATGCGGGGAGGACGAAGAGGTCTTTCTGGATCGGGACCGCTTGGAGAAAGTCGTTCTCAATCTGGCAGTGAACGGCCTGAAGTTCACCCCGTCGGGAGGAGAGGTCTCACTTTCGGCTGCTGTTGAGGACGGCCATCTGATCCTTGAGGTGGAGGATAATGGTGCAGGAATGAAAGAGGATCAGCTTAACTCTGCGTTCGAGCGGTTTTGGCAGGCCGATACGTCCGCCGCCAAGAAGCACAACGGCGTCGGGATCGGGCTCGCTCTCGTAAAGAGCCTGACCGAGTCGATGAAAGGGACTATCGCTATTGAAAGTGAGTATGGCAAAGGCACCAAATTTACGATCTCCGTGCCCCTTCTTGCTCTGCCAGATGATTCCCGGATAGCCCCTTCCGGGGCAAATGACCCCCTGACTCAGATTCACAACGAAGCCCGCATCCGCGGGGCGCTGGGGACAGCAGACCCCCGGCGCGGTTCGACTGAGCCGTTCGTGGCGGTGGGCTCCAGTTTGGACGGCTCTTCCAACAAGGAGCTTGTTCTTATCGCGGAAGACGAAAATGGATTGAGGCGCTTCCTGAAGGGAGAGCTTGAGGAAATGGGATGTGGGGTTATCGAGGCCTGTAATGGTATGGAAGGGTGGGAGCTGGCACGGCAGTTTGAACCCCAGTTGATCATTCTCGATTACATGATGCCGGAAATGGATGGAATCACCCTGACACAGAGGCTTCGGCAGAATGACTCTACCTCCCAGGTTCCAATTCTTCTGGTCACAGCCGCGGCTGATGAAACGCCCCGCATTCAAGCTCTCGAGGCGGGAGTCAGTGATTTTCTTACCAAGCCGTTCACAACTGCCGAGCTCCGTCTCAGGGTTCGCAACCTTCTGGATCGTCAGAGCTACCAGAGAGAGCTTGGAGTGATCAATCGGGAGCTCAGGGTTGCGGTAGATGAACGCGATGTTGCGCTCGAAGAAATTAAGGAGAATGAGGCGCGGCTACTGCAGGCAGAAACTCTTTCTTCGCTGGGCCGGATGAGCGCGGGCATCGTTCATGAGGTGAATAACCCGATGAACTACGTTAAAACTGCGCTGCATGCCCTCCGGATGTATGCCGATGATGTGGAGGAGCAGGAGCGCGCGGATTTTGAAGAGACGGTTGCTGATGCGGAGGAGGGCGTGAACAGGGTTATCCGGATTGTGAGTGATTTGAGAGCCTTTACCAAAGGGGAGGCTGTCCTGAAGGAGGAGATCACTCTTGCGGACACCGTCGAAAATGCGCGGAGACTGCTGGCGGGGGAACTTAAGGGGATCACCTTCAACGTAGAGGTGCCGGAGAGCCACCGGGTGGGCGGCAATGCGAACCAGCTTTGCCAGGTCATGGTGAATTTGATTCAGAACTCCGCCCAAGCCCTCGAAGGGGCCCGCGAGCGCGGAATTGAGCCATGGATTACGGTTTCCTCGACCCGGAGCGGAGAGGACTATGTGGAGATAAAGGTTCAGGATAATGGGCCAGGGATCGCGGCCGAAGATCTGGATCATGTTTTCGACCCCTTCTTCACGAAAAAAGAAGTGGGAGCAGGAATGGGGCTCGGCCTGAGCATCTGCCACCGGATTATTGAATCCCACAATGGTCGAATCGAGGTCGAGAGCGATCCGGGGCGGCCAACAGTGTTCCGTGTGATCATCCCCCAGCCTTGGCAGGGAGAGATGGATGCCGAAGAGCCTGGCCTTTCCGCAGGCAGGTCTGAGGAAGAGGGCCTCCTGCATGAGGCGGAAGTGGATACTGCGGATCTTCAACAAGCGTGGGAAAAATGAGCCAGCCAACTCTCGATTATCGCCAACACATCATTCTGTTTGTCGATGATGAACAGAAGACACGAAAATATTTTGCCAAGCTCTTCGGGAAAACGTTCCGGATCGTTCTTGCAGAAGATGGAGTGGAGGGCTTGGAACGGTTCCGCGAATACCAGGACGAGATCGGGGTGGTGGTGACCGACCAACGAATGCCAAAGGAAACTGGCAGCGATTTTCTTGAAAAGGTAGCCCTCCTCAAGCCCGGGGTTGTTCGAATTCTCTCCACGGCATACGCGGATATTGATGCCGCCGTCTCCTCGGTCAACCAGGGTGGCATTTATCGCTATGTGACCAAGCCGTGGGAAGTCCCGGAACTGGAGGTCACTCTTAAGAGAGCCATGGAACTGTATATTGTCCGGCTTGAGAGGGAAGAGCTCGTCCGTCAGAAAATGATGAGCGTAGATATTCTTGCGGCATCGGATCGGATCATGTCGCTTGCGGCTCTGGCGGTTTTCCGAGATTCCGGTATCCGCCATGTTGGAGAGGCCCTGAGAATAGTAGTCCGCCTCGCGGAAGATCCGCGGGAGAGATCCCTCTCCGAGGCTATTGGTCACGAGGGACTGTCCTGGCGCGAATTGTATCGCCGGCACCTGTCGTTTCTCGGTGCGGTGCATTCCTACCTCCCTGCGGATCTGACTAGCCCGGCCAGTCTCGACTATAATAATCGATGCAGCGTTCGGGATGTGCTTGAGCCAGCGGTCTCTGGAAGCCCCGTCGTCGAATGGAGCGAGGCACGCGGCGCTCCACCTGACTGGCCCGGGCCGCTCGAGAGCCTCCGGGAAGTAGTGATTCCTCTGGTCGAGTCCCTTGCGAGGGTCGTTGAGGGCGATGGGCCTGTTCGACTCGAGGAATGCCTTTCCGGACTAGAGCTGGTTTTTCCCGCCCGCCCGCTGCGCGCGCTTCTTGCTGTTATCATGAGCTCGAGTGCGGAAGAGCCTCCTAGGGAAACCCTGAGCCTAATTGGGGCCTGTATGCGCATAGCACACCACGGTGGCGCCTTCGACTTTCTCCCGGACCCCAGCCAGAGTGAGATTCGATTACGTATTGGATTTGACGTTTCCCGGATCGAAAGGGCTCCCCATGACCCATTCGAAGAGCTGGCTGCTGACCTCGTGGGGAACGAACTGTTCTGGTCTCGCTTTGTTGACTAGCGCTCTCCCCTAGAAAGATTACCACCCCCCCCAACTAAAATGATTAAACTCGTTTACTGCGTTCACCGTAAAGCCGGGATGCCCCAGGAGGAATTCTTCCGCTACTGGAAAGAGGATCACGGCCCCCTCGTGAAAAGCTTCGCGGAAGCCCTTAATGCCGGGAAATATGTCCAGAGCCATCTTCTGGAGTCCCCCCTCAACCAAGTGGCACAAGAGGGCCGTGGGGCTGCCGGCCCCTACGACGGAATTACAGAAATCTGGTGGAATTCCCATGAGGAGCTACTCGAAGCAATGCAAACGCCTGAGGGCGTGGCAGCTCACGAGAAGCTTATTGAGGACGAGGCCAGATTCTGCGACCTTTCCAGATCGTCTATTTTCCTCACAGAGGAGCACTCCATTTTTGAATCCCCGTGAAAGCACACGAACCCGATCCCCCTAAGATGACACCCTCTCCTCCTTTCCGGTTTTCTGCCCCGCCTGTTATGCGAATCATCTGCCTTCTGTTGGCTACGGTGACGGGTCTTCATGCCAATGGCTTCTACATACCCGTTCAGGACCCCTTTGCGGCCTCACGAGGGAATGCGTTTGTCGCAACCGCCGACCGCCCATCTGCGGTCTTCTATAACCCTGCTGGATTGACGCAGCTTGATTCCGCGGCAGTGCATATCGGCGTTTACGGTGTGCGCCTCGGAATAGATGGAGAAACAGCGATCGATGGGGGAAGCCACCAGAACAAGGCGGAGTTTATTCCCCTTCCCCAGTTTTATGCTGCTGCTCCGCTCAACGACCGCCTGTCCGCGGGGGTTGGCCTGAACGCGCCCTTTGGCCTGCGCACGGATTGGGGAACAAGCACGCCTTTTCGAGCGGTTGCAACCGAGACCGATCTTACCTACGCTACGGCCTGGGGCGTCCTTGGGTATGAGCTGAGTTCCGACCTTTCCATCGGAGGGGGGCTTGCCCTGACTTATGCTGACGGGACTCTGAAGCAATTTTTGCCTCCGCCAAATCCGCCTGCGGAATTTGGCTTCGAGGGCGATGATTATTCCACTAGCTGGATTGCCTCGCTCTTGTGGCAGCCTGGTGGCCGACACTCCTTTGGCCTCACCTATCGGGCTAAGACCGAACTCGACCTTTCGGGGTCGGCTGCGGCCCCAGGAATTGGCCTGGCCATTCCCGAGGCAGGCTTGGACTTGGTGACTCCGGACACTCTAGTTGCAGGATACGCATTTCGGCCGAACGAGCAGTGGACACTGGAAGCCAACGTTGAGTGGGTAAATTGGAGGCGCCTGAAAGTTCCAACCCTGCGTCAGGCACCACGGCCAGACAATCCAATCCCCTTTAACTGGGAGTCTAACTTCATGTATGGATTCGGAGTGACGTATGCGCCCAATGAAACCTGGGCCTTCAACGCAGGCTATATTTTCATAGAGAACAGCCAGCCAGATCTGAATTTCAACCCGGCAATTGCCGATGCGGATCGGCACTGGCTGAGTGCCGGGGTAAGCTACAGCGCGGCAGCGTGGACCGTCGACCTGGCCTACCAATATGCCTTTTCAGACCGGACGGTTCTTGATCCAACCCCTGAATTTGATGTCGGTGATCTGGTAGCCGGAGACTACAGTTCGCGGTTTCATGGGTTAATGCTCTCGTTCAACCGGTCTTTTTGAGTTCCCAGCTGGGCGACTTGCCCTTGCGGAAATGCCGCGCGGCGGGCACATTTTTGGGAAACCCAGTTCGTATGCGAGTTCTTTCCCTGTTCCTTCCCGGGATCGTGGTGCTTCCTTTGGTGGTTGGCGCCACGAGGGCCTGCGCTGCATCCGCGGAGCAGCATTGGGCCTTTCAGATGCCTGCCCGTCCGTCTCTTGCGGGAAAGAGCCACCCTGTGGATGAGCTTCTGGCTATTCGCCAGAGGGAGAAAAACCTTAAACCGGTGCCTGATGCGTCCCGCGAGGTCCTCCTGCGCCGGGCATGGCATGTGGTCACTGGCCTCCAGCCTCCGGCGGCTCTCGGCACTCAGGTCTCTGGGGCAACGGAGGAGCCTCTGCCAGAATGGAGTGCTCGCATGATTGATAAGGCCCTGTCTTCTCCGCACTATGGGGAGCGCTGGGCGCGCCACTGGTTGGACGTTACTCGCTATGCGGATACCAAGGGCTACGATTTTACAGCCGGACGCCTCTTCCCCTTTGCGTTCACCTATCGGGATTGGGTCATAGAGGCTCTGAATAAGGACCTGCCTTATGATGAGTTTCTCCGGAGGCAGATTGCGGCTGACCTAATGGATGTTCCAGTGCGAGAGCAGGCCGCCCTGGGCTTTCTTACTCTGGGACGCCGGTACCTGAACAAGCATGACCTCATCATTGCGGACCGGATTGATGTCACGTTCCGGAGCACGATGGGGCTCACTATGCAGTGTGTGCGTTGCCATGATCACAAGAGTGACCCGCTCACCATGCAAGATTACTATGGCCTCTACGGTGTGTTCGATAGCACGGAGGAGGTTCCTGACGGAGAATTGCCCGTGATTGCCTCCCCTGAGGACTCGACCGGCTATCGGGCGTTTCGCCGAGAGCTTCTAAAACGGGCAAATGCTGCGCATGATTATGCGGCGGAAAAGATCAAGGACTACCAACGGCCTCCCGCCCCCCTTGACTTTGATCGGAAGAAGGCTCTCTCGCAGCTCAACCAGACCGAAAGAGGCAAATACCGGGGGCTCTTGGCCAAGATGGATGAGCTTGAGGGCAAATCGGAATTTGCGCCCCTGAGGGCAATGGCCGTCCGGGATCGACCAAAGCCCCGGGAGCCGGTTATCTTTGAACGGGGGCAGCAATCCAGCCGAGGCCCAAAGGTTCCTCGAGCATTTCCGGCCTTCTTTCGGGAAGACCCTGCCAATACTTTCAAGAAAGGCAGTGGCCGTCTTGAGCTCGCAGAAGAGTTGACTCGCAAGGGGAATCCTCTAACGGCCCGGGTTTGTGCAAACCGCGTCTGGATGCATGTCATGGGGAGCCCGCTTGTGAACACTCCGGGAGATTTTGGATTGCAGGCTCCACCCCCGCTCCACGGAGGCCTTCTCGACCACCTTGCTCTTTATCTTCAGGAGCAGGATTGGTCGGTCAAGGCCCTGATCCGGCATATCATGACCTCTCAGGCTTGGCGGCGCAGTAGCAAGTCTGGTCCAGAGCACGCGGAGAGTGACCCTGAAAACCAGTATTATGTCCGCAGCAATCGTCACCGGAAGGACCTCGAGTCCTGGCGTGATACGACCTTGCAGGTGAGCGGCCATCTCGAACTCCGGCTGGGAGGCCGCCCCGTGAAAATCCACGAAGCTCCGTTTCCGCCTCGCCGGACAATTTATGGCCTTATTGAGCGCCAAAATACGCCGTCCTTCTTTCGGATCTTCGACTTTCCAGACTCCAGTCAGCCCGTTGTGAAGCGGGCATCCACCACCACGCCGAATCAGGCCCTCTACCTCATGAATAGCCCTTTCATGCATGAGCAGGCAAAGGCTGCAGCCGGGAGGTCTTCGGGGCATGACAATGAGCGAGTGCGAATAAGGGCGCTCTACAAACAGATTCTCAAACGGAATCCCTCCCCTGCAGAAACGGCAGGGGCAGAACGCTTTATTGGATCCACCTCCGGGGAGAAGTCCCAGACTTCGGGAGCATGGAGCTATGGACATGGCCGCCTGCTCCGAGATACCGGGCGGGTGGAATTCAAGTCCTTGGCTCACTATACTGGGAAAGTGTGGCAGGGAGGCCCTGAGTTGCCGGGATCGAAGACCGGATGGGTGCACTGGCATTCTGGCGGAGGTCACCCGGGAAACGGGGACCACGCTGCTATTCTTCGGTGGGTTGCTCCCAGAAGCACGACCATTGAAATTACCGGTGAGCTTTCCAGACCTGGTCTTAAGGGCGACGCCGTGCGGGGCCTTGTAGTTGCCGGCCGTTCGATTGCTGGACAATGGACTGTGCTCCCCGGGAAAAAAGCTCAGACGCCGCTGAATCTGGAAGTCACAGCTGGAGAGGCAATTGACTTCTTGGTCGAGTCCACCGGGAGCGAAGCGTGGGACAGCTTTCTCTGGAGCCCTGTCATCCACGAGCGGGGGGAGCCTGTTCCTCTTGCGGAGGCACGGGAGGGGTTCTCTGGTCCCGCGCTGGATCGGTGGCCTTTGCTTGCGCAAGTCTTGCTTCTCTCCAACGAGTTTCTTTACGTCGACTGACCGCCGGACAACTGGCCCTTACCAGAGCGATGACACATCACGCAACAGACCCCGAACACCTCTTTCTGACGAGGCGGCAACTTTTATCGCGTTGCGGCATGGGGATGGCCGGGGTGGCACTCAACGGGGTCCCTGGGCTTGTTGCAGCGGCGGAGAAGCCCGGGGCAGGTATCGGCCTGAATCCCCTCGCGCCGCGACGCCCTCAGTTTCCAGGCAAAGCCAAGGCCGTCATCCATCTGTTCATGAACGGGGGCCCCTCCCACCTCGATACCTTTGACCCAAAGCCGGAGCTGACCAGGCTCCATGGTCAGGAATTGCCCAAAATGCTTAAGACGGAAAGGCCTACCGGGGCGGCCTTCAAGTCGCCGTTCGAATTTTCGCACATGGGGCAGTCCGGATTGGAGGTTTCCAGTCTCTTTCCTCAGGTTGGCAGCATGGCCGACGACCTCTGTGTGGTTCGGTCGATGTATGCGGATGTTCCCAATCATGAGCCCTCGTTGCTTCTTATGAACTGCGGGGATGGCCGTCTTGTAAGGCCCGCCATGGGATCATGGGTCACCTATGGCCTTGGATCGGAGAATCAGAACCTTCCGGGCTTCGTGGCCATGTGCCCTGGTGGTTACCCCATCCAGGAGACCCAGAACTGGCAGTCGGCATTTTTACCTGGGGCCTTTCAGGGGACGTATGTGGACACAAAGCATTCCGATCCCAAAAAGCTGGTAGAGCATATAGAGGCAAACACTGCTGGAGGTGAGCAAAGGCGTCAGTTGGACCTTCTGAAGGAACTGAATGAAAATCACCAGAGAGAACGAAGCCACGATGCCCGGCTGGAGGCTCGCCTGCAGTCCTTTGAACTGGCCTACCGCATGCAGATGGAAGCGAGTGACGCCTTTGACATCAGTAAGGAGCCAGAAGAGATCCGCAAGATGTATGGGACGGGAACACAGGCGCGCCAAATGCTCATTACCCGGCGGCTCATTGAGCGCGGGGTTCGATTCGTTCAGGTGTGGCACGGCGCAGGTCAACCCTGGGACAACCATGACGACCTGGAAAAGAATCACCAGAAACTGGCTCGGGAATGTGACCAGCCGATTGCCGCTCTACTCAAGGATTTGAAGATGCGAGGACTTCTCGATGAGACGCTCGTAATGTGGGGCGGAGAGTTTGGACGTACGCCAACGGTCGAAATGCCCAAAAAAGGGTCCAACGCTGGGAAGATCAACGGCAGGGATCATAACCATTACGGGTTCTCGGTCTGGCTTGCCGGTGGAGGCGTAAAGGGAGGCTACGTGCATGGCGCAACCGACCCATTTGGGTTTCAGGCAGCGGAAAAGCCTGTTCACGTTCATGATCTCCAGGCGACCATTCTCCATCTTCTGGGCTTTGATCACGAAAAGCTGACCTATCGTTACTCCGGGCGAGACTTCAGGCTCACCGATGTCCACGGCAAGGTGGTCCGGGAAATCCTGGCCTGAGGAGCAGAGGAAAAACGCGGCAGGCGAAAGCGCTTGTTTTTCAATGCACCTTAGCCGCGCAGCTCCTCAAAAACCTCCGGGTCGTCCCTCAGCTTCTTACGGATGCTGTTGATCTTCGACCAACGACTCTTGAGGCTCTCAACCAGATCCTTCCCTCCATTTGAAGCATCTTCTTCAACTGTCTTGCAGATATCGATGGCGGCTTTCAGATAGTCTTCAAACTTCTCGTGAATCTTGCCGTCAAGCTCCTCGAGCTCCTCACGTGCATCGGCAGCCGCGGACTCCGCCTCGTCTGCCTCGCTCACTTTACCCCGCATCATAGTGCGCTGGACGCGGCTGAAGACCGCGGAAGAGCGGGAATCGATCTCGTGGAAGCTGCCGCCTACCGAAAGCCTCTCGGGGGCGTCTCCCCGGATGTGGTCGAGCAAAAGTTTTGCGGAAATATGATTGGGCATGGCTTCGAGAACGGCCTCAAGCCGCTCCTTTACCCGGGTATTCTTCAATGCGGCCTCACCCTGTTCGGCGATAACATCGGCGACGGATTTGAAGTCATCGAGAGTGGATTGCACGTCCTTATCCTTTTCCTCGCGGGAAAGAGCCCGGGCTTCCTCCATGTCCTTCATGGTGAAAACCTGAATATCCAGGAGCTGCTGGACGCCATCGAGAACCAGGATGTCATTTACGCCTTTTGCGTTCCCCTCAGGCACCCCCACAATGGTGCAATCCCGCCGGGTAGCGCCACGGATTTTGGCAGCAACGCCCCCGATGCTGGTTACCTTTCCATTGGGAGTGATTCCTCCTGTGCAGGCGAAGCCTTCGTCGAGCATTTCCCCTGTGAATAGCGAGTCGAGCATCAAAGCCATTGCGGTTCCAGCAGATGGGCCATCGACTCGCTGGTCACGGTCCTGAAAAACGATGCTGACCTGATAGCCATCAGGGACCATTCCTTTTGGCTCATAGGTGATCCGGAGATAATCCCGAATCGACTTCAGACTGTTCCCCATCATGTCCCCAACCTTCTGGTCGATTTTGAATTCCACGCCTTTGACTCCCTCTTCCCTGAGAGCCGTTGCGATAATCTCACTGGCAGCTCCCGCATGCTTACCACTGCCGAGAGTCACAACGACCAGCCCCACGACGGAACTTTGGTTTGAAGCGAGCCCCTTGGCCTCGCCCCCGGGCATTTTTTCCTTCCGGGCCTCCATCCGGCCACCTTGGCCGAAGGGGTTCCAAGGCGTTTCCTTAACGACGGCCTTTCCTTGAAGCTGATCCCAATCGACCTCGACACCATCTCCCTCCAGCTCTTGCTGGATCGTTTCGAGGTCCTCGGCGTATTTGTGGTCGGGGAGAAGGCGGATGGCGACATCTACACAGTAGGCGGCACAGATCTTGTTGTCCTCGTTCCCTTTGTCCTTGAGCAGGGTGCGAACGCCCCGATAAATATTTCCTACGAGGCGGTCCTTGCTGGTTCCACTGCTGCCGTAGGCTTCAGCATCCTGTTCAAGTTGCTCGTAGGTGGTCTTGAAAGACTTGGCGTCTGGGTTAATGCGCCCTGCAATCCCGAGCGCGTTTGACCGGAGCAGGTTGGGAACTTTGCCGTTCTTTTCCTCGGGATCAAAATCACTGGCGATGCGAGCCAGAGCGGCAACGAGGCCCGATTTGTCAAATGTCCCTCTTCTGCCGAATTCGAGCTCTTCTGTATCGAATAGCTCTGCTTCCATATCAGGAAGGTAAAAGAGAGTGTCCTCTTGTGCGCATACGCAGGGCGCAAACAAAAGAGCACAGAGGGTGAGAGCGCGAAAAAGCTTTAGGTTCATCTGGTTGTTGGGGGAAAGTTTAGAGGATCAGGGAGGGGCGCTAAAGCAAAAGCGTCGCGAGCGCCCGCCCGGAGGAAGCTCTCCCTCAGGAAAGCGACCCTGACGCTTGAATATGTGTAATTAAGGGGAGGGGTCTGCGGCGGGGGGCGGGTCGTCGGGAAGAGCAGGCTGAACGGATTCCCGGGTAAAAGGGGCCAGTTTCTGGCGGAGAGCCGCAAACTTTGACCGCAGGCGGCTTTGATAGGCCGGGAGAGGGGTGTTGCGGAAGTAGGTCACTCCGTCTCTCAGGCCGCCATCTTGCTTTCCTTTGCCAAGTATCTGGGTGAGTTGAGCGACCTCCTGGGCCTCCTGGAGCAGATCTTTGTCGGCAGGGGAGATAAATTTGGAGAACCGCTCGATTTCGGCGCTGGTGGTCTCGCCGGCGGTCAGGAGCCGCTTAGCGCTTAGCTGGGAAAGTGGTAGTTGCGAGATTCTGCCGACGGGCTCGAGCGCGCTGCGCAGGATTCGCCCTGCGACTTCTCGTTCCACCCTCGTCGGCCGCAGGGTGGCATCGCCTTGGACGAGCAGCATTTTCGCGGAGTAATGAAAGGGGACTCTGCTGGTAATTTCGGATAGGCGCTCCCGAACCTTCGCATTGACGCACAGCTGTCCAACATCCTTGTCCCGGCCGACATCGCGAAGCTCCTCGTAGAGCTGGGAAGTTGCTGCCAGTCCGGCGGGGTCGCTATTTTCGCTGGCAAGGTTCAGGGCGGTGTCGATGGAGCTTACGATCAAAACCTCCCATCGGAGAAAAAATGCAGGGTCCTCCAAGGCAATCATAGCTCGTAATTCGGGCTCAAAATCCGGAGCCACCAGAAGGCGCCCCCCCGGGGCGAGACGAAGAGCACGGAGATAGCTCCAGCTCTGGAGGGGCCTTGTCAGAGATCCGTCAGAGGCAACTTCTGCAACGAGGGTCACCCCGGGTCGCAGGGGCCTTCCCGTCAAGGAGGAGTGAATCAGGAGAGCCGCCGGCCCTGAAATGGCTTGCCCGTTATTTGGGGCATAGCGGTCTATGCCGGTTGAGAGTTGTGCAATCCTGCCAATGGGAAGGTCGGGCCAGCGCTGCTCAAGCACTTTCCGAACGTTTACACGAGCGGAAGCGATGTCTGGACTTTCGGTCTTCGGCTCCAGGGAAAAGGTGAGAATATCGCCTTGAGGCAACTCCATCACTTTCATGGAGAGGGGAACGAGACGCAGGGACCGGCGGCGATCCCGATCCAAGAGGAAGAGGGGGGTCTTTGTGCTGGCCTGTCCAAGGAGAATGGGCGGCCGTTCAACGGGGGGTGGTGGCGGCGCTACTGGGGGAGGAGGGGTTTTCTGCTCCGGGGGTCTCTGGTAGGCCTCGAGTGTGGGCACGACATGTTTCCACCGCTCCAGTTCACCTTCTGGGTCCTGAAGCCTGACGAGAGGGTTTTGAGGATTGATCACGGCTAGCGCATCAACAACGAGGTTTCCGAGGGCCTTCCCGCCTGCTCCGGAGGCGGGATCAAGGAGCCAGTCTGCGATGCCCCATGCCTGTCGCAGGGGCTGATTGATGTCGCCTTCGAACGAGTCCACAGCTTGCCCTGCGCGGAGAGTTTTGTCGGTCTCAAGCGCGGATCGGTTCGCTGGGTTAAGCCGGATCGCAAGCGCAAGTAATTGGGCGGTAGCACGTGTTTGCTCCGGAGTCCCATCTGGCTCGCGGGTGGCGAGATCTGTAAGGTACCCTGAGAGCTCACGCATGGTATCTGTGTCGATGGGGACCAGATCCCTTCGGAACAGGATGGGGGCAGGATCAGGGCCAATATAAGCTTCTCCCGGCAGCTTAGCCGGGAGAAGGCAGAGGAGAAGGGCCAGGAAACAGGTCCGCATGCAGGGGAATTGTCTCCTACCACTTTGCCTCGCGCAACCTTTTGCCTCCGAGCTCTGACCCGCTAGACTGGCTCCATGCCAGAGCCCGAAGCAGATCCCTATAATGAACTCACCGAGGATGAGGTGATGTTCTATGACACCGACGTGGGCGGGGTCGTGCACAACCTTGCCTATCTGAGAATGATTGAGAGATGCAGGACGAAGCTTGCGGGAAAACTCGGCTTTGATTTGAGGGAGATGGCGGAGACCCAAATTTACCCGGTAGTGGTCAGGACCGAGATCGATTATCGTCAGCCCGGGCGTCTTGGGGATTGCATAGAGACCCAAGGCAGGTTGGAGGAGTGGGGAAAAGTTCGTTTCTGGTGCCAGTTTGAGATGCGGCGCCCTGCCGATGGCACTCTTCTTGTGACTTGCCGTCAGCAGCTGGCCTTGGTCCAGATGCCCGCAGGGAAGCCTCAGAGGCTGGGCACGCTTGCGCAAGAAATGGGCTAACCTGCGTCTAGCGACCAAACATCTGGGTCCAATGGGAGCCATAGTTGCCCAGCCCTACCCTTCTGTGGCCAGGGCTGAACATGTTCTTGTGATGCCCGGGGGAGCGGAACCATCCTCGGTTGGCAGAACTCGGCTTGGTAGAGCCCATGAAGATGTTTTCTCCGCTGGAGTTTGTACCGCATAGGGCCGCTCTCTGCCCGAAAGATTCCTTTCCTTTGACAGGGGAAGTGTGGCTGAAAAAATTCAGGGTGGCCATATCTTCGGAATGTCCGCGGGAGGCCTCACAGAGCTTGGGATCGAGCACGAGAGCATTGAGGCCAATCAGAAGCCGCATCTGGTTGAGCTCTTCCACGCCCCGGCGCTCTGCTTCGGGAACCATCTCAGCCTCTGCAATCTTACTGTTGGCTTTCATTACTCGCAGGCCGTTGCGCTCGAGATCGGAGAGGCCCTCGGCCACGGATTGCTCCTGAGCCAGGATATTAGCGACAGATTCTGCATCCTCGATCGCGATGGCGGCTTTCAGTATTCCATCACGGAACGCTCCGAGTTTAATAATCTGAGCGCGCTGCTTATTCAGATTCTCTCCCGCAACTTGCAGAATTTTTTCGCCAGAAGGGAGGAGAAGTTCCCTGAGCAGTGCGACCGCGGGTTCGCTCTGTGCGATGATGGCGCCCTTCATCGGCCCCTCTGCCATCATCCGAACGGAATGAAAGCGTTCTCTGGCTTCCTTGATTGCTCGCTGGTTGGACTGCCGCGCTGCGCCCGAGTGCTGGTCCTCGGCTTCTTTCCTGAAAGAATCCAGGTAGGTATCTCGGAGGCTGGGCCACACTTTGTCATAGTCTGACTGCAGGCGCTTGAGCTCCTTGGGCTCTAGATCGCTGAGTTGTTCAATGAGGTCTTCGAAGCCAATATTGCGTTCAAGCCGAGTCTGGAGAGCAGAGAGGATTTCGTCTGTCGCCCGTGGGGCAGCCACTACCCCAGACACACCCGGCAAAAGGGGAAGCAGGAGGAGCAAGAAGCGGCGCATGCCACGGACGGTAACCGCGGACTGCAGAATAGCGAACTGCTAATTTTGCGGGTCGGGAGCCTTTTTTACCCGTGGCCCCGGCACGGAACGCACTGCAAACAAGGGAGCTCCCGAGCAGGACCATTGGCGTCCGAGAGCTACCTCCGCCCGCCGAATGAGAACCGGAAGGATACTCCGGAGGAGCGGCCCAGCGGCCGGTGGCCCCTTACAACGACGCGGGGAGGAGGGCATGGAATGGCACGTGGAATGATAACTGCCCTAGGTCTTGGACTGTAATGACGCGGGCGGCTATGGCTGGGATATCCATGAACGAGGGGACCCCGCGCGTAGGCGAACACCGGG
>TARA_B100001057_G_scaffold498942_1_pt1 | contig 21773 bp, 10 predicted proteins | sample TARA_B100001057 | Tara Oceans TARA_B100001057 (sample SAMEA2621839) | marine metagenome | biome: marine biome (ENVO:00000447); feature: surface water layer (ENVO:00002042); material: "saline water (ENVO:00002010), including plankton (ENVO:xxxxxxxx)" | depth 5 m
CTATTTGATGAAGTAAATATAACTTTTTCTCCTGGAAATTGTTACGGTGTTATTGGAGCCAATGGTGCAGGAAAGTCAACTTTTTTAAAAATTTTATCAAAAGACCTTGAGCCTAATACTGGTTCCGTTTTTCTTGAGCCAGGAAAGAGATTATCTGTACTTGAACAAAATCATAATAGATATGATGATAATTCTGTTATTGAGACAGTAATCTTGGGAAATCAAAAACTCTTTGAATTGAAAGGTGAAATAGACTCTATTTATGCAAAAGAAGATTTTTCTGATAAAGATGCAGATAGAGTGGGAGAGCTTCAGGCATCTTTTGAAGAAATGAATGGATGGAATGCTGACGCAGATGCAGCTTTTTTACTCTCTAGCCTTGGAATTACAGAAGAAATTCACCAAAACTCGATGAATGTCATTGATCAGAAGGAAAAAGTGAAAGTTTTATTAGCTCAATGTTTGTTTGGTAATCCTGATGTTTTGATTATGGATGAGCCAACAAATGATTTAGACTACAATACTGTAGAGTGGCTCACAAATTTTATTAATGAATTTGAAAATACTGTAATTGTTGTTTCTCATGACAGATTTTTTCTAGATGCTGTATGTACTCATACTTCTGATATTGATTTTAGTAAAATCAATCATTTTTCAGGTAATTATAGTTTTTGGCAACAATCAAGTGAACTAGCTTCTAGGCAGAAATTACAGCAAAATAAAAAGGCCGAGGAAAAGAAGAAAGAATTACAAGAATTTATATCTAGATTTTCTGCCAATGTAGCCAAGTCCAAACAAGCAACTGCAAGAAAAAAGATGATTGAGAGACTAAATATCGAAGAGATAAAACCATCTAGTAGGAGATATCCTGCAATAATCTTTGAACAAGAAAGAGAAGCTGGCGATCAAATTCTTGAACTCAAATCTCTTTCATATAAAAAGGATGAAGATGTTTACTTTAATGATATTAGTTTTAATCTAAATAAAGGTGATAAGGTTCTTATATTATCAAAAAATTCAAGAGCTATTAACTTTTTTTATGATTGTATTTCTGGAAATTTAGAACAAACATCTGGATCATATAATTGGGGAGTTACAACTACTTCAGGTTATTTACCAATGGATAATAATTCATTTTTTGAAAAAAATATATCCTTAGTTGACTGGCTTAGACAATGGACAAATAGTGAAGAGGAAAGAGAAGAATTATTCATTAGGAGTTTCCTCGGTAGGATGCTTTTTAGTGGGGATGAAGCTTTAAAATCATGCAATGTACTTTCAGGAGGTGAAAAGGTTAGATGTATGCTGTCCAAAATTATGATGGGAAAACCTAATGTACTTTTAATTGATGAGCCTACGAACCATCTTGATCTAGAATCGATCACTGCTTTTAATAATTCACTAATCAATTTTAAAGGCACCCTCCTCTTAAGTACTAATGATAGAGCATTTGCTGAGTCTGTTGCAAACCGTGTTATTGAGATAACTCCTAATGGTGTAATTGATAGTTATCTCCCTTTTAATGAATATATTGTTGATGAGAAAATAATTACTCAAAGAGAAAAACTTTACAAATAAATTATTTATCTCTTATAATTGCTCCAAGTTCTGTCTTGAAACTATCTGCAAACTTTATTACAACTTTATCAATTATCTTGTCTGTTAGGGTTTTCTTTGAATCATTAAAGGTAAAACTAATGGCAAAAGATTTTTTCTTTTCACCAATATTTTTTCCTTTAAATTCATCAAAAAGATTAACATCTTTAAGAATTTTACTCTCCAAATTGTAAGCAATAGTCTTTATATCTTCAAATTTTACATGATCATCTAATATCATTGAAAGATCTCTTCTAGATGATGGAAATTTAGATAATTCTTCAAATTTATTGTTGAAACTTTTTGGTCTTATTTTATCTAAATTTAAATTCAAAACATGAACTTTATCATCAATAGAAAAGTCTTTTGTATAATCTAAATCAAGCTCTCCAATAAAACCAATCTCTTTTTTATTTGAAATTATATTTAGTTTGAATTCAAATATATCATCTTGATCTATTTCGTATTTATAATTTAAGATATTTAGTCTCTCTAATAAGTTATTAGAAATCCCTTTTAGATAATAAAAGTTATTTTTTGAGTAATCTGTTATCCAATTTTCCTCAAATACATTCCCTGTAATAGCAACATTTAGTCTTTTATTCTCAAAGCGATCATCTTTAATAACATGGTAGTCATTCCCAATTTCAAATAATTTAAGATTTTTGTTTTGTCTATTGGAATTATGTTTGATTGTCTCAAGTGCATCTGGGATAAGAGAACTTCTTAGATTAGATAATTCAGTACCCTGAGGATTTAATATAGTTACAGGTGTATTTTTAAACTTATCGTTTATTGATGGTGAGCAAATGGAATTATTTATAATTTCATTAAATCCATTTCCAATAAGAGTTTGATTAATAATCTCTTCCATTACATTGATTCTATTTTTACCAGTTTCTGGAATAGATATAGAAATTTTATTTTCAGTTTTAATATTATCATACCCATATACCCTAAGTATTTCTTCAATCACATCAATCTCCCTGTAGACATCATGTCGATAATTAGGTGCAATGATATTAAATCCATCTTCGGTAATTCCATTAATTTTAAAATCAAGAGAGCTTAAAATTTGTGTTATAGTTTCACTATTTATTTTTTGCCCTGATACATCTTCAATTTTTTTATACCTCAAATAGATATCTTTTGTTTCTAATTTAAGATTGTCCTCTGAAAATATTTCCGAGATAACACAGTCAGAGTTGTCTTCTTTAATTAGGTTTGCGGCTCTTTTCAAAGCATATATGACCTTTTCGGGGTCAACACCTCTTTCATATCTATATGATGCATCAGTAAAAAGTTGATGTCTTTTTGATGATTTTCGAATTGTTACCGAATCAAAAATAGCTGACTCTAAAAATAAATTTTTTGTTGAGTTTGATACTCCTGAATCCAGGCCACCGTAAATTCCAGCTAGACATAGTGGTTTGTTTTCAGAGCATATCATTAAATCATCACTGTTAAGTTCAATTATTTCGTTATCTAAAGTCTTGAATTTGGTTCCAGATTTTAAAGATTTAATATTAATATTTTTTAATTTATCAAAGTCAAATGCATGAAGTGGTTGTCCTATTTCATGCATAACAAAATTTGTTATGTCTACTATGTTATTAATTGGTTTTAGACCAATTGATTTTAATTTATTTTGAATCCTTTCAGAAGATTTCTTAACTTCTATATCTTTAATAATTATACCTGAATAAAGAGGACATTTATCTTTATCTTTTACAATTAGACTAAAATCCTCTTCAAGATTTACAGATTCAAAAGAATTTATTGATGGAAGATTAATTCTACTTTTTATTGATTTATAATCATAATATGCCTTTAATTCTCTTGCTACCCCATAATGTGACATAGCATCACATCTATTGGGTGTTAAACCAATTTCAAGAATACTGTCATTTTCTATATTAAATACTTCACTTATTGGGGTTCCAGGTTTAATTTTATTGTCTAACACCATTATACCATCATGGGATTCTCCTAATCCAATTTCATCTTCAGCACATACCATCCCATTACTAACTACACCTCTTATTTTTGATTTTTTAATTTTTATTTCAACCCCATCATTTGTGTAAATTTTTGATCCAACTAATGCAACAGGAACTATTTGCCCTTTTTCTATATTTGGTGCACCACAAACTATTTCTGAAATTTGATTATTTCCAAGATCAATTTTAGTTAACTTTAATCTATCAGCATTCGGATGTTTTATACATTCAATTACTTTTCCAGCAATTACTCCCTCCAGACCTCCCTTTATAGATTCAAATGATTCGATTTTTTCTACCTCTAATCCTAAATTTGTTAAAATTTCAGATATTTTAACTGGGATTGAGTCAGTTTGAACGTATTCTTTAAGCCAGTTAATCGATATTTTCACGGGATTATCTTATTTAACAAATATACTTAATCAACTAATATATCTCCATAAATTTTTGGAATTTGAGGAAGATGATATTTCATCTCTTATAGGTGAATTTTCATTTTTATTAAGTCTTGGGTCAATTTTTAATATTTTAATTGCAGAATCACGAGCATTATTTAATATTTCTGTATCATAAACAATATCAGCTAGCTTAAATCTAAGCATTCCGCTCTGTCTTGTTCCTAACATATCTCCTGGACCCCTTAGCTTTAGATCTACCTCTGAAAGTTTGAATCCGTCACTTTCTTTAACCATTGTTTCAATTCTAAGTTTTGAATCTTCAGACAATTTATCTTTTGTCATTAAAACACAATAACTTTCATCATTACCTCTTCCGACTCTTCCTCTTAATTGATGTAATTGAGATAATCCAAATCTTTCAGCACTTTCTATTACCATAACTGATGCATTAGGTACATTCACTCCAACTTCAATTACTGTGGTAGATACTAATATTTGGGTTTCTTTGTTGACAAATCTTTTCATTTCATAGTCCTTATCTTTAGCTTTCATTTTTCCATGCACTATACTTATTTGGAAATCTGGTCTAGGGAATTCTCTAACAATGCTCTCATAACCATCCATTAAATCTTTATAGTCTAATTTTTCTGATTCGTTTATTAGAGGATACACTAAATAAACTTGTCTTCCTTTATTAATTTGATCTTTTAAAAATTTAAATACACTCAGTCTATTTCTATCATATTTATGTACGGTCTTTGTAGTTATTCTTCCTGGAGGGAGTTCCTTGATGTATGAAATATCTAAATCCCCATATAAACTCATTGCAAGAGTTCTTGGAATCGGAGTTGCAGTCATAACTAATATGTGTGGAGCGGGATTATTCTTCTTCCAAAGTTTGGCTCTTTGTGCAACACCAAATCTATGCTGCTCATCTATTATACTAAGTCCTAAATTTTTAAATTGAACAACATCTTCTAATATTGCATGTGTACCAACTAAAATATTTGTTTTACCACTTAAAAGATTTGAGTGAATTGTATTCCTTTCTCTAGTTTTTGAGGAGCCAGTGAGTAGATCAACTTTAACATCGTAATCAATTAATAATTCACTTAGTGATTTAAAATGTTGATTTGCTAAAATCTCAGTTGGAGCAAGTATGCATGATTGAAAACCATTGTCTATTGCAATTAACATTACCATCAACGAGACTATTGTCTTTCCTGAACCAACATCACCTTGAAGTAATCTGTTCATTTGTTTACCATTACGAAAGTCATTCCTTATCTCCTTAATAACTTTTTTTTGGTCGCTAGTTAATTCAAATGGTAAAGTATTATTGTAAAATTCATTTAAATTTTTACCAACTTTTTCAAACTTAAAACCATTTAACTTTTGAATTCTATCATTCTTTGTGAGCTGAAATCCTAATTGATTAAAAAATAATTCTTCAAATTTTAATCTTCTTGTTGACTCAGATAGTAATTCTTGTGATTCGGGAAGGTGAATGTTAATAATTGCTTTATATCTATCAATAAGATTAAACTCTTTTAGAATTGATGCTGAAAGATTTTCTCTAATATGATTTTGTATTAAATTTAAAAGATTGTAGATTATTTTTATAAAATATTTTTGTGTAACTCCTTCATTTACAAGTCTTTCAGTTGATGAATAAATACCATGTAATCTACGAGGGACATTTCTGTTAAAATTTGATTTTGATTTTATTTCAGGGTGAGCTATTGATGGTTTATTTCCAAACCAAGTAACCTTTCCATACACTACATACTCTTCATCAATTTTTAAAGATTCTTCTACCCAATTAAATCCTCTATACCATATTAAATCAATCTTTCCAGTATTATCATAAAACTCACAATTAAGTCTATCTCTATAACGGACTTTTGTTCTTTTAATATTATTTATTTTTCCTATTATTTGAACTTCTGACTGATTCTTTGGTATTTCTTCAATTTTATAGAATCTAGATCTATCTATATACCTGTATGGGTAGAAATCTATAAGATCTTTTATTGTTTTCAGGTTTAATTCTTCAGCAAGTAATTTAGATCTAGAAGGTCCTACACCTTTAACAAATTCAATCGATTGATTTAAAAAATCATTATTCACTACCTATAAAATCTAATGCAAAAAATTACTAATGATAAATTCTTCATAAGTATTGTTTTAATATGTGATTTATCCGTAATTAAAATTCATTAATTACTTAAATTTATAACAATGTTAGAAGATAACAAATCTTACCTGAAAGATCTTAACGAAGCTCAATCAAATGCTGTACTTAAAACTGATGGCCCTTCAATGGTTATAGCTGGTGCAGGTTCAGGAAAAACTAGAGTATTAACTTATAAAATTGTCCATCTTGTAGAAAATGGAGTTGATCCTTTTGAAATATTAGCTCTTACATTTACGAATAAAGCTGCAAGAGAAATGAAATTAAGAATTTCGTCAATGATAGGGGAGAGTGAATCAAAAAATATTTGGATGGGAACATTTCATTCAGTTTTTGCTAAAATTTTAAGATTTGAGGCTCATAAGATTGGTTTTACTTCTGATTTTACGATTTATGATACCCAGGACTCTGAGAGATTAATATCATCTATAATTAAAGAAAAATTATTAGATAAAGATGTATATAGACCAAAATCAATCAGAAATAGGATCTCTTCACTAAAAAATAACTTCATAACAGTTAATGGATACTTTTCAAATAATGAGCTAGTTGAATCTGATAATTTGTCTAGAAAACCTGAAACTGGAAATATATATAAAGAGTATAACGAGAGATTGATTAAGTCTAACTCAATGGATTTTGATGATCTACTAATGAAAACTAATGAGTTGTTAAACAATTACCCAGAAGTTTTAGCTAAATACCAAGAGAAATTTAAATATATTTTAGTTGATGAATATCAGGATACTAACAACTCGCAGTATTTAATAGTAAAATCTCTATCTGATAAGTATCAAAACATTTGTGTAGTTGGAGATGATGCCCAAAGTATATACTCGTTTAGGGGTGCAAACATTAATAACATTATAAATTTTAGAAATGATTACGATGAAGTTGTGGTTTTTAGACTTGAGCAAAATTATAGATCTACAAAAAATATTGTTAATGCAGCAAACTCTGTAATTGAACATAATAAAAATAAAATTGATAAAGAAGTTTGGACTGATAATGATTTTGGAGATAGGGTAGAAGTAAGAGCAAATGAGTCTGACATTGCAGAAGCTAGAAGTATATGTCACTCGATAACCTCTTTAAATAATACTAATTTTTCAAATATAGCAATTCTTTACAGGACTAATGCTCAATCTAGACCAATTGAAGACTCATTGAGATTAAATAAGATTCCTTATCAAATTTTTGGTGGAGTTTCCTTTTACAATAGGAAGGAAATAAAAGATGTTTTGGCTTATCTAAGGGTTATCGTTAATAGTAGTGATGAGGAAAGTCTAAAAAGAATAATAAATTATCCATCAAGGGGAATTGGACAGGTTACAATAAATAAAATCATATTAGCAGCAAAAAAGTACGATTTAACATTATACGAAACTATTCAAAAAAATAATGAGCTTTCAATTGGTCTCTCTAACTCAGTTTTAATAAAACTTCAAAACTTTATAGATCTTATTGATGTATTTAAGATTCAAAATCAAAAATTAAATGCATTTGATTTAACTAAAGAAGTTATTGAAAAAGTAAAGATAATAGATGAATTAAAAAAAGATGATTCTCCTGAAGGAATATCAAGAGTAGAAAATGTTCAAGAATTATTAAATGGTATTAGAGATTTTATTGAAGATCAAAAGGAACTTGCAGATTCTAATGATAAATTATCTCAATTCTTATCCACTGTCTCTCTCTCAACTGATTTTGATTTACAGAATGAAGATCAAGATAAAGTATCATTAATGACTTTACACTTATCAAAGGGTTTAGAATTTAAGCATGTATTTATTGTAGGTCTTGAGGAAGACTTATTCCCCTCTGCTTTAAGCTATAATACTAGATCAGAACTAGAGGAGGAGAGAAGATTATTTTATGTTGGAATTACAAGAGCTAAAGAAAATCTTTATTTGTCATATGCTAATTCAAGATATAGATGGGGAAAATTAATTTATTGTGAAGAAAGTAGATTTTTAAATGAGATAGATAAAGAATACTTAAAAATTATTGAATCAATCCCTTCAAAGTTAACTGTAACAGACTCTTCAATAGATAAGATAATCTACAATTCTAAATCTAAGCTAAAGAGACTACCTAAGTACTCTCAATCTTTATCTTCTGTTAAGATAAATGTATCTGTGGGAGATAATGTTTCTCATGAAAAATTTGGTATTGGTGAAATTATTAATATTGAGGGTAACGGAAATGATTCTAAGGCCACAGTTAATTTTAAAAAATTTGGATTAAAAAATCTACTTCTAAGATTTGCCAAGCTAAATAAAGTATAAAAAAAAAGCATAACCTTGGTTATGCTTTTTTTTAACTAATCAATATTTTATTTAGTCAGGCTTATTGTCAGAGCTAATAGTATCACTCGGACCGGTAGCAGGAACATTCATGCTCATGCCCTCCTCAATTAGTTTAGTAAATTGATCGAGCTTAGGAAGAACAACTATCCTAGTTCTTCTATTCACAGCTCTTGTAACTGAAGAATCATTATCAGCTATAGGCATGTAAAAACTTCTTCCAGCAGCTACTAATTTAGTAGGATCTACGCCATAGCTGTTTTGAAGAATTCTTACTACTGAAGTTGCTCTTTTTACAGATAAATCCCAATTGTCAACAACTCCAGGAATAGTTTCTGCAGCTTTTTCTTGATCTATTGGCATATTATCGGTGTGACCTTCTACCATAAATTCTAGATCAGGCTTGTCGCTTATTACTTTGGCAATTTTTTCTAAAACACCTCTTGCTCTTGTAGTTACAGTGAAACTTCCACTATTGAAAAGTAGTTTATCTGATATAGATACATAAACTACACCTTTTTCAACGTTAATTTCAATATCATCATCACTTAGTGTTCCTAATGAACTCTTAAAGCTTTGCACTAATGCTAATGTCACAGAATCTCTTTTTGTAACAGCATCCTGCATTCTAGTAATTATAAGATCCTTTTCTTTTATACTTTCAAGAGATCTTTCGAGGTTTTCAGCACCTTTTTGTGTTAGAGTAGTTAAATTACCTATGTTATCAATTAAATCTTGATTATTGGCTCTTAAAAATTTATTTTGCTCAGATAATGCGGCTAATCGCTCTGATGCTGCAGAAAGCTGAGTTTCTGTAGTACCAAGTTTAGCAGTTGCACTATCTAATAATTCCTTTGTATTTTGTTGAAGACTTTCTAAGTCAGAGTACTTCTTTTGCGAAACACATGAAGACAAAAGCAAACCTACAACACCTACGATTATTATATTCTTTTTCATTTCAAAAATATTGGTTATTAATTAGTCAGGTACAAACTTAATATTTTTAACTAAAATATTATACTACAATTGAAAGAATTTTTTCTTTCCTTGAATAAAGTATTTGTATACTATGCTATTGATTTTGAAATAATTAGACCTTATTTTGCTATTATTTCTCTTCCTTAAAAGGCTCCTGAGCACTAAATAATAATGAAAATGAGCTTTATAAATTGACATAAAATGGTATACTTTTCCACTAAAAATAAATCTTAATGAGGAAAGAATATCCATCATTAATCTTATAAGTATTGTGCTTAAAAGACTTTTTAATGGTAAGTTTTTTGTGAGCATTAACAATGAGTTTCTGTAATTTAGAAATGTTTTTCTCGAATCTTTTTTAATAGTTGCCGCACCTAGATGATATATTTTTGAAGACGAAACGAAATGTGTTTTATATCCATGATTAAATGCTCTCCAACAAAAATCAATTTCTTCCATGTGTGCAAAAAAAGATTTATCAAACCCTCCCAACTCATTAAAAATATTTTTTGATAAAAACATACATGCGCCTGATGACCAAAAAATTTCTCCATCTTTATACTGACTTTTATCTTCTTCAATTGTATCAAATATTCTTCCTCTACAATAAGGATATCCATATTTATCAATATATCCTCCAGCTGCTCCAGCATACTCGAAGTAGGATTTTTTATCAATATCTAGTATTTTTGGCTGAATAATTAAATCAGGTGAACCTTTAAGCTTTTTCTCTATTGGTTTTAACCAGTCTTTTGTAACCTCTACATCATTATTTATAATACAAATGAATTCTTCTTTAACTTGAGGTATTCCAAGATTATAAGCCTCTGCAAAGCCATAATTTTTATCAAGACTAATGATATTAACGTCACTATGATTATTCCTAATGAAAGAAACAGATTGATCTCCAGAATTATTGTCTATTACATAAACATTATGATTAGGTGAATTTTGAATTAAAACTTTTAAATATTTTTTTAAAAGCTCTAAACCATTCCAGTTTATTAAAACTATTCCAATTCTCATTTTTTGTAACTAATTAAATCTCCTCTTTGTTTATAAATTTTTTCACTTTCGTCAAATTCAAAATATAAATGTCTTAAACCGTTAGTAACTATAACATACTTACTCTTTAACTCCAAATTATATCTCATGACTTGATTAAAATGTTCTTTAGTTAGACTTACATCATATGATTTGCATTCAACCAATATTTCGACATTTCCTGATGAGTCATATACAACAATATCATATCTTTTTGAGACCTTATTAATGTAGAATACTTTTTCACAATTAATTAAAGATTTTGGATATTTTTTATTTAAAATGTAACATATAAAGTTTTGCCTTACCCATTCTTCCGGGGTTAAGATAACCCACTTCTTTCTTATTTGATCAAAAATGATAGTATTATTATTTTCTTTTTTAATTTTAAATTCAAATAAAGGTAGATTTAGCTTTCTCACAGTTTAATTATGTCAGAATATAATAAATTAATTAATGATATAAATAATAGAAAATTTTCACCTGTATATTTGATTCATGGGCAAGAAAATTATTTTTCAGATAAAATTATTAAACATTTGGTCTCTAATGTTATAACTGAGGATGCTGTTGACTTTGATTTAAAAAAAATTTATGGAAAAAAATCAGATGAAAATCAAGAAAGTGAAGTAATTGATTTTATCAAAAGATTCCCATTAAGTGGGGATTATAATTTAGTTGTGGTTAGAGACTCAAAAAACCTATCAAATGATTTTAATAATATCGTTTCATATATTGAGAATTTTAATTCTAAGTCAATTCTTGTATTAGTTTTTAATGAAAATATTGATAAAAGGAAAAAAATCTATAAATCATCTCAAAAAAATGGAGTTGTCTTTGAATCAAAAAAGATCTATGAGAATCAAGTATATAAGTGGATTGAGGACCAGTGCGTTTTAATTTCACTAAATCTCCATCCAAATTCAATTAAAATTTTATCTGATTTTACTGGTAATGACTTGTCACAAATAGACAATGAGTTAAAAAAGTTGAAATTAAACTCCAAAAAGGAACAAATTATTACTCCAGATGAAATCGAAAATATAATAGGTTTTAGTAAAGAATATAATTTTTTCGAACTCACTAAAGTTATAGGGAAAAATGATCTTAACAAAACAATTGAAATTATCTCATATATGAGTAAAAACAACAAGAAATATCCAATTCCATTAATAGTTGCTACTGTTTATTCTTTTTTTAACAAACTATTTGTTTACCACTCAATAGATAATAAAAAAGAAGCGTCAAAGATTTTAGGAATTAACCCATATTTTGTTGATGAATACCACCAAGCTTCAGCTATCTATCCAATGAAAAGAATATCAAAAATATTTGATTTTCTTTTAGAGGCAGATAAAAGGTCAAAAGGAATTGATTTTGATGCAACAAACAACGAGGCTATTTTAAATGACTTAGTCTACAAGATTTTTAACTCTTAAGCAATTTTATAGAGGGGAGTAAGACTGATTTTTAGCTTTAACCTAGAATAATCTTTTATATTTTTCCGGGTCAGATTCTCTCATTATAGAGTATATTCTTTCAAAAATATCCTCGAATGAAGGTTTACTCGCATAATCTCCATCAGATCCATATGGAGGTCTATGATCTTTTGCAGTTAGAAGAGATGGCCCGCTATCTAAATGTTTATAGATATCTTGTTTCTCAAGCAATTCTTGGAGAATATAACTAGAACACCCACCCGGTAAATCTTCATCAATTATCAATAGTCTGTTTGTTTTTATAATACTTTTTGAAATTTCTTTCTTTATATCAAAAGGAATTAGACTTTGAACATCTATTACTTCACAACTTATTCCATATTTTTTGATTTCTTCAGCTACATTCATCACAATATTAAATGTAGATCCGTAGGATACTAGAGTAATATCATCACCTTCTTTAAGAATTTCAATCTCACCGATTGGTGTTTTAAACTCACCATAATTACTAGGTAGCTTCTCTTTGGTTCTGTAACCATTTAATGGCTCAATAACTACAGCTGGTTGATCAATATCTAAAAGAGAGTTATAAAATCCCGCGGCTTTTGTCATATTTCTTGGAGTAAGAATGAAGATACCTCTCAAAAAAGAAATCATTCCGCCAAGTGGAGAACCTGAGTGCCATATTCCTTCAAGTCTATGACCTCTTGTTCTTACAATAAGTGGGGCTTTTTGACCTCCATGAGTTCTGTAAGTCAATGTACCTAGATCATCACTAAGAATCTGAAGAGCATACAATATGTAATCTAAATATTGAATCTCAGCAATAGGTCTTAAACCTCTCATAGACATTCCTATACCTTGACCTACAATAGTTGATTCTCTAATACTAGTGTCAAAGACTCTATTCTTACCATGTTTTTTTTGAAGACCTTCTAGTCCTTGGTTAACATCACCTATTTTACCTACATCCTCACCAAAAATGAAAATTTTAGAATTATTTTCTAAAAGCTTATCAAAATTATCTCTAATAATTATTCTTCCATCGACAAACTTTTCTTCATCAGAATATAAGGGGAATATTTTTGGAATATTTGATAGAGAGTCTAAATTAATTGAATATAAATCAGTGGAATATTTATTGGAAAGAATATCTATGTATTTACTTTTCCAATTAATTAAACTATTTCTGTCATTTAAATTACTACTATCTAATTTATATATCAGCCTTCTACATATTTTTATTAATTCTGAAAAATTAGAATCGTCTAAATTGGAGAACATTTCGTTAATTTCATCTGAGTTCACTGGCTTTTCAAGGTTGTTAATAGTTTGAATTAAATCTTTTTTTGAATCCTTTATTGGTCTTTGATAATGATCCCAAGCTAACTTTTTTTCATCTTTAACATACGATGAAACTTCTTCTTTAATACTTTCTATCTTTTTCTTTGTAGAAATTTTATTTTTCAATATCCAATCTTCAAACTTCTTATTACAATCATTATCATCTTCCCACTTAAGTCTTTCTTTACTCTTATATCTTTCATGAGAACCAGATGTTGAGTGACCAAGTGGTTGTGTCAACTCAGTTACATGAATTATAACAGGAATATGATGTTCTCTTGCTATTTTTTCTGCATATGAGTAAGTCTTCATTAATGACTGATAATCCCAACCTTTAACTTCCAGTATCTCTATCCCAGGCGAATCAGAAGTAATTTTAAAGCCTGCTAATGCTTTTGATATACTCTCTTTTGTAGTGTGATCTTTATTGTGAACAGATATTCCATAATCATCATCCCATACACTTATTATTGATGGAATCTGGAGAACTCCACATGCATTTATAGCTTCAAAAAATATACCTTGACTTGTGCTAGCGTTTCCAATTGTTCCCCAAACTACTTCGTTTCCATTTTTAGAAAATTTTTCAGATCCATTAATTGAATTATTTCTATAAATTTTTGACGCTAAGCCTAAACCAACAAGTCTTGACATTTGACTTGCGGTTGGAGAGATATCTGAAATGTGATTTTTTTGAGATGTTTGATCTATCCAATTATTGTTTTCATCAATTGTATTAGTTAAAAAATGTCCTGCCATCTGTCGACCTCCAGACATTTTTTCATATAACTTATCAGGATGCCCGTAAACAGCAGCAAAAATTTCTCTTGCAGAAAGTAAATTTTGAGACATTAATAAGGTTTGATCTCTGTAATAACCTGATCTGTAGTCTCCATCTTTAAAAAAATGACTCATTACTACTTGTGGCAACTCCTTCCCATCGCCAAAAATCCCAAACTTACCTTTGCCAAGTAAAACTTCACGTCTACCCTGAATACTTACCTCTCGGCTTAAGGATACAGTTCTAAAATCATTAATAACTTTTTCCTTAAATTTTTTTAAGCTAATCTCCTCTTTTGTAGAACTAGATATACTCATAGGGTTTGCAAATCTACAAATAATTAAATGAACTTAATTATAACCATCTTCTTGAGAATAGCTTACCAAGTGATTCAAGATTATAAGAGACAATAAAACGGATTTTATTGTAATATCTGTAATCATTTAATTCAAATCCGTTAGAAGAACTTATTGGGAAGTACAATTCAAAAAAGTCTGGTAGCAGATTTAGCCTTATTCCTGAGCCATAAAAATATCTAGGATCCTCATTTTTATTTTTTAATGTTCCTAAATCAAGATATCCTTCAATCCATTTCCATATCCCTATATTCAAGTTAGAAGTAAGCATAAAATTGTTTGAAGTAGGATCATCAAAGAATGATTTAAAACCTCCACCAGCCATTATAAATTGTTGACTAAGTAGTCCTGTTCTCTCAGATCTTCCAAGGTAATTATCTAGAAAAAGATATCCTCCTGATCTTCCTAGATTGTAATTGAAATTATCAAATTTATTATTGCTCCAGAAGAATTTTCCAAGATATAATCTAACTTGAAACTGTCTATTGCTATTAAATAGCTTTCTGTAATCAAAAACTAGATTAACTTTTCCAAAATTACTAGAGAACTCAGTGTTTACAGATGTTTTAAGATATTTAATTATACCTATGTCTGAATAATAGTAACCTAAATTATATATAGAATATTTATTAAGACTATTCTTATTTAAGGGATTATCTTCCTTATCAACATTAAACATCGATAAAGAAATTGACTTTTTTACATTTGACCTTAAGTTTTTGTTATCTCTAATGTTAATAAGGATTGATGGTGAAAAAACTTGATATCTTAAATTTTCTTCGTAATGATTTGTCGTGTAATATAGATTAAAAAGTGTAGAATAATTATTCTTAATTTCATTATTTAATTGATATCGAAAGTTCATTGATCCAACTAATGCCTCTTCTTTGGATGCATATTGTGTGAATATTTCAAAGCTTAGTGGTCGATTTTTTATTCCTCTGTTTATTAAGTTTAGGCCTGGCGAAATACCATCGTAAAGATTATAAGTTATTTCAGGCCTATAAAAGATATTCCTATACTTTGGATTTTCTAAGTCTCCTACAAACTTTAATTTTAATGGTTTTATGTTTGAGTTAGATTTATTGTAAATCCAGTTATTACTTCTATTTAATTCAGGTAATTTAATAATAGGGTTTACTGCTATATAATCAAAATCAATTTTTGGAATTTCAATTTTTCCTGTCTTATTAAATTTTTTTGAATATATTATTGTATCACTTTTTAACAGTCCAACTGAGTAGGGTAGTTCAATATTATTTTTTTCTGATATAATAAACTTGTCTAAACTAATTTTTTTGATTTTCAGGTCAACAGATTGTCTCTTTCCTATGTAATCATGAATAAACCAACTTAAATCTGTTTTAGAAAAATTTGTAAATAGATTATTTAATTCTAATCGAGAATTAATTTTACTTACATTTTTAATTAAATTTTTAAATTCAATTTCTCCAATTATACTCTCCACATAAATTAAACCGACTCCTGCATGATATGGTGATGCTATTTCTTCATTTATCCTAGTTAAAAATTCACTTGATTGATCATCCTTTTGATGGAGATTCAGCCTTTGTACATACTCAGAGTAATTAAGAAATAAATCATTAAAGTTAATCTTTGAAATCTCATAATTCTTTATTAATTCAAATCTTGATAACCTACCTAAGAACTTTACTTTAGGGTAATATTGACTAATATACTTATTGATTAAGAATATTTCTAGACCATTGTAAATCCAATGTGAATTTCTTTTATTTAAATTTATTTTTTGATTTAAATAATTTTTTACAAACGATTTTAAAAAAATTACTTCTTCAAGAAACTCATCTGAAAATGGACTTATAAAACTTGGTAGTTGATTTAGTCCATAAAAAGGGCTTGAGTCATAGTCTGCTTTGGATACTAAAAGTTTATAATCATCTATGTCTTCAAAATAATTTGTGACAAAATCACTGACTCTATTAAATTTAATTTTTGCTTCCAAGTGGTCAGAAATTTTAAATATATCTGTCTCAATTTTAATATTTTCATTCTGGATAATCTTAAATTTATCTTCACTAACCAAATTCACTCTAACATTATTAATGCTAGAGCCAAATAATTCTACTGATTTAATTTGATTTACGGATTTTAATTTTCTTTTGTTCAGATTTGAAATTAAATAATAATCACCCTCAAAAGAAAAATTTATGTTGAAACTAGACTCTTTTAATGACTGGTCGTCTAGATTTAAATTACTTTGTTTAAGCCATCTTCCTTGAGATAAATTTGAGAAGACAATCAACCAATTCTTTAAAAAAAAGTTTTCACCATCATATCCATGACCTGTAAACTTAGAATCTGGCAATTTAATTGTATAGTTTAACTCTATAGATATAGACTCACCTTCTTTAATTGAATCATTTAGCTCTACTTCTATAATATCTAATTGACTGTTATATCTACTCCAAGATTCAATGTTATTACCTTTTAACTCATTTATAGTAGTAAATCCTCTTTGTCTTTTTTGTGCAAAAGAAAAGCTTCTAGAATATTCATCAGAAATTCTTCTTGCTAGCTTTGTCTCATTATTTATATATGAATTTGACCAATCTTCTAAAAATATCTTATTTAATTGAAAACTAGAAGTATTCTTAAAACTCATTATTTGTTTTACTTCAATTGTTTTATTATCAACGTTTAAGATAGCATTGACGTTGTATGAGTTTATGTCTTGGCTTAAAAGATGAGGAGAAATAAATAATATTCCAATTGTTAAAATATGTAAAAGTAATCTCATCAATTATATTCTTTTGAAAGATATTTTGCAGTATATCCTTTATTTTTTTTAATAATATCTCTAGGGCTTCCACTATCAAGCAGTGTTCCCCCATGTTTCCCTCCTTCAGGTCCAATATCTATAATATGATCAACTTGTTTTATCACGTCTAAGTTGTGTTCAATTATGATTATTGTATTTCCTCTATCTACTAATTCATTTAATACATTCAATAAAATTCTAATATCTTCAAAATGCAGACCAGTAGTAGGTTCATCTAGTATATAAACAGTCTTTCCTGTGTCTTTTTTTGAAAGTTCACTTGCAAGTTTAATTCTTTGAGATTCACCCCCTGAAAGTGTTGTGGATGACTGACCAAGTGTAATATATCCTAGTCCAACACTTTCAATAGCTTTAAGTTTATTGTAAATTTTTGGAATTGATGAGAAAAAATCTAAAGATTTAGAAACACTCATATCTAAAACATCTGAAATAGATTTCCCCTTATATCTAATTTCAAGAGTTTCTCTATTAAACCTTTTACCATTGCATACTTCACATTCTACAAAAACATCTGGCAGGAAATTCATTTCTATTAGCCTCATTCCACCTCCTTTACAATTTTCACATCTTCCACCTGATACATTAAAACTAAATCTACCTGGTTTATAACCTCTAATTTTAGATTCCATCGTATCTGAAAAGAGTTTCCTTATTTCACTGTACAGTCCTGTATAAGTAGCGGGGTTGCTTCTAGGAGTTTTTCCAATTTGTTGTTGATTAACTTCAACTACTTTATCAATTTTTTCAATACCATCAATTTTTTTAAACTTTAAAGGTGATTTAACCGAATTATATATTTTAGAATTTAGTATGGGATATAAAGTTTCATTTATCAGAGTAGACTTTCCACTACCTGAAACACCTGTAACAGCAATCATTTTACCAAGAGGAAATTCAACATCTATGTTTTTTAAATTATTCCCTTCACATCCATATAATTTTAGACTGTCACCATTTCCTTTTCTTATTTTCTTTGGAATTTCAATCTTTTTAGTTTCGTTTAAATAATCTGCTGTAATTGTTTTTGCCTTTTTTATATTATTAGGTGTTCCTTCATATATTAAATCCCCGCCTTTTACTCCTGCGAATGGTCCTAAATCAATTATGTGATCTGAACTCATGATCATTTCTCTATCATGCTCTACTACAATGACTGAGTTTCCAGAGTCTCTTAATTTTTTTAAAGAATCAATTAATTTTAAATTATCCTTTTGATGTAAGCCAATACTAGGTTCATCCAATATATATAAAACACCAACAAGTTGAGAACCAACTTGAGTAGCAAGTCTAACTCTTTGAGCTTCACCTCCAGATAAAGATCTAGATGATCTTGATAGAGTTAGATATTCAAGTCCTACATCAATTAAAAATTGTATTCTAATTAATATTTCTTTAATTATTTCTTCAGAAATTCTAACTTCTTTATCTGTTAATCTTTTATTTAAATTATCAAACCAATTTTTAAGATCTGAAAGATCCATCTCGCTAAGCTGAAAAATATCTTTATTATTAATTTTAAATGATCTGGATTCAATCTTTAATCTGCTTCCTTCACAAGATTTACATTTTTTTATATCAACGAATTGAAGTGCCCAACGTCTTAGATTTTTAGACTCATTATTATTTAATTGATCTTTAATGAATGACTCTATACCCATGTAGTCAATCTCATAATTTCTTTCAACTCCAAGATCTTTTGAGTTTATGGTAAAACTCTTTTTACCCCCGCTCAAAATAAACTCGAGTCCATCTTGTGGAATTTTTTTTATTGGATCACTTAATGAGAAATTATAATATTTTGAAATCAATTCAACCTGTCTATGTATCCATGAATTGTCTTTTTTTCCTATCGGAGCTATACCACCATTATTTATTGATACTGAATCATCTGGGATTAACTTTTTGATATTAATCTCATATTCTGTACCAAGACCATTACATGTTTCACACATACCTTTAGGAGAATTAAAAGAAAATGTGTTTGGCTCTGGCTTAGGATAAGATATTCCTGTTTTAGGACACATTAAGTTTCTACTAAAATACTCAGGTTTTCCAGACTCTGAGTCTAAAATAAAGATTGTGTCATTTCCATATTTCATTGCAATTTTTATAGATTCAGAAAGTATTCTCTTTGACTCAAAATCATCTTTAACTGATATATTGTCTACAACTAGACTAATATCATGAGTCTTGTATCTATTCAGCTTCATTCCTCTTTTTATATCAAGTATTTCCCCATCAACAATAACCTTTGAAAACCCTTGTTTAGTGAAATTTTCAAATAAGTCTCTGTAATGCCCCTTTCTCGATCTAATTATAGGGGCAAGAATTATAATTCTTTGATTCACAAATTTTTCACAGATTAACTTTATGATTTCCTCATCGGTATTTTTTACCATTTTTAAATTAGACTTATGACTAAAGGCTACACCAATTCTTGCGTATAATAGTCTTATAAAATCATATATGTCAGTTACTGTACCTACTGTAGATCTTGGATTTTTACTTGTGGTTTTCTGTTCAATTGCAATTACAGGTGAAAGACCTTCAATCTTATCCACATCTGGTCTTTCATAATTTCCTATAAATTGTCTAATATATGCAGAAAAGGTTTCCATGTATCTTCTTTGACCCTCTGCATGAATTGTATCAAATGCTAATGATGATTTTCCACTTCCAGACAGGCCAGTTATGACAACAAGTTTTTCTCTAGGAATTTGTATATCGAGATTCCTGAGATTATGAACTTTTGCACCCTCAATTTGAATTGTGTTATTCAAGTCTTTTCTATTTAATCAATTTTTGATGTATGATGTTCCCGTCTGAGGTCTGCACCACCAAAAACTTTACCTTTACTATCTATTAGAATAGCGTCAACCGCACCAATATTTGACCTTGGATAGACCCCTAAAGTTTCTATCTGTATTGGAAGTTTAATAATTAAATAGCCCTTTTCCTTTAAAATAGAATCAAGTTCATCAGAAAAAGCCTTTTCTTCCATTACAATTAAATCAGGATACCATTGATGATGAAATCTTGGGGCAGAAACTGCTTCATTTACATCCATATTATATTCAATAACATTTAATATAGTTTGAAATACAGATGTTATAATACTCGGACCACCTGGAGAACCTAATATTAAAAATGACTTTTCATTTTTTAAAACAATTGTTGGAGTCATAGCGCTTAACATCCTTTTATCAGGTTGTATTGAATTAGCTTCACTACCAATAACTCCGAAAAAGTTTGGATAACCCGGCTTTGAGCTAAAATCATCCATCTCATTATTAAGAAAAAAACCAGATTTTTCTACAAAAACTTTTGATCCAAAACTATTATTGAGTGTAGTTGTAACAGAAACAGCATTACCATAACTGTCAATAATGGAGAAATGAGTTGTCTCATAACTTTCATCAAATATTATTTTACCTGGTTTAACTTCAGATGATGGTGTAGCTTTATCCCATGAAAAATTACTCATTCTGTCTTTAACATATTTCTCATCCATAAATTCATAAACTGGAAGTTTCATAAAATCAGGATCCCCCATAAGATCACTTCTATCAGCGAATGCTCTTCTTTCAATTTCAGTCAATAATTGAACATATTTTGGTGAATTATGTTCAATTTTAGATAAATCAAAATTTTCAATTGCTTTCATCATTTGCCCAAGAAGGATTCCACCACTTGAGGGGAATGACATTGAAATAATATCATAATCTCTATATTTAAATCTTATAGGATCTCTCCATTTAGATTTATATTTAGAAAGATCTTCCATTGTCATTATTCCGCCATTATTGGTAATTGTCTCGATAATATCCTCAGCGACCTCTCCCTTGTAGAAACCATCAGCCCCATTAATCATAATTTTTCTCAATGTCTCTGCATACATCTTATTAAATATTGTATCGCCTGATTTATATACTTTTGAATAGATAGAATTTTCACCATTATATTTTATAAAGTCATTTCTTTTTTCATTTAGTTCATCCTCAAGGTATTTTGTAACTAAAAAACCATTTTCGGCTAATTCAATTGAAGGAGTAAATAAATCCTCAATAGGAAGAGTACCAAATTTTTTATGTATTTCAAAGATTGCTGAAACTGTTCCTGGAACTCCAACTGCTAACCCACCAATTGAACTTAGACCTGATATTACTTCTCCATTTTCATCCAAATACATATCTTCTTTAGAATTACTTGGTGCAATTTCTCTGAAATCTAAAGTTCCGTCTGTTCCATCTTCTAATTTGTATACCATGAATCCACCACCTGCAATATTACCAGCGGTTGGATGACTAACAGATAATGCTAACTGAACCGCAATCATTGCATCAAAAGCATTACCACCCTTTTTCATTATTTTTAAACCAATATCCGATGCATCTTTTCTAGCTGAAACAACAGTTGGAGAATAATTATAATTACATGATGTAACTACAAGGAATATGCAAAAGGAAAGCAAATATCTCATAAAAAAAATTTCGTGTAATTTACAATTTATATATTT
>TARA_B100001057_G_scaffold54127_2_pt1 | contig 21768 bp, 27 predicted proteins | sample TARA_B100001057 | Tara Oceans TARA_B100001057 (sample SAMEA2621839) | marine metagenome | biome: marine biome (ENVO:00000447); feature: surface water layer (ENVO:00002042); material: "saline water (ENVO:00002010), including plankton (ENVO:xxxxxxxx)" | depth 5 m
CTGGTACCGAGACCGCTTTTGCCGTTAACCAGTTCTCAAGACTTGTTTTATACGTCGATAACGCATTCTCTATATCGGCCTTAGGAGTTTGAGGTTGAGTCGGCGCCACGGGTTCTACCAAGTTCTTTTTGTGAGTGTCGATAACCGCACGCAGTTCTCTAATCTCTCCGGCCATATTATTAGCAAGCCCATCCATCTGCGTAAGGCCAGCTACCGAATCAATCATTTGTTTACGTTCAGTTGGGCGCATATCCGCAAGCGCTTGTATATCGCCTTGAGCGCACCAGTGAGCAATTCGGAACACATCAAAACCATAACCCAGGGTTCTAACTACCCACTGATTTACAGGCTTGGTACCACTTACGATAGGCTCATTTTTATGAAAGACTTCAGACTTAGATTTGGTACGGCTGATAGTGTACGTCTCGCCATTGATAGCAATAACAACCTCTACCTTCATTCGCTTGTAATCGCCAGCAATGCCGCGAAGTGCTTTGTTACCAAAGAGGGCAAAGCCTACCATTTCAAAGTTAAGTGATTTACCTTTGCCGTTCGCGCCGGTGATCAAGGTTGAACCTGCATTTAGTTCCAACTCGTTTTTAATTGTTTTGCCGTTCGAGAACGTTAAGTCATATTTAATTGAAGAAAGCATTATTCAGCCTCCGCGCTTAGGTCCATAAACTGGCCCCAAAGTTGATTCGTAGTTTCAGTTGAAACGTTGTGTTCCGCCATTGTCGATTTGAAGATACCTTCTAAGTCGAAGCTATCGAGATTAACTTCCAGTTCGTCGTCTTTATTTTCCGACACACGTTTGAAAGTCAGGCTCAAACAATCCACTTCAGCAATCGGGGCCTCCGTTGGTAGAAGCGTGATTCGAAGGTTCATGTTTTTGAACTTATCAGGGTCAGCTTCTAAGGCCGTGGTTGCTTCTTGAAGCGAGAGCGTTATGTAGAGCTGGTTGTTTGGGTCCTCGGCATGCGAGTAGGGTTGCATAGAGCCGGTAACCCAGACTGGCGTATCACCTTCCATAAAAATACGGGGGGTATGATAGTGGCCAGTGATAACCGCAAGTGCTGTTTGCATTTCTTCAAACGGGATCAAGTTATCTGTCGCTGAGCTATCTTCACTAAAAGCAAGAATGTCCCAATGACCAAAGGCGAAGAAACCTACCGGTGGCTTAATCTCTGCCGCAATTTCTTTCGCAGTTTTAAAAGGGTGCCACGGGTAGAAAACAAAGTGCTCTTTATCAATGGTTAGTTTGAGTGCGCTTTCTGAAACAACATGAATATTCGGAACGTGAGCCACAAGCTGTGTAAATACATCAAACGAGCTTTTGAACTGGGTATCTCTCGAAGCGTCATGGTTGCCGCGAATTATCACGAACTGACGGTCAGGATAATTACTGGCCGCGAGACGATAAACGTCGGCCGCAAATAAAATATCTTCTTCAGGAACGCGAAACTTATCAAACAAGTCTCCCATACAAACGTGAAGCTTATACCCTGGCGAATTAACAATACCCGCAAAGGTATCTTTCACCATTTCTTCGCGCTCACCTTTGCGGTGTGTTGGTACGCCGGTATTAAATTTACGTGCTAGGTGCGGGTCACCTAACGTCTGTACAAAAGAGGGGAGTTTAACTAAATCGTTAAGCGATTCGATTGGTTGCATTTGCATCGTCAATTTCCTAAATAAAAGTTTATGCTATGGTTTCATGAAAACTAAAAAGTGAGTTAAACCAGAACGGCCTGAAACTTGCCCAAATAGTGGTTTAACTGGACATAGAGGAAGTATCTCTTTGAGTTTTATTTGAGTTTCATTCCATTTGAAAACAAGCGTTCCCCCAGGTTTCAAAACTCTTAAGCACTCCTTGAATCCTTTGTTCAAATCTTCTCTCCAATCATTACCTAATTTACCATATTTTGCGGCAAGCCAACTTTTAGGACCTGCTCTCTCTAAATGAGGTGGGTCGAAAGCTACAATGTTGAAAGTGTTATCCGCAAAAGGAAGTTCTCTAAAATCCATTAAAGTGTCGGGTTCAATTTTTATAGTTCGAGTCCCATCCGATTTATGCGTTCTATCCGTAACAGTTATGGTCTCGTTTCTAATATCCCCATATACTGCGGAGTGGTGAGCTTTATCCAACCACCACATACGAGACCCTGAACAAGGGTCTAAAACTGTTTTTTGCATCGTCAATTTCCTAAATAATAATTGAGGGGACTTGGCCCTCAGTAAAGTTAACTCTAATTTTCCAGTTCAAATCTGGGCTAAAGTATGGCCAGTATTCGAGTACAAATCTTTTAATATCTGGATAGACACTAACAGCGTGTCCCAGCACAGCAAAGCATAAAACTCGGTAAGCCGCATTAGGGTTCCTAAGTTCATTGAAGTCCTCAAACTCTTCGGATTCTTCATCTGGTTCCCAAGGTTGAACAATTCGGGGTATAAAATGCTGGTCTGTTATATGTCCTCTTCGCCACAACAAAACCAGCTTTGCCAGCCTAGCATTCCTCCAAATTAAAGTATTAATCTCAGTTTCAGCGTGTAAGGCCCATCCACAAGTAACCTCAAGCATAGGTTTATCTCCACGTAAATTGAAACTGCGTGAGTTCTTCAAAACGCATAGACTTCTTAGGCCAGCTTAGAATTAGGGATGCTGGTACTTTAAACCAGCCATCAATACTTATGAAATGGAGGTAGAAATAGTAGAGGCCCCCAGCTTTGGTTACCTTGGTTGCTTCGCGCCATTGACGTTTCTCAATTCGAGAGAAATCAAAGCGGGAACTTTCAGCAATACTTTTTACTTCCGCGTAGGCCGTTAAACCTTTTTCGGTAACAAGATAGTCTGAGGGTTTTGATGAAACGATACGTTTGCGAACGCGAGACTTGTTTACATCAGCATGATCTTCGAAGCGATATACATGAGCGCCCAGCGCTTTCATATTCTCTTCGAAGATATCTTCGGAGGGTTTACCAGTGTTTTGCATCGTCAATTTCCTAATTGTATAAAACTTATTTTGTTTTATTTAGAGTTAATACTCTTTTAGGTTTATCACCTTTATCATCTGATGTTGACTGGCGTGTGCCGCGTCCCACTTTCTGATTTATGATAATCCCTTGCTTCTTGTTCTTACGTCGAGAGCGTAAGTACATAGAATGTAGTTCAACCATTCTCTTACGAGCATGGTCGGCTTCGGATTCGGTTACTCTACCGTCAGGCTTTCCCCAGAGGTTAAAGCGCTGGGCACCAGTACGAATACGATTGAGGTATTTTATAGAATTAACGTGAAAGCCTATCGCATCGTATAGTTCTCTTGAGCTGACTTTCTTAGGAGAAATAACCGCACGAAGTTGCTCATAAATCTCCCTACTTAACGGTTTGTTAGTTAAGATTCGGAATTTATTTTTACGACAATAGGTGACCACCCAAAGCCAGCAATGGATAGGTTTTTCAAATTGTAATTTTTTAGAATTATATTTAAGGCTTACACCTTCAATTCCAAAAGTGGCGTTATCCATGCTCAACTCGTCAATTCATATTTAAAAAGGCTCCTAGTGGAGCCTTTATAATTATTATATTAATTAATAGGTATTATGCTTAATAATACAGCGTTATGCAACGTTAGTAGTAACGACAAACAATTTATTATTAAGTAAGTTGATAAGTCGGTTTTGAATTTCTGGATGTAATTTAGAAATATATGGATGTAATTCAGAAACTTGCGGAGACCCAGCCAAAGCTTGAAATACATAGGCTTTCAAATTTCCTGGCACTTCTTCAAGACCTGTGAACATCGTACTGTGGGAGAGCTCTTTAGCCCTTCTCACATCCTCAACCCAGCGATTAAAACGTTCATCATCTAAATAATATTTATAAACTGAACGGACACCTACACGTTTCTTTTCTCTACGATATTTCATACCAAACGAAGTAAGAACGCGGCGAACGAACTCATGACGCTTCTTGTCGGTATCACATAATGGGATTCGAATACCTTGAAGGATTTCTAAATCCCTTGCATGGGCTAATAGAAAATCAAAAGCACGATCTTTTTCTAAATCCGTTATTTCTCGGCCATCGTAGGTGGGGATATCATTTAGAAATATCACACCTAAATGGTAGAAGAAGCCACGGCCCAAGCCTTGGTGGTCTGCAAACGCCGTTTTATCTTTATCGTGTCGCTTAGTATCAAAGCGGTTAATCATATCGATAAGGAACAGGTCGTCATTGTTAGCACCCAGCATCAAACCCTTGCGTCTACCATTGAGAGCCTGTGTTGACATAGTAACTACATCGTTCAGTTCATCCCCAGCCTCGAGGCCAAAGAGTCGCGCTTGGCGTTTCTTAAGTAGCTGGCGTTGTTCCTCTGCGTTTTTCAAAGTCTGGTTATCTAAAATTTCAAATTCTTCGTCCGTTAACAGCTCAGTATCCCTAAGCTTTTGTTTTTCAACTTCTCGAATCTGATCTGTTAGTTCATCCATTAGCATTTTCAAATTGTAGCCTTCTTCAGAGGCCAGCGTATAAAGCGTGTTGATGTTGTAACCTTCATTTTCTAAAGCGTTTATCAAATTTTTAGAAAAGTGATTGAGTTTATTATTTTCAAAACTCTTGAGTTGGCCATACCAGTCTGACCAACCATGGTCATTTATTTTCAAACGTTCGGTTGCATAATCATATTCAGAAATAAACTGCACACTTAGTTTGTTATCTATGGTGTTACGATTTCCGTATATCTCTTTTTGAACGATTTCTAAAGGCGCGGTAGGGTAACGTCTCGCATTATCAAGGTACATAATATGGTAGTCGGTACACTCACGAACGCGGCTCATATGCTGCAAACAATCCGAAGGTAAATTACCCGCCATCTTTGTGAAAAACGCGAACGTCTTTTTAAACTTCGCACCCATTTCAGTCGCATCGATTGAGTGGCCGGTACCCATAGAAGGTGAAGACATAAAAATATCATCGTCTTTTAAGTTGCCATTCAAATCACGAATAAAGGCTTGTACATCCGGTGTCTGAGAATTGTTACTCGTTATGGTGATAACACGACGACCATTAATCTCCGTCATGAAGTGTTCATGCTCTAGCTGACTATCCCCACCCATTTCCTCAATAATCGTGGCCGCTTTCTTAAGCACATCCACTTTAGAATTCGAAGCATAGAATAGGCCTGTAGTCTTGGCCTCACACATCAAAGCTTCTACGAACGCTGAAGTATCCCCTTTACCATCGGTATCTTGGTACAAGGTCACTTGTCGCTGTTGTTCCTTCGCGGGACGGTATTTATTAACAATAACGTTAATCGTGCGGTCTTCAGGGAGAATACCAAATTGCGGGTCTCTCATTAGGTCCACAAACTCTTTATTCAAATCCGCGTCCATACAGACTACGAACTTAGCCCCAGCAATAATTTCACGAAGCACTTTCAAACACGCCGCTGGCTTATCTACCGTGTTAGCTTTAATCGCCCGAACCAGCTGACAAACCTCATCCATGATCACAATGTCGTAGTTCTGGCCTTGCAGCTTGTATATCGAGTTAAGGCAAATACCTAAGCGCTTCTGCATCCGTAACGAGTGCAACCGTTCGCTTTCTATTTCGTTATAGTCTGCAAGATTGAACTGCTTTGAAAGTGTATTAACCAATGAGATAAGGTGGCTGATAGCTATAACACGGACCTCGGTATCTTTTACCTGATTCTTCAACATAAACGTTTTACCGGTACCTTTATCACTTTTTACCAGTGTGATACCTGGGCGTAGTTTTAGCTCTGGTAAATAGCGTTGGTCAATAACCGTAGCTTTAGAATCGAATTCCTCAAGCCTAGATTCAGTGGCCTCAGTCTTACTCATAAAGGTTTCAATAGACTCACGCAGCTCAAAGTTACGTTCACCCTCTACAAACGAGTGGATAGTAGGATTGTAGTCCCCATATCGGCCAGCGTTAGCGTAGAACTTAGCTTTTGAATAACCTTTCTCAGGGCGTAAAGGGTCTTGCAGCTGAGCCCCATCATAAAGCGTAGGGTTTAAGAACGCTTCGAGTACACTAGTAATACGACCATCTTCAAACTCAAGAACATCCGCAGGGTGAAGTATTTTGTTTTCATGGGCCTTCACTATCTTCATTGCATCATCGCGAGACAGAGGCATTTGCGTATAGTGAGTCGTGTTCACCATTCGCTGAACTTTGATTTCTCTAAACTCTGACACGCGGCTTATAACGGCTTCAGATTGCTTTTCTAGCTCAACAACGCGGCGGAATTCTTTATCTTGTGTCGGGGTGTAGTCTTTAAGCGTTGTAGTTTTTAATGAGCGATTGCTTTTGCGGTTAATCTCGCCTTTTGGTAATTTCTGGTAGAACGATTCTTGTACTTTTATGAATGCGCCAGCTTCAAAACATAAACGTTCAGGCTGAAAAACTGAGGTATCAAAAATCGTTCTTGGTAATCGTCCACCGCTTGCGCTTACTTTGATGTGACCTAAACCCGCCATCCAGCAGCGTTTCTCAAGCATCTTACCGAACCGAGAAATATCCTCACCTTTATCAACCAACATATAGATATGGAAGCCATCCGCAGGGCGAATTACTTTATCGGTTTCTTTATCGAATAATGAGGTAGAGGTACTGTACGTTCTAATATAGTCGGTGTTGTTTAGTTCTAATTCTGGAACCGCGCTATTTAGATGCGTTAGAAATTCTTCAGGGCCTTCTATTTTCAGCTTGGCATGGTCGTCTTTATCGTAATCGAACAGAACAAGGCTAGGGCCTTTTGTGATCATAGACTTAGAGGAACGGGTACCATATACACCGGTCTCGTCTACGTGCACGGGATATTCATAACCACGGCGCTCAAACTCGTTACTCGTTAGAACCTCTACAAACTCGTGGTCCGTATCCATAACACCAGGGGTAAAGCACTGGTTAGGCTCTAGGCTTTTTATAAAGTCCGGCAGTTCAGTTAATGTTAGTTCTACGCGTTTTGCGGTACCTGTCACCATCTTAGGTGCGTCACTTATAATTTTACCGTGCTCCATTCGTAGCTCTTTGGTGAGCACTCCTGTGGAGTTGGTAAACAGTGTCAGGTAAAACTTTTGTTCTACTTGGTTAGCCATCGTCAATTTAATCCAAATTGTAGCGGCCCTCTAAGTGAGGGCCGACTTCATCAAAGTTTACTTAGGTCTGCAGGGGTGTAATCAACAGACTTAAGCACTTTGCCAGCAGCATAGCTTTTACCATCTAGGTCCGTACTTTCTTCTTTAACCTTTACGGCCCAGAGTGCGGTACCTTCATTTTTATTTTTATTGGTAAGTGTTACAGGTTTTGCTTCAACACTAACACCCAATTCGGTGTAGTGGTCGAGTGTCGCTTGCACGTTATCGTCGTTACATAGCTTACTCATATTCGAGTGATGAACGATATCCCATCCTTTTAGGATATCGAATTCAGCCTCTTCGGATGAAGATAGGAGTGTTTCTATTACGTTCAATTCCCAAGCGTGTATGGTTTCTAATGCACAATTGAACTGAACATACTTGCCAAAAAGTACATACAAACTATCGATAACCGCATCAAGTTTCTCAACCCGATTCGTAGCACTGAAAAGCTCCCGCATTTCTTCGCGATATAAGTCGAAGTGTAGGCTTAGGGATTCCGTAGTGAAGTCTTCATTTATTGGTAAGTCAAAAGCGGTTCTGAAGTCAGTAATATCGCTAAAAAATTTAGCAAAGATTTCAGGGGTTAAAAAGTCATATTTAATACCGTTAAGTATCATCGTCAATTTCCTTTAATTTTTAAGTATGAGACCAGCATTATAAAAAGTAATCAAGTGAGTTGCTGGCAAACTAACTGGATTTTTATTAATCAGATTAGTCGTCCTGAATCGTTTTTCTCTATGGTTGTTAGGTCGTTCTCCTGCTTTGGTTCTTGAAATGGTTCATAAGGTTCTGAACCTAGAGCCATTTTCTTAGACTTAGCAATTCGCTCTCGTATATAGCGGGGGATAATATAGAGCGCTGTAATTAACAGCGCTATCCATAAACCCCAAACATAAAACTCTAGTTCGGTATTCAAAGTTCTCTCCAAGGTTCTGCGTCCGGCATATCAACTTCTTCCCACTGTGGGTCGTCAAACTCGGGTCCTAGTTCCTCAAACTCGGGTTCGTTAGCGGAAACCACGAATTCAGACATTATCTTGTGCACCAAATCATAAGTTAGGTCACAATCAGCAACGGCGCGATGTAGCGTTCCTTTGGGCGTAATACCTTCTAGTGCTGCGGCATCTACAAGCTTAAAGCTACGGTTGCGGCCATGAAGGTGATTGTAGATACGCGCTCTTCTCGAGTACTCTGTCATAGCACAGAAGTACTCTTTAGCACCAAAGTAACCATTACAGTTAATATTCCAAGCGGCATTGGTTTGCACTAGCATCTGGATATCGAAGTTCGCGTTATAAATAATCACTGTCTTTCCCTTCACAGCTTCCATCAGCTTATAGCGAACCTCTGGCCAAGTGGGAGCCAAAGCACAAGTCTGAAGGCTAATACCATGAACAGCTTGTGCTTTAGGGTCGATATCCCGAGTAGGGCGTACCAGCGTATCGAGTAATACTTTTCCGGTTAGACCATCTTTTACCGCAATTTCTACGATTTGATGGCCATGGCCTATACCTGTCGTTTCTGTATCTAGCGTGCACCAGTGTTTTCCAAGTAGATACGAAAACGGAGCTGGTAAGTTATTTCCGGTTGCTGGGGCCATGTGTGTCTCTCAGTAAAGGATGTTGCGGGTTTAGTTCCCGCAACGCATGTTCAAGTAATAAGGCGCGTTCTATCTGGCTACTTATTTGTGTGATAAGCCGAGACTTATCACACAAAGAACCACAACAAAATTCAGCCTCAGGAGTAAGCTGTACTATCACCCCTGGAATATGTGAACTCATGCGGCCACCTCCACAGGAACTACAGGTTCGTGTCCCATAAGATAAGCAACAACATTATGTCGGTATTCCGTGGTGAGCTTAGTATCTTTCAGTTCCTTTGGAATATACCCTTCAAGCTCCGGTGCTTCGTCTAGTTCGACTTGACCGAACGGGGCCTTGGTTGGGTGATACGGCTCGAGCGTGCGACCAACTGAAACGGTACCATCTAGTTTCAACCAGCTCACTAAGTCAGGGTGACTACACATCACTTCGAGTATGCGTTGACCAAAATCAACAGCTTGGTCCCATCGTACACTAAATACTAATTCATCGTGAATAGGCATTACGATATCAGCGTCCCATTTTGTATCTGGGGCATTAATCTCGTGCCATAGTTTGAGCATCGAGCGCTTGGCTAACGTTGCACAACCACCTTGAATCTTAGCATTTACCGCTTGGTTACCAGCTCTACGTTGAATCTTCTTAGCGATAAAAGCGCCGAACTGTGATAACACAGGATCGTTATACGCATCCCACTTAGCCGTGAAGTGATAGAACCAATCGTTGGTACCTTCATATTTGTAACGTCTGTGACCATCAAAGATATCAACGTAACCTTGTACTTCTATCTCGCGCTGGGTATTTATTCTCCATTGTTCAGCAACAGGGAAGGTATCGCGATAGTTGTCGGTACCAGCCCACATTTCATCCGACGTCCAACCTAGCTTATCTTGTACCGTCATTAGAGAGCCCGAGTACCAGTAACCGAAGTTAGAAGGCTTACCGGCTGAACCACGCCACCATTTAGCGACTTCATAAGGTTCAAGTGCCGCGTTTTTAACTGGGTCAATAAGCACTCGAGAGTACTGCAGTTTGAACGCTTCTAATTCTTGGCCCTCGAGGTTCTTCACGCTGGCCAACATCCCCGAAGTGAAATCAGGATAGAAAACCTTGATTGCTGAGGTTGCCGCACCTAAATGCAAGTCATCATAAGGTATCTGGCCATAAGCTTTCTGGAAGTTAGGGTCTTTACTTAACTCCCCAATCAACACAAGTTCTACCTGAGACCAATCCACCGCAACCAATAAATGGTCGTCTCGGTGCGGCAAGAAGAAACCCCGAATATAGGTAGACTCACCACGTTTGCTTAGCTGCATTGGGTTAGGGTTTTCAGCGGCCATCCGGCGTGTATTAAGTCGCGAACTAATAATCGGGTACATGCGGTCTGTATCAGGGTCCGTAAGTAGCAAATAGTTCGTGATATACAACTTCATTCGCTGTTCTATCTGAGCCAGCTTGTTAATTGCTGTTATTACTCGCTTGGCTGTCTCTGTCGGGTACTGTTCACAACACTGTTCAGCAAGAACTTGTAACGTTTCGTCCGGTAGCTCGGTTAACTGGCCGTAGCGTTTCCATTCCTTAATCCAAAACGCAGGGTCCGCGCCTAAACGTTCAGCATATTCAATCAGCTTACCGCGTGCCTCCGCATCCGTTTTGATATCGCCTTTGATATAAACGAAAGGCAGATACAGTAAGTCGTGAAATAACGTGCGCTGTACCATGTAATGTGAGAAGTTGCCGCGTAAGTCGAGTTCCTTCTTCTTGAGCTTGAACTTTTCTTCTGCCATCCAGGGTATTGATACCGGCCCTGAGGTTAGTGTCGCAAAATCGAAGTCTTCAACGGCCATGTCTTGGTCGTATGCTTGTATAAACTCCGCATAACCCTCTTTCAGAAACAATATCTTGTCACGATAGCGCTGGTACGAAATACCTTCCTTACCAACATACCATTTAGGCTGTTTCTGATAGAGACGCGGGGCAGGGGCCTCGGGGAACTCTAAGGTTTGGAGTAGTTCGCCTAATTCCTTAATCACTTCGATATAGTTAGCGCGTTCCGTTTCACGGCGGGAAAGAACCGCGTCTTTGTTAACACGCCAGCCTTTTACCCAGCAATCCGAGTAAACGTAACACATAGGGTTTTCTTGCTCGAAGAACGTGCGTAACACGGCAGGGTTCGTGTTCTGCATGAACTGACATAGCCAGTCGTAAATACGTACACACCAGTAAGCATCGTCCGCACCGTAGTGAAGGACTTCTTCACCTGTAAGCAATCCCATATGTGCTTTACCCTGAAGGGCATCTTTAAATGACGTCTGCTTGTAGCCAAAGATACGTTCTGTGATCTGCTTTAGGTTGTAACCGTAGTTAATCGACTTCACATACCCATTGTAGCTATGGTCGGCCTTCGACTCTTTGGCCAATACCTTTTGCATAAGTTCTTGCTGAGCGGTATCTAACTTTCTAAAGTCTTGAACCCCCGCGAAGGTACGGCGTATTTGAGGGATAAGTTTCTTAATCCCTAGTAGGTCCGACTGGCGGAATACTTCAATATCATACTGGTCCGAATTATAGGCCGATACCGCCATTTGAAGCGTGTCTACGTAGTTCCAACCTAAGTCGATACCTAAGCTTTTAAAGCACATCGTCCGCTCAAAGGGATAGTTATGAATTATTTTTAGCGGATTGTCTGCCATATATTGAACAAAGCTACGGATAATATCTGGCGGTATCCGATTGTCTGCATCAGCGTGAGCGGCGTTTGCATAATAAACGGTAGTATCCCCTCGGATATACAGAGAAAAGCCCGTCACCGTTGTTCTATTGATATCGAAGACCAGCTTCTTAGGGTTACGATAGTCCTCATCATCTTTGTTTAACTTCATGAATTGGTTCAGGCCTTCATGCCTGTCAGCATCATGGGTTTCGATATCGAAACCCACAGGCTGTCCCATCTGGTTAATTTTGGCTTTGATTTCCTCGAGAACATGGACGTTACGAGCATCAACCAATTGCTCGACTAGTCCAGTTCTCTCGTTAATTTGCGAGTACATTACTTCTGCTCGGGTTTCGTATTAGCGACATAACCACCCTGAGAGAATGACCCACACATTTTTTTAATCTTTGGGTTAATTTTCTCATTCTCAGGGCCTTTTGGCTTATCCCTAACTACTACTTCAGGTGCGCTTTCTTCGGGCTTTTCAGAAGGTAGGGCGGGTTCTTCAAACAACCTACCTAACTCAGCCATAACGCGCTGAACACCCCCTTCGTTATGTTTCGCAGCGAAGTATGCTTCTTTGAGAGGTAAAAGCTGTTTAGGGCTAAGATAGCCCAGCTTATACAACGCTTGGTTAATCCCCTCATCTTGTAAGAAAACGATTTTCTTAGAGATTTCATCAAACATCGAGTCTTGTCTGGGGAAAGCCACCGTTTGTTCGATGATTTCTTTACTAAAAGCAGTCTTTACTTTTATATCAGGGTTATACCCTTTAACTTCCGGCATTGGTGTACCTGAACTTGCTTCTGGTAAAACTTCATCAACTTTTTGCATTGGTGGAACAAATGGCATCGTCAGTCTCCTTACTCTTCGTTATTCAAATTAAACGCCGCTTTAAGGTCCAGCGCTAACGATAGAAGTGCACTGGCCCCGAGATAGATTTCTGAATCGAGACGCGCTTCCTGTTGGTCCTTAGGAATATCGTCGCTTTCTTCAATCAAGCGGTCTGAATACTTGATACGCTTAACCGAACCATCTTCACAGAGCATAGCGGTCAATTGGTCGTCATAACTGACAGCAAGTTTCTGAACGAGCTTGCCTGAGTCTAAACACAGTTGAATTTCTTCTGAGGCCAGTTCTTGATTTTTTGCACGGATAACCGCTTTGGTCTCATCTGTGGCTTGAAGCTCAGTCTCTTCGAGCAATTCAAATTTGTCAGGGTGGCCATTAACAATCCAGCTTGTTAGGTCTGAAGCGAGAGACCGTCTTGCGAATGGTACTACCGGTAAACTACCCAGCGCTTTGCGAAGTACCGCAAGGAAGATTTCAGCCTCACCATCTGAAGAGGCATTCACTAACACTAGTTTATGCTCTGGGATGATTGTGCCAATAGTCGAGGTTTGGTCTGTGAACGCACGCGGCGTTAGGTGCGTAACTATTTCTTCTTTTAAGTCTTGTCGCTGTTTTTTCCCAACCGGTGATCCCGTTTCCGCTTCAATAAGCTTAACTTTTTCTTCTAACTCACGGTTGATAACACGGGCCGGTAGTATCTTGCTTTCTTTCAAAAGCTTAACCGTGTAAATACCTTGAACCTCATGAGCCAGTAACGAACCAATGATAGGCGCAAAACCTAATGAGGCTAGGTTATGCGAACCACAAGGGTGAAAGGGGATTGCCTCTAGTGCTTGCACTAGGTTAGACAAATCTACATTTTGAGTGAGTGAATAAATCTTTGCGTTTTTAAAATACATCGTCAATTTCCTGTTTTTAGTTAGTTAAGCTGGTAGTTGCGGACTGTACGTTGATACCTTACCTTCATACAGTCTCGCGATTTCGTTCCAGTTTTGTGTACCGTGTGAGCCCTTGGCCGGAAGCATCAAAATACGGTCTTCACAAACGTGACAGAAGCAAGCCCAGTTACTCGCGCCGCCAACCCCACAATCAGGGCACACCACACGAATCATTTTAAGTTCTGATATTTGCATTTTTCTTTGCTCTCTTATCACGAATGGTGATGTACACAAGTATTATAGTGTCTAGTAAAACCCCTAGTGCAATGCCTGAAGCTAAAGACTTTTCAAAACCTAAGTCTGTGAAAGCTTGAAGTGGAATAATCAAGGCCCCCGCTGTTAAATAAACCAGTAACACCATAGATAACAATTCTAAAATTATATTTTTCACAGTTCTCGTATCCTTTATTTCTTTCGTAACTTTTCGGCTTGGTTTTCCAGTCGTTTATAAACGGTGTTACATTCCTCTAGAAAGATAGCGAAAGTCTCTTCGTCGGTATTGGCCTTATCAAAGTTCGACCAATCAAAAGTATCTAAATAAGCCGCAGCCGTAGTGAGAGCGTTAATCCTGGCTTGTCGCCTCTTGTCACTTAATGACATTGCTATACCCTCATCCAAGTTTGATAATCGGCTTCGGTAAGATGCTTCTCTCGTTCTGCTTGCTGGCGCTCATGTTCAACTAAAGCGCTCTTATGCTCTGAACAAGCGAACTTATAGGCAAAGCCGTTCTCTCGGTAAACCGCTCGGTTCGTCTTAGGAGCGCAGAACGAACACCACGGGCCTAGCTGTTTAGCTTTAAGTTTTTTCATGGTCTTGTTTCTTTATTTCACACTCTACGTCGTAGCCAGTAACATGATGCCTGTTGGTCCAGTAGTTGTCGCAGTAATTAGACTGAAAACCTATAATAGAGTCATTGAAATCATTAGGCTTTGAAACTATTGCGACTTTGTGTTTCTTTAGCAATTCCGCTAAGTCTTTGTAAAAATCATCCATCACTGTTGCCCCTTGCGTAGTTGTTCTAACTGGCACTCAATAAACTGAATACAGTGCTTTATCCCTTCTAAATAAGGCTCCTGAAGCTGTTCATAGCGCTTTGGTACTACAACACTGCATTGTATTTCTTCAAGCAAATCATCAAGCGCCTCAATCTTCCGCTCTAGGGCGAATTTGTTTAGTGCTTGCTTAGCTTCGCGTGTTGGTCTGCGCAATACATTTGCCGTTGCTTGCCACTCTCTGTGTCTTTCTATCTTTTCGGCTGTCTTTTCCATAAATACACATTGGCGAAGCATATCTTTTTCATGCGAAGAACAGCGCTCTTCAAGTTCCCTCACGCGCTCATTAGACTTTTTTAGTTTTTCTGTTAGCGAGTCGATAATTTGTTGCTGGATCACTGATGCCGTGTTGCTTACTGTCACACCGTTACCCATTTTCTTGCTCCTTGCGTAGTTGTTCGAAGCTTGTTGTCTCAATTCTATGCTCGTGACTTTTAAGCATGTAAAGAGGTATGTAGCAATCACCTTCTGTGTCAGGGTAAAAAGCACCTTCCTCTACTTTTGCGTATTTAACTTGGTCTCCGTTAGTAAAGCCAACATGCAATAGCTCTTTACTGGAAATCTCTTTCTCCAAACCCGCAACACGTTCATTAGCCTTTGCTAGTTCTCCCCGCTGAATTTCTACATACTTAGCGGTATCCTCGGCATCTTCCTCAAGCAATTTACATCGAGGTTCTAGGCTCCAAACTTTAGTCACTAACTCCTTATGTGATTCAATTAAGGCCTCAGTAATACTTTTCCCTAGCTCAACCTTTACGTTCTTCCGACAGTAATCCCAGATAGGGGTTAGAACCTCTTTGTATTCTTTGTTTACTCGAGAGAGATTTTCCAAACGCTTATTCGCATCCCCTAAAACCTTTTGACAATCCTCAAATGCCTCAAATAAGTTTTTATAACCCTCTTCGTCCTTGCTTAGCTCCCCGTCCATTTCGTTCAAAGCTTCTACAACTCTAGTCATTGGCATCCTAAAACCGTTGCAATAAATGAAACCATTGTTAAATTTGTATTTGCTCACGCCACTTTCTCCCTCTCAAGCTGGTCGCTCTCCCACTTTGAGAGATAATCGAACGCACCAAGGTTTTCGTAAATTTTGCCAAGGGTCTCGAGGTCGAGGTTTTCCGTTTCGTCCATAACGGGAATAGCGACCCAGGCCATCGTGATAATATGGAGTGGATTTTGTTTTTCTTTGAAGGCTACATGAACATCGTTAAGGTATTTATTTAAACGTTCATCGGACTGGCGGTATCGCGATTGAAAATAATGCGGTTCACTTACGACGTACTCTTTGCCTGTCTGGTCACGACAAACCACAGAACATTCGTAGTACCAATTGAAGCAACCCTTCTCAACGCTCTCGGCCACATCCACCGTTACGTTAAGTTCCTCGCCCGTCTTATAGTCAATAAGCGTGCAATACTTCGTTTCACCCAACACCATCGCGATAGCAAAGTTCTTCACTTTGTCGCGAACCACAAGGTCTAGGTACTTTCTAGGGTTGTATTTCTTATTACGCTTGGCTTTCTTTTTCATCAGTCAATTTCCGGTTGTCTATCTTCTTGCTGCGACGCTTTTTAGGCTTATCCCAGTTAAGGCGCCCAACGTTCGAGTCTACTAATAAGATCCCCGTAGGGTCCCAGCAGAACCACGCATACTCGCAGCTATCACCACCCCCACCACTAAAGTCAGGGCGAGGTACCGCGACAATAATTTTATCGGGCGGATTATCAGCCCAGAACTTCTCACGCTTCTTTGTCCCTAAAGCGTTAATACGCATTAAGAAGCATACAAACCCGTGGTCCGCGGCCTCACTGCGTGCTTTGGTGACAAACTCTTCGAAAAGCGAGAATGGGGGATTAGTTACGATAATATCGAAGTGTAATGGGCTGAGGTCTGTCTCTAGGTAGTTCAAACCTTCCTGAATCTCGCAGTAATACTTTTCAAAGTCCTGTGGTACCAAGTCGTAGATATTTCTTTTCAGACCACGACACGGCTCTAGGAACCTAGCTGGCCGGTTGTCGTAGGACGCAAAGTGCCTAAGTGCATCCCAGTCAATATACTTGAATAAGGCTTCGACAAGTTCTCGCGGGGTAGGGTAGTCTTCGAACTCAGCGACCTTTTTATTTGTGCTACTCATAATCGTTCTCGAGGGGCCGAAGCCCCAACCACTATAAGTTGATAGGAATTGCTAAAGCGTCGAAGACAGCTTTGGCCGCTACGGTGTCTTGCTTACCGATAATCGTACCAGCGTGAATTTCGCTTTGTGGTACGTGGAAGAAACCGATGATCTTCCAGAACTTCTTCAGCTCATCACGACTCTCAACAAATCGAGTAGCCATCGCTTTAGTGAAACCCGCTTCAGCTTCAACTTGATCCGCTGTGATAGGGTCGTCACTCTGCAGAGCATCTTCTAAAAAGCACTTGGCAAAGTCACTTAGCTTTTGATACGTGCCGTGACCAAAACGTGAAAGGCCGGTAATGGCGTCTGATTTATCACCTACCAGGGTTTTGTAAAGGCGCATATCATCAGGCTTGAATTCTTTAAGCTTCTCACTAACGTAGTCCATGGTTACCGTGTCGCTGAGTAGCTGGCGATAGTCTTGGTCGTTACTATCAATAAAGATTTCAGTTTCAGGGGATTTGGTATTTACCAGCTCGGCAATAACATCATCCGCTTCTCGGCCTTCACATCGAATTTGAATGCAGCCTGAATGTGTAAGTAATTCACGAAACTTATCCATGAAGAGGTAAAATTCGTCGGTAGAATCGGAGCTGGCTTTATAGGCTGGGTGGATATCTTGGCGAGGCTTCTTAGCGTTCGCACCATCCCAAACCCATATTAATGAGCCATAAGGTGAGTTATTTGCACAGGCCTGAACATAGGCGTGAATAGCCCAGCTAGGACCATCGCTTTCAAACTTGCGGCGAAGAAGGTTATTACCATCACAAATGTGTAGTTTTAGCTTTGTCATATCGTCAATTTCCGAGAGTAAAAGGGCCGGACTAGCCGACCCTTTTTAAGTTAATTAAAAGGTTATTGTGCTGCGATTTGGCCTTGTGCCGGACCAATCAGTTTGAATTCCAAGGTACCCCACTTGTAAGTGATACCTTTAGGAGCAACCGGTTGGTTAGACACTTCAACAATCACTTTCTGACCTAATAAACCAGCTTGCTTACACGCATTGTGGAAGTTCTGCCAGTTCTGCCATCCCGTCTTAGCCGTAGTATGACCAATCATAATACCTGCTTGAGCAATTACCTCGCCTTGTTGGTTAGCAATGTCGTTGATTAAGCGCATTGGTAACTGAACGCTGGGGAACGGTACGTTAGGCTTTTTCGGGTCTGTGGTGGTGCCGTAGGCTGTCATTACCGCATTCGCCCAAGGTTGGCCATCTGAGCCAATCAAACCATCGTATGTGTGAACGTAGTTGGTTTGGTCACCTGTAGCCCCTGCTACGGTCCAGCGAACCATTTGGCACAACATATAGCCCACGTTCTCAGTCATATCAATCTCAACCTGGAAGGGGTTAAGAAGTGTTGACGGAGCACTACCTAAAACCATACCGTGGTAGCTTGGCTTCAGCCAATCTTGAACCAACAGGTCAGAGTTAGACATGGTATCCATCGACATTTCGCGCTGACCAATAAACTTAGCCAACTCTGGCGGTAAGTTCGCTGGTAGGTCCATGCCGGTGTTTCCAACTGGGTTCACAGCCATAGGCGTTTGCTGAGCCTGAGCCGTTTGCTGGGCTTGCTGGGCTTGCTGGGCTTGCGCTGCTTGCTGTGCTTGTAACTGTTGTTGTAAGTGCTGTGGAATAGCACTTGTTTGCTGCGTATTAACCGGCGTGGTATTAGCTTGCTGGTTAACAACTTGGGGGTTAGCTTGGTTCATGGTTTGTTGTGGTGTGGCTCCCGCAGTCTGAGTATAAGTCTCAGTCTGGTTAACAACCTGAGGGTTAGCTTGAGCCTGTGTAGCTTGCTGCTGCGTAGTATCGGCTTGAGCGGTGTTAGCTTGCTGGTAGTCTTGACCTACGGCTTGCTGGGTAACTTGAGTTTCTTGCTGAGCAGTAGCGGCTTGAGCTGCGTTATTTTGAGCAGCGGCGATCATTTGTTCGATATTGTTCATCGTCAATTTCCTGATTGTAGATTAATTACATTTTGATTAATTACTGTTTGTGCGGCTTTCGCCCTTCGCTTTTCTCCGAAGTCCAGCTATAGCGCAGTTTAATGCGGTATAGATGGTAACCTTAGCTTATTAATTAACCTTCGTCAACTAATGTTGCTAATTCTTTTTCAGCGTCGTCTAAGACCATTCTTATTGTCGCTAAATTATTCTTTGCTTCTGCAAGGAACGTTGCTAATTCCTCACCTTCAAGAGTTTGAAGCGTGTTTTGCATTTTTAGTATCCCATACTCCATTAGATGCTCTGCTTTGTCCGTAGGGTTTTTCATCGACTTAGATAAAAAATCTAACTGGGACTTCAGAAGCGTGGGAAGTAACATAACCTCAGTCGGCTTAAACTTCAGCATTTCTATTCTCCATAACGGTTTGATGGAATTCGTCTGTATACAGCGCGAGTTGTACAGCGAGTGCAACTTTTGTCATTTTCATAATGGTCCTTAAGCGGCTTGCATTATTGGGGTTACAAGGTCAACCGTCACACCTTCTTCAACTTGTGTACGGTCATTCGATTTATTCAGCAGTTTCTTAGCTACGTGAAGCTCTAGGCCACCACGATAGACAAGCAAGGTAATTCTCACGGCTTTCTCTCGAACACCCCGAAGCGCTCTTCGATAGTTCTGGATGAATGTCGTGTCTTGCCAGTCGAAAGAGGTAAATATCATGTGGTCTACATGACCCCAGTTAAAACCCACACCAGCTACTTCAGGGCTACAAATCAACACATCAATTTCACCTTGGCGAAACTTGTGGTCTATTTCTCCGCGTCGGCTGGTTATGCTGCCGTTTATATACTCAGCACGTAGACCCATTTTTTCGCATATCTTCTTATAGCGTGCATGGGCCGCAACAACAGTTTCGAAGATAATCAAAGGTTCTTCGTTAAACTTGTGCGTCTCAAGGTGCTGCATAAGGTGTGCGTCTTTACCATCAGAGTCGTTATGCTTTAAACCATACTCTTCTGGGCATTGCATGATCTTAAAGCAGCGCTGTAGCGTTACCGCTTCGTTTTCAGCTTCTAAGAAATCATCTTCTAGTTCAGTGATACCTTTTTGCTTAATATCGTTAAACGCTTTGGCCTGAGACTTTGACATGGTGCACATTTCGGCAACGATAATTTTCTTTTCCTTGCCGTAAGCTTGTTCATATGTAACCCGACGACTGTGCTTATCAATAAGCGCTTGAAGTCGGTCATGGTTCTTCCACATGAAGGGCTTCCCATACTCATCTAACATGGCGTGCCACATCATGAAGTTGTTGTACGTTGGGTAGTACAGGGGATTAATTAACTTCAAGCCTGGATACGCGGAACACAACCGGCCATTGATAAAGGTTCCCGTCATGATCAACAAGTCACCTCCGCGCTTCATGTACTGGTACATTTTGTGGGTGCGCTTGGGACCAATGAACGTGTTGGGTTTTCTGTAATGCGGTTCGCCGTGAGTGCTGAAACCCAAATGCCACTCATCACCACAGAGGTGATAGGTGTCAGGGTATCGTTCAACAATTTCTTTGTGATTGTTGGCAAAGGCATCGAACCCCATCATAAATACTTTGGTTTCTTTGTTCGCGAACTGCTTAGCGCGTTGAGCTGGCGTACCATCTATCACCATAATTTGGTGAGGCTCTAAGTCTGACCACAACAATAATTCATGGTAGTTCTTTACGAGCAGAGATTTAGGCATCGTCCAAATAACGCGGCCATCTTTAGAGTGATGGTAAACCCAGAGGCAACCGGCCGGAGTTTTACCGGTACCGGCCTCGGATAAGTCCATAGAACGAGAGTTCGCCAGTGAAAAACCTAAGTGCTCGATTTGATAGGGGCGCAATGACAGTGAATCTCTTCTGTCATACACATCATTCATATCGAACCAGATTTCGTTAGCTGGCTGCTTTGGTATCTTTTGAATGCTGGTCATAATGGTTAGTTAATTTCATCAAATTAAGTAAATTAGTCGTGGCCTGTTGACTAGCCCCCTTCTCAAGTAACGTTACAATTTCTTGTAAATCGTTTCTCAGGTCTGGGAACACTCTCTCGATTGGGAACTCAGATTTAAGAAGTATCTCGAGTAAAAATTCCATTGGGACCTCTTTAGTCCCAGAAAGAGCCAAAGAAACTTTGGCTTGATTGCAGCCTAGCGCGTCTGCAAGGTCTTTCTGCTTAAGGTCTTTTTCTCGTATCGCATTCTTCAAAAGAGCGAGTCTTTCTGAAAATTTCAACATGGCTATCGTGTCTCTTATCGTCAATTATTCTTATGCTACTTTGTCAAACGAACGGGTACCTTTGCAGTACTCGGATAATACGTAACTCCCCAAGTGTTCGAGGGGCAAGCTGATTAAATCTTGTAGTGGCATAAGTTCACTAAGTTTCGTTTCTAAACGATGAACGTGTTTTGGGAGCACCATTGAGGAGTCACCGCAGAAGATCACCGTTCTAGGAGACGTCTTTGCAGCCGTGGCCAGCTTCAATACAGATTCGTTATCGGTGTTCTTCAAATCAACAAACACCATTGGGTGAATATTGGTTTTATCAATGTGTTTGATAGCGTGGTTCATGCTCACAGCGAACAAAGGCTTCACCCACGTATAAAGTGGAGAGTTCAACCGTTCTAAGCACGCAAGCCATACCGCAGCATCCGGTAGTTGTTCTTCGTCTAGGAAGTAAGTTTTTCCATTCGGTACCGGTAACATAGCTTGAACCAGTGGGTCGGCTACAATGTTGTTGAACTTACTTAAGTGGATTTTGCTTAGCTTACGTGTGGCTAAATTCACATTGATATTATGTGAGCACTGGTTTCTCAGTTGTTTAACCGTAAGATTTGATTTGGTGCTTAGGCCGATAAAGTTCCAGCCATGCGGACAAGTATCTTGGTAGATATAGTTAACACCTTCGTCCTCGTGAATACCATAGTGCCCGAGGGGTGCGGGTTCTTTTTGCAGTTGCATCGTCAATTTCCTGATTGTCTGAGTAATTAAAAATTAGATTTGATAATATTTATTACCCCAGTGTTAAAGAATTCTGCCAGATTTTGTAAGTCTGTCAAAGTTATTTCTTTGGTCCCTCGTCTTAAGCGACTGAAACTACTTCCAGCCATCCCGAGTTTCTTCCTCAGCGCCTCGCCATCATCATCAAACGTAAACGTTGTGTGGAAATCTATTCGCATCCCAATAGCCTTGTGCAAGGGGGATACAACCTCAAGTTGAAGCGATACTGGCTCCAACTTGGGTTGGGACTTAGTGTTTAACGACATTAGAAAGATTCGGGATATCTAACCC
>TARA_B100001057_G_scaffold63371_1_pt1 | contig 21768 bp, 31 predicted proteins | sample TARA_B100001057 | Tara Oceans TARA_B100001057 (sample SAMEA2621839) | marine metagenome | biome: marine biome (ENVO:00000447); feature: surface water layer (ENVO:00002042); material: "saline water (ENVO:00002010), including plankton (ENVO:xxxxxxxx)" | depth 5 m
TCTTCACAGTTATTGTCATCTGAAGACAATGTTATTGAAAAAAATAGAACTAATAATTGCAAAAATTTCATTATTTAAGCCTCATATGCAGGTGTACACTTTTTGAGTTCATTTTTAAGTCTCTCTCTAAATGAGGGATCGTCAACAGTAATTGTATGCCTAGGTGTGTCTAACTGAGGAACATCTGGATTAGCCATTTCTTTTGCTAGTAAATCCTTAATAGATTTTTTAGGCTTCCAATCACCAACCAAATGTTTTGCAGCAAGTTTTGACTGTAACTCAGCACCAGGCCAAATACATCCTAATGGTTGGAATAATCCAATAAAATATAAATTCTTTATGTCAGCAGGAATCATTCTGTGAAGAAGTGGTACTTTTCCATTCTCATAATTTATAAAATCTTTATCAAAGAAGGAATGTTTGATCTTGAAGCCTGTACACGCAATAACAACATCAAATTCTTCCTCATGACCATCAATAAACATAACTTTATTATTATTAAAACTTTTAATATCTTTCTGAGGGGTAACTTTTCCATGTCTCACTGCATAATAAAGTTCTGAATTTACTGTTGGATGTGTAGCAAATATGGGTTGCTTAGGTTTTTGAAGACCAATATCTTCATTTTTACCCTGAAATCTTTCTAGCATATATTTCATAAATGGTGCTCTAAAAATTCTTGGCACCCATCTGCTTTTTATTGCATATAGATCTGTAGGAAGTCCGTACATAAATTTTGGAATTAAATAATATCCCCGCCTCCAACTTATAGAAGTTGACTTAGCAACTCTGGCAGTTTCGACAGCAACATCACAAGCAGAATTGCCTCCACCGATTACTAAAACTTTTTTACCAGCAAAAGGTTTAGCTGACTTAAAATCATGAGAGTGCAAATATTCTCCAGTAAATTCTCCAGGATAATCTGGATATCTTGGTTCATGATGATGTCCGTTGCATACTACTAAGGCATCAAAATTTGAGATCTCTTTTTTGTTGGACTCAATATGACACCATTCAACAGTCCATTTATCATTATCAGATTGTTTGCATTTAACTACTTCAGTTCCAAATTTAATATTTTTTTTAATATCAAAATGATCTGCATAACTATTAAAATATTTAAGTAGTTCTTTGTGTGAGGGGTAGTCTGATGCAGATTCTGGAAGCGGATAGTCTTCATAAAAAGATGTATATTTTGAGCTAATGATATGTGTAGTCTCAAAGACACTTGAATGTCCTGATGGATCATTAAATCTCCAATTCCCTCCAACCCCATTACATCGTTCAAATGCAGTGACCTCAAATCCTTGATCTGTAAAGTTTTTAATTGCTGAGATTCCAGAAGGTCCTGCACCAATTACAGCAACTCTCATTATTGCTCACCCTTTGTATTTGGAGGACCAAATATAAAATACAGTGCCTCATTTAAGTTTTTTGCATCTCGAATATCCTCAATAATTCTCGTCCATCCCATAAAGGTTATTCTCGAAGGATTAAAAGTATTAACATTTTTAACTAAGCCAAATTTAACTTTTTCATCTTCATGTTCAAAAGTCCCAAACATCTTGTCCCAGATAATAAGCAAATTTCCATAATTTTTATCAATATATTGTGAGTTTGATCCATGATGAACTCTATGGTGAGATGGAGTATTCATAAACCATTCTAAAGGCCCTAATCTATTAATTATTTGAGTGTGCCCAACGATACCCCATAATGTGCTTATCACACCAGCAACAGCAACTAGCGTTGGATCAAATCCAATTATTGGCAAAACCATAAAGAAAGGTATTTTTGATAGTGGTCCAAACCATGCCTGTCTGAAAGAAACTGCAAAATTCATTTCTTCACTAGAATGATGGCTCATATGAATTGCCCACAAAAAATTCACTCTATGAGAAATCCTATGATAAAAATAAAATACAAAATCAATTAATATAAAAGTAAGCATCCAAAGAAGCCAAGATGGGAGAATTTCAGAAAGATTTATTAATTTAAATTGATACAAATAAAAATGAAACGCTAATGTGATGCCTTTTAAAGCAAAAACCATTGTAATATTTCCTGTCAAAAGACCAATTGTGCAAAGAGTATCGTTTTTTTTGTATAGATTCTTGTTATGTATGCTTGAAATAAAAACCTCAAACAAAATAATTGCAAAAACAATTGGTGCTCCAATTGCGTATACCTCTGTTACTGATAAATTAGTCATATAAGTTAAAAGTTTCTTTTTATAGGCCTAATAGTCTATAAAATTTCTTTAATTCCCTCAATTGAAATTAACATTCCTTGATGGATAGCATCGGCAAATATTTCAGGGTCTATTTCTGTTTTCCATTGTAGTATGCAATTATTTTTACCATCTGATGATATCTCCATAGTCGCTAGATGATGATTAAGCGGAGTTCTTGTTTCTACCGCTGAATATTTTAAGGTCATATTTTCATTATCAAGAAGAACGATTTTCTCCTTAACCATTCCCATGCCAGTCATTTCAAAAACTCTGCAATCACCTTCCATAGAAATTTTATCAATCGTTGGAACCCAATCACATCTTGTGACATCAGACAAAATATTCCAAAGATGTTCTGCAGAACAGTTAAAGTAAATTTTTTCTTTGATAACTTTCATAGGATTAATGGGACTATAATAATATATATAAGAAATTAAATGTGAAATCAGAGGGGGTATTATGTTTGATGCTTATCATTCTTCGTTTTTAGCATTATGGGTGATCTTAACAACAATCATTGTTCAAGCTATTGTATATATTAGACTGCATAGAAGACAAAGAGGATATAAAGTTGGTGTTATGGACCCTGCACTTGGACAAACGTCTTTTTTATTTAGAGCATACAGAACATTTTGGAATTCAATTGAAAATATTATTCCATTGTTTGGAATCGCCATATTAGCAATTCTTTCTGAATATGATTCACTAAAACTATCTATTATTTTATGGATCTACGCTATATCTCGAATTATACATATGATTATTTACTACAAAGTGGTTACAAACAAAAACCCTAGCCTCAGAAGCATACCTTTTGGCATTGGTTTTCTAGCGTGCTTTTATTTAATAGTCGATCTAGGTATATTTTTATTTTAGTTTTCAGCTCTTAGTTAATATAATGAAAATATGACATATCAAGCTCATTTGTTTGTAGCATTAACTATTGGTTTTATAGGCACGATGATTTGTATTTCTCTTTATAAAATGAATAAAAATAGGCAAGCACAAATTTTCATGTTTCTAACAGTTGGTATGATGGCTTTTTGGATGTATGTTGCTACAAGTTATCTGCTCTAATTATTCATCAAAAAAAACATAGTTTTTAAACTTACAATCATTTTAGATAAATCATTTTTGGAACTTCCACCATATACATATAAGTCTGGTCTAACTAAAACAAACTGATAGGTTTCAAAAATCTTATTTAATCTTCCATCAGGATCATCATCATCTGATAAATGCAAATATTCTATTGCTAGGTAATCAACTACATCCTTTGCTTCTTTGCTAATTTCATAGCTATCACATTTTGTGATTATTACAAATTTTGATCTTATGACTTCGTCTAACATAACCGTTTTTTTATCAATTGTTATTCTTGGTTGAGGAATTGGATAGCCTGTAATTCTATCATCAGGATTACTAAAAATTCCCTTAGGAATATGAGGAAACCTGACACCATACCCAGTGCTTTTTGGTTTATATTCTTTTCCTTTTGCAGCTGCGCAAAAACCCTCTATTATTTCACCAATTGTTATTGTTTGCGCAACAGTCCATTTAGCATGTGGATATCTTTCTTCTTTGAAAGTAGTTAATATTTTTTTTGAAGCTTTGTTTTTAAGTATTAAGTCTAATTTCCATGCTATGTTAGCAACATCTCTAATACCAGTTCCCATTCCTGCTCCCATAAAGGGTGGCATTTGATGAGCAGCGTCTCCTGCAATAAGTACTTTATCTTTGAACCATTCATTTGCAATGCATGCATGAAATTTATATATAACTGCCCTCTCTAAAAATGCATTATTTTTATTAACCCAAGGAGATAAGAGATCCCAAATAATTTCCTCATTCTTAAAATCCTCTTCGTTATCGTTTGGCATTACTCTGAACTCAAATCTAAGGTGACCTCTTCTGCCATGAAGAAAGGTGCATGGTCTTTTTGGATCACAAACCTGTATGAGTTCATTCTTCAGATTTATATCTTTTGTTAAATGTGCGTCACATACTAACCATTTCTGGTTATAACCAAGATCTTCTAATTGTATTTTGAGTTTTTTTCTAACAAAGCTACTCGCACCATCACATCCTATTAAATATTTTGCTTTAATTTCAAAGTTTTCAGATTGCTTTTTACAAATAAGATTTACGCTTGTTTGATCGTCTAAAAAATCTATAAGCTCACACGATTCAATAACATCAATATTTTTATATGTGCTTACAGTATCTCTAAGAAAAGACTCTAATTCTGGTTGATAAAATAGAACCTGATTAGGCCATCCCATCTTTGAATCTCCCTTTGGTTGATCAATTGTTTGAATCGGTTGTAAATTTACATCAGAAAAATGAACTCTATCTATTTGATTTGAATTTTCAACAACCATATTTGCAATACCAAATTTATCAAACACTCTAAGTTGCTCAGCATCAGTATTGATTGCTCTTGCTGTTGGAGAAGGACCATTATTTTTCTCGATAATACAAACAGTGTGTCCATATTGAGCTAATAGAATTGAAAGGACCGCACCAACAGGACCATAACCACAAATTGCTACGTCATATTCTTTCAATTTAATTATTAATTTTTAATAGTTGATTCTGGCTCTTGAATTACTGAATTCTCGATATATCCAATACCCTCTATTTCAACTTTCACTTTATCACCAGGCTTAAGCCAATTTTGAGTTGATAGTGCTGAGCCCTCAGGAGTTCCAGTCGGGATTAAATCACCAGGAGTTAAAGTAAATGCAGTTGAGAGGTATTCAACCAGAGTAAAACAATCATAAATCAATAAACCGGTGTTGGTGTTTTGTCTTTCTTCGTCATTGACAAATGTTTTTAACTTTAAATTGTGAGGATCTTTTATTTCGTCAGCTGTAACAATATAAGGACCAAAAGGACAATGTGTATCCCACGATTTTCCCATAGTCATGGTATGTGGAGGACCTCTGTACTGCCAATCTCTTATAGTAAAATCATTCACAACAGTATACCCATAGATGCATGATTCAGCTTTTTCATATGGCACATGCCTACATTCTTTACCCACAACAAAACCCATTTCACCCTCATAATCAAGCCAGTCAGATGCATTGGGCCTATGAACTTTTCCATAGGGATCATTTACTGAAGAATTTTGTTTATTAAATATATTTGGGAAGGTTTCCTGGAGTTCAACTCCACTTGAATGATGGTTGGTCAAATCCTTCGCTTCATCAACATGCTTTTTATAATTTAATCCCACAGCTAGAATTTTGTTGGGTCTGCTAATTGGAGCTTTTATTATTACATCATTAACATCCATGCCAGTTTTTCTTGATTCAACAAAATCATTTGCAATATCTAAGCCCTCAGACCCAAGCTCAATGAAACTTATCATATCGCTTGGCAAGTTTGCATCTGAAAAGTCTATTACAGTGTCATTGTACAAGGCACCGATTTTATAATTAGAGCTATTATTTTTTGTTGTGAAAGTAAGCAGTTTCATGGTTTATAGTATAAATAAATTGATGAGTAAGTATAATATTTACAGGATAATTTTATGGAAAAAATATTTAATAAAGATCTATATCAAAACTTTTCTTCAAGTCATGCACCAGATGACTTTCATCATATTGCTTTTAAGACAACTAACTATGAAGCAATGGTTAGTTTTTATAAAAAACTTTTCGGCTGTGAGCCTCTTTATCAAAGTAATATGATTACTTTTCTAGCTTTCGACGATGAACATCATAGGATAGCAATTGCAAACACCTCCGGTGTTTTAAAAAATTTAAATTTTATCCAAAAAAATATTATGAAATTTAAAATTTTTTTAAATAGAAAACTTCCCTCTATTGAGGGCTTGGATCATATTTCTTATAGAATAAATCCAATCGAAAATTGGTTTGATTTTTATTTTGGTGCGAAAGAGAGAGGTTTAGAACCGCTTTGGACAATTAATCATGGCTGGATTAGTGGCATTTATTATAAAGATCCTGATAATAATCTTGTTGAAGTATTCTTTGAGCATTTTTCTTCTGCAGATGAGTTTAAACAGAATATTTCTCCTGACTTTGAAGATGAGCCAATTGGAACTAACATGGATGTTGAAAAATTATATGAAATGTTTAAATCAGGAACACCATTCTTAGAGTTAATACAAAAAGGTAATACTGTCCCAGAAGGGAAAAAACCTGTTTCTGGTCTTGAAGCAGTCACCAATATGAAAAAAAAGTTTAAAGATTAATTTTCTTTATATGTCATCATTAGATATTAAACTTTATCATGCTAATTGGTCTTTATGCAGTCAAATGGTTAGAGTTGCCCTTTATGAAAAAGGTCTTCAGTTCAAAGAGAAACATATTAAACTTTGTGATCAGTATCCTGAAGGAGAAAATCTTAGCAAGAGTTTTTTAAAACTAAATCCTCTGGGTACTGTTCCAGTAATAAATATTAACGGTAATATTATTCACGATAGTGCAAAAATAATTTCAGAGCTAGATAAGCTTCAAGGTTCAATAGATATTTCGCTATATGAGTCAGCTGATGAGAAAACAGAATCTTGGATTAAAGACACTACCATAACTGAAGGTGTTGAATTTGCTTCAACAATCGGCACAATTCTTCCAGTTTTTTCAGCTCCCCTTATTCAGTTTATGATTAAAAAATTATCTGTTAAATCCATTGTAAAAATTTTATTGAAACATCCAAGACGAGATAGAAAAATGATTTTTTTATCGATGTATTTTTTTGGGATAGCATCAAATATGCCCAAAATTGGTATCAAAAATTTTGCAAAAGAATTACTGAGTATAGAAGACTGCTTAACAGCAGGAAATGAATTTTTCTATGAGAGTTTTTCTCATGTTGATGTAAATATGATGTGTCTTTTTCAGCGACTAAAAGATCTTCAACTAGATGAATGTTTAAAAACAAATAGAACACCCTTAATTAAAAAATACTGGGAGAAGTTGAGGGAAAGGGATAGCTATAAAAAAGGAATACTAAATTACTACACTGAAAAGGAATTCCAAATTATAAAAGAATTCTATAACAACAAATCATCTATTTTTTTGAAGCCTATTCTGGAGAAGATGGAGATAAGATAATGAAAAATTTTACTTTAAACATACTTGTATTTTGCGCGCTTCTCTTTTGTTCACAATTTTCGAAAGGTGCTCCAAATATAGTAATCATCTTAACGGATGACTTAGGCTGGGGTGATGTTTCTTATAATGGTGGTCCTATATCAACACCTAATATTGATAAGCTTTCTAATAATGGTGTTCAGATGAACAGATTTTATAGTGCGCCAACATGCAGTCCAACAAGAGCTGCCCTGCTAACAGGTATTAATAGTTTGGCGGTTGGCGTTATAAGACCAATAGACAATCCTACTGCAGACAGATATGGGCTTCCTTTGAAATATAAAATAATGCCCCAATTTTTTAAAGATGCTGGTTACCAAACTGCCTTATCAGGAAAGTGGCACTTAGGAATGTTTAGTGATGAATATTTACCAAGAAATAGAGGTTTTGATTCTACGTATGGACATCTTGGTGGTGGCATAGGTTATTTCGATCATGCTGTAGCTGGAAGAATGGACTGGCACAGAAATGGTGAAATATTATATGAAGATGGATACTCAACAACTTTAATAGCTGATGAGGCTGTAAGAATTATTAAAAATAAGTCTGAAGAGAGTCCATTATTTTTATATATTGCATTCAATGCTCCCCATACTCCTATTGAAGCAGAAGAAAATATTATTAAAGAATTAGGATTTATTGAAAATGAAAAAGAAAGGATCTATGCTGCAAACATTCTAAGCTTGGATAGAGAAATTGGTAAAATTATTGATTCAATAGAATCAGAAGGCATTTTAGAAGAAACGATAATTATATTTTTTTCTGATAATGGTCCAGTTTTTAATATAGATCCTATTGCTGGTGTAGTAGCATCAGATATTTTAGACTCAAGAGGAAATACACTAGGCCTAAAAGGAAGTAAAGGCTCGACATATGAAGGTGGGATAAGAGTGCCTGCAATTATTTATTACAAAGGTGTTTTAGAGAAATCTTTAAGTGATCAATTCTTTTTTGTAGATGATGTTCTTCCTACTCTTCTTTCTGCAACCAACACAAAAGCAAATTCAAGTAAATTCACTGGTGTAGACAGATGGCAAGATTTAATAGATAACAATATTAAACCACCGATAAACGTTGTTACTGGAAATGTAATTGTTAACGACGAAAGAGCTCTTTTTAATGACAAGTGGAAACTTTACTACAGTAAAAATGTATACACTGATTCGGAGAAAACTTATGAGCTTTATGATATTTTAAATGATCCGTATGAAAAAAAAGAATTATCCGCTAAATATCCTGATATTTTTAAATCTATGAAGAGCGCACTCAATGAAAAACCATTTGTTTTAGAGCCACCCTATTTTAATCCAACCCATGCTTATTTATATGGAGATTATTACAGAGGAATTTCCGGCTCGCCTTGGCTTAAAAGAGAATATGAAGAAAAAGATTTGCATTCTCCTTTTGTTCAAAATTTAGTTTTCGTTTGGATATTATTTTTAGCATTTAAACAAATAACAATTCCTTCCGTGCTTATATTGATAATGGGAATTATTTTTCTAATTAGAAGAAAAGGTGCTAGTTCATAAGGTTGCTAATGAAGACTTATTGTTTTTTTTTATTATCTCTTTTTTCTTTGAATATCTTTTCTGATCTATCAATTGGATCTATCGAGGAAGTATTTATTAAAAATGGCTCCTATGAGAGGAAAATACAAATTTATAATCCCTTTGGAAGGACTATTAATACCGATACTACATTCATAATTATGAATGATGGTGAGGAGCTATTTTCAGAAGAAGATTCATGGAATGGCATGTCCTGGAATATCGATGATAGTTTTTTAGAATTATATAGATCTGGGATTGAATTAAATGTTGTGATTATAGGTATCAACAGTGCGAAGAGAAATAAAGGCAATACTATCGACGAAACTAGGCGATATGCTGAGTATTTTCCCAAAGAATCAATTCAATATCTTGATAGAGGTATAAAGAAGTATATTTATTCAACTTTTATTAATACTAATAAATTTGATTACCCAAGCTTTCTTTTGAAAGACGTAATACCTTTTTTAGAAACAAAATTTAACATAAAACTCAATAAGAATAATCTAGGTATTATTGGTGCAAGCATGGGTGGTTTGTCAGCAATAAATATTTCTCTTGAATATCCAGAAATGTTTGGATTTGTAGGGTCATTTTCAACGCATTGGGTAGGAATTCAAATAAGTGAATATATAATTTTACCCATCAGAATGGAAATAAATGGAGATGAAGCAACTACTTCAGCTATAAAAAAATATGTGCAAGAAAGTATAGAAAAAATTACAGACCAAAAATTTTATTTTGATCATGGAACTCTCGGTTTAGATTCTTTGTATGGAGTTCCTCAAAAAGAAATCGATGAAATTTTTAATAATAATCAAATAAGATTTCAGACTAAAGTTTTCCCTGGTCACGAGCATGAGTCACCCTTCTTTGGTAAAAGATTTAAGTCTGGTTTGATTTATTTATTGGAAAAATAATTCAAGAATTCTTTTTCTAAATTTCCGGTGGATTGGCATACTCTGTATGGATCAAGACCATACGCTGGATTGCCAACTAGAATTTCTTTAGGTTTGTTAGTGCTAAACCTCCATCTTGTTCCTGTTTCTAATGAGATAAAATCATAAAAAATTACCAATTCTAGTTTTGAGTTTAAAAGATTGTCTATTTTTACTTTTCCTGTTGCAGTCAAAGATGAGTCAAAAATTCTTTTAATATAATCCACATACCTTTCATTGTTCATTTGTCCACAATCGATAGCATCATCAATATCAATAATCTTAATATCAAAATCAATTGAATCTTGCTGATTGGATTTAGGCTTATATTTTTCGTTATCGCCTAGTATTAATTCAATTTTCTTAAATAGCTCTTCTTGTTGATCTTTATTAATTTCAATTTCATTTGAGATATTTACAAATTTTAATGGAGGTATGTAAGAGTTTTTTTCTGCTGGTGAGCAACCAAATAGCAAAAAAATAAAACAAAGATATAAAAATTTTTTCATACAACTATAACTTATAGTTGTCTTTTAGAAACTTATCTATTTTGGAACCTATATATTCATTTTGATCTTTTTTAAAACGATAGTGCCCACCTTTTTCAATTGTTACCAGGATATGATTGCCTTTTAATTTTTCGTGAAGAATTTCTGCTTGATTATATGGAACCCAGCTATCATCTGTGCCATGAATTGTAAGAATATTTGGAATAATGGTTGTATTCAGGTTAACAGGTGAATAGCTATATGACATATCCGATAATGAGTCATTAGAAGATATCCATGATTTAACATAATTGGATTGAGTAAAAAATTTATTATCATCTAAATAGTCAGACGTTTTTTGGAGATCTGTAATCCCAAATAAATTTACTACTGCCTTAGGTTTTTTATTGTATTTACATGGATCTGTATTTTTTACTTCATTAAGGCCTAGCATTAGTGCTAAATGCCCTCCAGCGCTTGCACCTGCAACAATAATATCATTTGAAGAAAAGTTTTCATTATCAATAATAGTTTCAATTTTTTGGTATGCGCATATAACATCTTCAACAGCTTGAGGAGCCGTATTCCTTCCAACCCTATAACCAATCATAAAGACATTATATTTTTGATGGTCGATGAAGTGTCTATGGAATCTTCGCACCCATCTATCAGCTCTTTTGTCTCCAACTAACCATCCACCACCATGAATCCAAATTAAAACTTTATCTGATGATCCTGGATAGAGATCGATAGCCTGCATTTTATCTTTGCCATATGTATATTCGATGGGCATATTTTCAATAGAATCAGCTTGTACTAATGAAACAAAAAATATAAGAAGCAAAATTATTGAATTGAGGAACAATCTAATCATTAACATTAATTTATTACTTTTCAGGATAGGGTCCAATTTCCTCTGGGACAAGGTCATCTTTTAACTTATTGAAATTTTTATAATAAAGCTTGAATCCCTCATCCTCATAAAGCCATATGTTAGATGCTCGTGATTTATAATTATCATTGATTTTTCCATTTGAATATTCATATCTACCTGTTAAATAATACAGGGATAAATATACATTTTCTGATAATTTGTAGATCTTAATGAAGCTAGGTGTAAGATCAGATTTTACTGTTGAATAATAGTTCACTACCGATTCAAAATCTGGCGGAGGGTCTTCGTAAAAATGATTATCTGATGATGAGCCTGTTAAGGCTCCAATCTTGCTCTCATAAAAGAATATTTTTTCAAAGTCTTGGTTGTTTCTAGCTTCCCAAAATTTAAAAATTGTTTTCTGAAGTTCATTTTCAGCATTAGTGGCAGAGATGTTTAGAGAAAATAAAACAAAAATAAAGAAAATACTTTTCATGTTTAACAGTCTTATTTCTTTGCAGTACTAGATATATATTCTTCAAGCTTTTGCAATTCATAACATGAATCTGGACACAGTTTAACAAGTTTAACTAAATTTTCTTGTGCTAAATCTAGTCTATTAGTTTGCATATATAATTCCCCTTGATATTCCAATGCTCCTTTATGATCTGGGTCTATATTTAAAGCTTTCTCGTAATACACTTCAGCCTTTTCAAACTTATTCATCTTTCTGTTGGCGTAGGCATACAAATTCCAACCATCAGCATCGTCTGGTTCAGATTTTGTATAAGCTTTTAAAGCTTTATTTGCTTTTGCATAATCCTGTTTATCAAGATATTTGACTGCTCTTTCATACAATGCAATTGGTTTTAACTTATCATATTTAACAGCATAAACAGGACTAATAAAAAAGATTGATACAAAAAGTAATATAAAAGTTTTCATTAAAAAAAATTAAAATAATAAATTGATTAAGAAATAAATTGATCCTCCAAATGCCCACTGAAAAATAGTCAAAAGAAAGATTAATAAGATATATTTTACGGATATTTTTAGAGTTTTAAAAGCACAAAAGTTCTTAAATTTATCGATTTGAGAAGCAACAAACATAGATATACCTGTTGATAGAACTATGCCAACATATATTATTGTTTCTTGTGATTCCATACATTAATTTTAATTATGAGCTTTAATAAAAAAAATAATTATTAGTTATAAATAATAAATATATTTTTATTCTATTTCTTTAACTTAATATATGAAAAATAAAATAAAGCTGGAAGTACTGCAACTCCAAATAAGGCTAAAGAAGCTGAATTGTTGTTAATGGCTGCAGCTCCAATTGCAGTAAATATTGCTGTAACTCCTATATTGACAATACTTACCACAGCTAAAAAAAGTCGAAACGGCATTTTTGATAATCCTGCTGAAATTGTAACAAGCTCAGCAAATGCTGGAACAGGTCTTGAGATAATTAGTGTAATGATATTGAACTTTGATAATGTTGCTTGAGCTTGATTTAAATCTGATTTATTGATTATTTTTTTTGCAAAAGGTCTTGCCGCAAATCTCCCAATAAAATAACCAAAGCAACTTCCTAAATTTAATCCAATCCATACTACAAATGAGCCCATTGTCCATCCTAAGGATGCGCCTGCCAAAGTATTAGTAAGACCATTTGGAATTGGGAAAATAACATCCAGCATTAAAGCTAATATTACAATCATAGAAATTAAAGACTCATTATTTCCTGCCCAATCAAGCGCATCAGAGCCATATCTTGATAATGAAGTTTCTAATAGAGTCAAAGGAAGAACAAGTGATGTAAATATAACAATAATGATGCTAATCCATTTAACTAAAATTGATATTTTCATATCTATAATTTTAATTCAATACTAATCTTTGAGTTTCCAGATTAGTTGATCAACAAATCCATCCTGTTCAGCAGACAAAGTTAAAGTATCACTATTCTCATTAAATTTATGAGCTCTTATTAATGTTGTATTAATCCATTGAGGCAAGAGACTTGTTTCTATTTCATGATAAACATTAAATTCATCAACACGGAATTTTCCTCCATAGGATATGTAACCGTTTGCTGCTAAGAAATAATCTTTTAAATCTTTTAAATTTTCATCTTCAATCGATATTTTAGATTCTGATAATAAAAGATTTCTTAGCTTTGCAAGTCTCATCCTATCATTAGAAGTATTTGCTCTCCCCTCTTCCATAAGTGTTGCTGTCATACATCCTTCTTGATGATACATAAGGTAACCTTTAACATTTCCGGAAAATGGAAGGGTCTTATTACCATCTGGTTTTATTACACTCCATTCGTATAAATCCCAAACTCCATAAAACTTATTAATTAATTCATCCATTTGTTGTTCAAAAGGATTTTATTAATGTCTTAATTGTTGACGCAATTCCAGGATTTTTGTTAAAGCTTTTTAAACTTTGGTCTGGCATGCTCCAACTTTTTGCAGAATCAGTAAAAAAATTTGAATCTATTGTTAACCAACTAGAATTTTCTAGAGTTCCTGCTTTTACAAATAAAATGTGTGGTAATTCTTTCAAGTAACTATAAATACCTGAGCCGCAGTTTTCACAAAAACCTCGTCTAACTCCTAGACCAGATGAACCTTTTACTTGGTAGAATTTTACCTCGCCATTTATTTCAATATGTTTTTTTGGGACATAAATAATAGTAGCTTTACCTGAACCAGTTATTTTCTGACAATCTGAACAATGACAATGATGTGCCGATATTATTTTTTGTCTATTGAACTTGTATGTGATTTTTCCACAATGACATTGTCCGTTTTCAGTATTTTTCATTTTAATTAGTTAAACTTTGAATATATTACATAATAAACTAATAAGATTATAATTTTAGACTTAATATTTATGGAGAGATTTATGAAATTTATTTTTTTCTTTATTTTAATGATTTCAATGGATATATTTGCAGAGGAAAAATGTGAAGTTTCTAAATGGGGGGCGGCCGACGAAATTGGATCAGCTAATTTGGTTTCTAATGCAAATACTCTTAATGCTATTAAACTTGTGAAAAAAGGAATGTCACATGGTTTGGGGATTGTAATAGAACCTGGAATGCCAGCATTTGAGCCAAGATACACTGAAATTCAAGTGGTACAGCCCAATCAACATTTTGGACGTGATACCACAGCTGACTTCGGATATGACATTACTTACAACGATGATATTTTACAAATGTGGATTGGCACAGGACCTCAATTAGATGGATTGGGCCATATAGGAGATGATGACATATTTTATAACTGTAACAATGGTGCTGACTTTTCATTTATTACAGGACTAACAAAACTAGGTATTGAAAAAGTTCCACCGCTTATTGGAAGAGGAGTCTTGGTTGATATGGCAAAGTATCATGGTGTAAGTTCAATGAGCGGAGGACAGCCTATAACTCGACAAGACATTATTGAAGCTACTAATGAGCAAAAAATTAATTTTAAAAAAGGAGATATTATTATCTTTCATACCGGATGGACAGATGCAAAACTTAAAGATTATCCTGAAGAATGGGGCTCAAGTATTCCCGGTATAACAAATGATGCAGCGGTTTACTTAGCATCTTTAGAACCTATGGCTGTCGGTGCTGACACATGGGGACTTGGGGCGGTACCACCGATAGAAGGAGATAAAGTATATTACGATCACGTTACACTTATTAAAGAAAATGGTATTTATATTCTTGAAACTATGAACACTGGAAAACTTGCAGAAAATCAAGTTTCAGAATTTATGTTTGTTTTAGGCCAACCAAAAATAAAAGGAGCCGTTCAAATGATAATTAATCCAATTGCTCTTTGGTAAAATCTTTTTACGATTTAAAAATATTTACTACTGTTACACCAATAACTATAAGAAATAGACCAAGAATACTTTGCCAGTTAAGCGTTTGCTTATAAAAGATATAGCTCAATATCGCTATTGAGAAAATGCCAATTCCTGACCAAGACGAATAAACTACTGATAATGGTAATTTCTGTGAGACTATTGCTAATAAATAAATAGACAATATGTATGATGCTGAAAGTACTAGGGTTGGTATTATCTTTGTAAGGTTTTGCGAAACTGGCAGAAGCATTGTTCCTAAAACTTCAAATGTTATTGCGAAAAAAAGAATTAGGTATGTATTCACTGATTTATATGACGTTCAATAAAAGCCTCAAATCAACTCAATAACAGACAATACTATTAATAATATAAAGCCTAAGAAAGTTAGAGACATTCCTCCAATTCTCATAATTGGATTATGCGTCATAAACGAAAATACTATTCCATGCATAAATCTACCAATAGTAAAAATAGTCCCACTAATGTACAGACCCGCATTAGAAACATTGTTAATTTCTAAAATTAACATTAAAAATAAAAATAAAGGTGCATACTCAAGTAAATTTCCATGTCCTCTTACAGCCCTATTTAGTGTTTCTTCACTGATGTCAGTTTCGTTATTTTGCATGAACTTGGTTGCTGGACTAATTCTCAGATTTATTACTCTCACAGCCAGAACAAGCATAAAAACTGAAAGTATAGTTGTAAAAATTAGAGTTATTTCAATATTCATTTATTGGTGGCAAGTTTCACACTCTATTTCTTTACAAGCTTTATAATTTTTGTAATGAGCATAGACTACAAGTATTGATCCTAAAACTGTAAGTGCTTTTTCAAGTTGTTCTTGGTATGAACTATCAGGGAGCATTATTGCTGCTAATAAAATCAGTATCCCTGTTATCCCGATAAGGAATAGATTTTTTGTTTTATGATTTTTGTATCCTCTATTTAGAGCAAACAAACTAACAGGAACTGCAAAAAATAATATGAAATAATGAATACTCTCATTGTCCATTGTAAAAGCAAAAATTCCTGTTGAAACAATTAAAAAAGCTGGCATAAATAAACAATGAAGAATACAAAGTATTGATAGCGAGGCCGCCACTTTGTCAGAATTTATTTGAGTATTCATGGTTGACAGAGTTTAATTCAAAAGATCTTTAACTACAAACTTTATATAGCTTGGCTATAACTCACTAGTTTATTGGCTTATATAATTTAGCCATCTCCTTTTTACCAGTTATCCCTCAAACCTCGAAGTGCCACAAAAGTCTTTTTTGCATCAAGTTTTTTAACATCTTCATTTAAACTTTTTGCGATTCCTTGACGAATATCTTTTTCATTGATTCGAAAAAAAACATTAATTTCTCTTTCTAATCCAATGTCACTTACGAAGGTCTCTGAATCAAGGCCACTATTGAATTGTTCTAGTAAAGAAGAAGCCATATTATTGGATGGTTCTCTGTCTAGGGTAAATTTAAGATTATTTTCAATATAGTCATGGCCTGGATAAATTCTTACATTATCTTCCAAGGTAAAAATTTGGTATGAGAATGTCTCAAACATTATTTCAGGGTCTCCACCAAAATCGCATCTTCCAACTCCAGCATTAAAAAGTGTGTCCCCACAGAACAATGCAGGCTCGTTTTTCTCATCTCCTGAAAAGTAAAGGCAAATATGACTCATTGTATGGCCTGGAGTGTCCATAATCTTAAAGTTTATTTCACCACATTGAAGAATATCTCCCGCGTTTAAGCCCCTATCTACATTAGGAATCGCCTCCATGGCATCAGAATGAGAAACAAGCTCAGCATCTGTCGATTTGATAACTGGGCCATTTCCATCTATGTGATCATAGTGATGGTGTGTATTTGCAACAGTTTTTATTGTCCACCCCAAATCTTTTGCAGTTTTGAGGCACAATGCGTGATCTAGTGGATCAATTGCTAAAGCTTGTTTTGTTTTTTCACATGCCAATATATACATATAATTGCGAAGCACATTTCTTACTGGTATCTGTTTTATTAACATGCTTTTTAAATTTTCTTAAAGAATCCTCCAACATAAGTTCTCTGATCTGCGTTCCAATCTTTTAGCTTTTCTTTCATATCAGCTTTTATGTTACCAAGAACAATAAAATTCTTTATTTCAAAATGTTCTGGAAATTCTTTTACAAGATGGCTTACAGTGTGATGTTCTAATCGCAGTCTTGCAGCATCACTATCTTCAAACATTTCGATTAAAGTAGCTGATTGATTATCTTCTGATAGAAACCATTCAAATCTGATAGTTCTTGGTTCAGGACAATTAAATACATATGGTGATGAGTTTTCAGACATAAAACTTTTTACTTCTTCAATACTTTTAATTAGCTTGAGTTCAAATATATATGTTATTACTGAATTTGATTGATTTAGCTCACTATTCATTTTTTTCCTTATTCAATAATATTCTTTTTTGTTGAATTCCTCCAGGTCCACTATATCCTCCCATACCTCCATCAGATCTTATTACTCTATGGCAGGGTATTTCTATTGGTTTCGGATTTTTTGCACATGCATTTGCAACTGCTCTAGATGAATTAGGATTACCAATTGCAATTGCTATTTCTTTGTAAGACCTAGTTTCTCCAATGGGAATCTTTTGTAACTGGTACCAGACACTTCTCTCAAAATCTGTTCCTTTCAAGATTATTATGAATAAGTAAAAAAATTTAAATCCATCGTCTTGTAGTAGCTTTATACTTTACAAATTCATCTTGAAAGATCTTTTCCATTACAACCTCCTCGGGAATAATCTGGAACTTTGTAATAAAGAAGACGAATAAAGGCAAAATAAATAACCCACCAATAATATTAAATTTAAAAGATAAAGACATAAGAATTATTAGCATCCCAAAGTACATTGGATTGCGAGAGAAACTAAAAGTCTTTGTCGTTACTAAAGAAGAAGCTTTTTCTATTTTGATTGGGTTAATTGTTGTTTTATATTCTTTAAAAGAAGAAACAGCAGATACTAGAATTGAAATTCCAACCAGTAGCAGTAGTAGGCTCATAACATTTAGAAATACACTATTAAATTCAGGGAAAAAAGACTTAGTAAAAAAAATACACAACCCAAAAAACAAAGTTACTAAAGGCGGTGGAATTTTATTATTCACAGCTTTTTAAACAAAAGTGTCATTCTATCGCTTTCACCAATCTCTATATATTTATCTTTATCTTTATCTTTCAAACGCAGACTTGGTGGCAAAGTCCATACACCTCTGGGATAGTCTTTTGTGTCTTTTGGATTAGCATTTATTTCTGATTTTGATACCAAGATAAAGCCATGCTTTTCAGCAATCTCAATTGCATGCTCTTCAGTTACATAACCACTTTTTTTCATTTTTTCCATAGATGTACCAGGATTAGCTCTATGTTCAACAACACCAAAAATCCCTCCAGGCTTTAGCACCTTATAAGTATTTGAAAATATATTGTCCATTTGTGGGCCTAACCAATTATGTAAGTTTCTAAAAGTTAAAACTGCATCAATTGACCCTTCTTTTGCAAGTTCAGAACTTAAATCAACAATTTCAACATTTTTATACATTGGGTTTGTATTAATTTTTTTTTCAAATGCTGCCCTTCCTCTTTTGAAGTAAGGAATATTAGTATCTTTATCAAAATGAGCTACTATCAACAATCCTGGTTTGTCTATGTAATTAGCTAAGATTTCTGTATACCAACCGCCGCCAGGAGAGAGTTCAACAATTTTCATATCAGACTTTATTTCAAAAAAAGATAGAGTCTCATATGGATTTCTATAAGAATCTCTTAATATATTTTTTGTTTCGCGGTCATCACTACTAATAGCTTTTTCAAGTGTATGGGAATTTAAAATAGGCAAATAAAAAACAAACGCGAACAAAATTAATAAATTCTTCATTATTTAAGCTCTCCTATACCAATGCTTTTATTTTGAGTATTCTTGGTAAAGTTCTTTAAGATCGTCAAAACACATATCTGCAACAACTTCTAGGTTATCATCTAATATTTCATATATGGGATCAGTAGATGTGTATGGTCTTAAACTAAAATATACGACTACGTCTTCATCGCCTCCGCCTTCAGTGTGTGCCTCTCCCGGTGAACCGGCTTTAAAAACACCAGCGGGACGAGTGCTCTGTAAGTTCCCATCAGTATCATATGTTCGAAGTTCACCCTTAACAGTGAAAGTGCTGTAATTTGAGGTATGAATATGCATAGGTATTTTTTCATTAGCTGAAAACTTAAATAATATATCTATTATTTTTGCTTTTTCGTCAACATTTAAAAAAGACATAGAAACATGCTCTGTTGGCTCACCATCAGGATCTGGTAATGGTTTCCAGTCAATTTTTGTTTCGTCAAAGGTATTTATATCTAACATATATATTCACTCCATATCGGTTAGTAAAAAGACAGGTTTTAAAATTTTACTTCGAGCAGCAGTTGCACTCGCAGCAATCACAACAATCACACATAAGGTAATTATAAACTAAACAATTTAAATATATTTTATAAATTTCAAACTTTGTATGTTTTATTAATATGTATAAATTTAATACTTAATTTGTAAATCAATAGGTAGTAAATTAAATACATGAAAAAATTATCCTTATGCATTTTATTGTTCTCAACTCTTTTTATATCATCTGAAGATATTTCTATGGATGAAATGGTTGATTTTATTGTCAAAGAACAGTTTCTTTCGCAACAGGAAGATACTATGACTAATGCAATGGGTACCATGCTTCAAACAATTGGAATGGATATCAAAAGCAAGGCAATGAGTGATTTTCTAAAGCCATTTATAAAAGAGTATCTTTTAAAAATTGAAAAAAAGATGCCCGATTTATATAAAGATGTTTACTCTTATGATGAAATAACTGCTTTATATAATTTCATGAAGACAAAAGAAGGAAAATCAATCACCAATAAACAATCTCTAATGGTTGAAAAATCAATGCTATTGGTGGGCTCCGATGCTCAAGAATTAAGTCAAAATGTTGTAGCCGCTCTGCAGGAAAATCCTGAGATACTGCAATCCTTAATGAAATAGGTCAGCTTATACCACCAACATAATGTTTAATTGTTGGATCCATTGCTTGAAGTTTTTCTTTCAAGTTATCAGTAACTTCTCCCAGTATTGTCATCTTATCTATAGTAAATAGCTCACCAAATTTTAGATTAACAGGTGTTCCGATTACTTTGTTTGCAAGTTGCTCAAATGCATCTGGACTTTCAAATATTTCAATCAAGGTACCAGTTTTGTTAGTTTCATCGAAGAACCATTCAAATCGCTGAAGACCTCCTTCATTCTGACTCTCAATAAATGGACATTGCTCATTCATGACGAATTCCTTTACTAAGTTTGTATCCTCAGAAAAAGATGTGTTAATAATTACAGTTACTTGTCCTTTATTGTTATTTAATATTCTCCTAAATTTCATTTTTTGATTTTTTAATTCTTCGTCTTACAAAAACTATTATAGCTATCGTTAATCCTATGAATGCGATTATCTTATAAAGAACTGGCAAATAGAGTCTTTTAAAGGTATTTGCAGTCATCTCTTTTGCCCATTGATAATCTTGAGGCAATTTAATCACTCCATTTTTTTTCACATATGCGTCATAATCTTTTATGAGCTCATCTAGTTTTTCAGGCATTAATTGAGCTAAATCTGACGTTTCACCAGGATCATTAGATAGATTATAGAGATTCCATGCATTTGATCCATTTGGTGGTCTATTTCGCACTATCTTAAAGTTGCCCTTAAATAGAGCAGAGTTGCCTGTTACCTCGAGGCCAATAGACTCAGTCTCCATGTAATTTTCTGTATTCGATCCAGCTAAAGAATTTTTAAGAGATTTACCTATGATTCTTTGATCAATTTCATTAAATACTATATCGCTAATGGTTGCGGCAACATCTGTTACAAATGCAAAGTTATGATTTTTACCAATGCTTATATCAGGACCACTAATTATTAGTGGAACTCTGAGGCCTCCCTCAGACATATGGAATTTAAAAAGATGGCTTGGGCTTGCCGTTGCTTGCGCAAATTCTGTTCCAATAAAAACATAGCTGTCCTGATCACCTAAAGTCTCATAGTCACGATCATATATAGTTGTTTTGAACCAATCTCTCCATGCTTTATGTTCAGTTGGATCATTTCCTTCTGGTCCATTGTCTGCTGTTACTATGAAAATTGTATTTTCATAAAGGCCTTCTTCTTTCAGATAATTTACAAATCTTCCAAGATGGAAATCCATTGCATCCAACATACCTGCAAAAACTGCCATGCTTTTAATTAACATTTTTTTATCTTGTTGTTCTATCTCAGACCAACTTTCAAATCTTGAAAGTGAGTCAACAATATCTTTGTCAGAAGGAAAAATGCCATTTTCAACTGCACGGATTTTTCTTTGCTCTCTCAAAACTTCCCAGCCAGCCTCATATGTTTTTATATACTTATCAATGAACTTTTTAGGGGCTTGTAAAGGTATATGCTGAGCTTGAAAAGATAAATATGAAAAAAATGGTGCATCTTCTTCTTTATCCTCTTCTATAAATTTAATCATTTGATCTACAAAAAATTTACTTGAGTAAAAATCTTTTGGTAAATCTGTTTTCTCTCCATTTTTAAACCA